>Ga0210059_1006966_pt1 | contig 18055 bp, 11 predicted proteins | sample Ectturendosymbi2_FD_188042 | JGI IMG/M metagenome (GOLD analysis project Ga0210059, IMG submission 188042) | Ecteinascidia turbinata endosymbiont from Florida, USA - Sample 2 (SPAdes) (version 2) | ecosystem: Host-associated > Tunicates > Ascidians > Unclassified | place: Key West, Florida... | reverse complement strand
GCGGTAGCAACCTCGGATCGCTCGAACCACCTGCCGGAGGAGGAAGAACATGCAACGTGTTCAGCAGACACAAACGCGTTCAGCAGACGCAAACGTGTTCAGCAGACACAAACGTGTTCAGCAGACGCACGTTTGTCTCCGCCTTTGACACATCATGTGTAGGAGCAATAAATTTTTGGTGGTGTGAAGGAGATTTTTCCCGAATTACCCCAAACGTACCTGATGCGCTCTTGTGCAGCAAACTTTTCCCTTGCAAATTTTCGGTAGCAGTTGTTTGCTTAATATTATCAACTTTCACGAACTCTAAAATTGGAAGACATTTGTTTTTTTTTGGAGAAAACTTCGATTCTTTATTTTTGAAAAAAAAAAATTCTGTTCTTTTTTTTAAAGTCAGACTTCTATTCCTTTATTCAGTCGGAATCATTGATCACTCAAGAGGAAACAAAGGTGTCGAAACTTCTGTGCTCGAATTTTCAGGGATTTTGCCCGAATTTTCAAGAAATCAAAACTTTTGGGGGTGTGCTTGCACCCCCAGCTCCTGTACCAGTGCTTTGACAAGTTTGTCAACGCCATGTCTCGTTCTTAGAATAGGAGTTCCCATTTAGTCTAAATATCATCCCTAGTTCCAACATTCTGGTCTTCTCAAGCTTATACACACGGAATGTCAACCGCCCAAATAGCAGCTGTTTTGTCGATGTCATGCAGTAAGATGTTAGAACCAAATTTTGGCAGTGTCTTGTTTTTGCATTATTTGTCACGTTACCTCTTCCTTAAAGTAAATCAAGTTTTACTGCAATTTTCTAACCTTTGCATTAGAGTTGCAAACGTTGAAAACGTTTGTCTAGATAAATACATGAAGCTGAAAAGACAACAATCGCCAATAACCTGATGAGTTTGCGTTCCACAACAACTCACTGAGTCACCCAGTGTTTTTTAAGGTGTTTTGAGAAACCGAAACGGTCTTTCACGTTTTTCCAACGGTCTCTCGAAATACAGCAGAAACTTGCTTTGGGACCACCACCAAAACACTATACCTCGCTCTAAGACCATCTTGGTGTTCAGATGAAATACTTACGGTCTCTCCGAAAGTCTTAGCGGTCACCAAGGTCAAAAGCTTAAAAAAATCCTGCCCTCACCCACAGTGCTCCGCCCACAAGATGGATTCGCGTCACTATCACTACAGCGTGAAAGTGCCTGAGACTGGAGGACACAAAGTCCCAGTCTCAACCTTAAAAACGCTGTTTTACAGGCGAAGTGATCGCTGCCGCTAACGTAAAGTATCAAGCGGAAAAAATTGCTGCTGAAAATAAGCTGCTGTTTGTTGCGGGGGGTCGCGAGGAGCGCTGGACACAGGGCCGGTTTCAAGCCGATTTGACCGATTTCCTCTAATCGGGCCCCGCGCTCCGTCTGTTTGCCAAAGCAAACTTCAATCTCTGTCGAAGCCGCTTGTGTATAGCGTCTACGCGGTGCTCCCTGTTTTTTGTTGCTTTGAGAGACCAAAACGGTTCTCACATTTTTTCCAACGGTCTCTCAAAATACAGTATAAACTGGATTTACTGCCACCATCAAAGTAGGCCTACACAAAACTTTGCTTGACAACCATCTCGGTATTCAGATGAAACAGTTACGGTCTCCCAAAATGTCTTTGCAGTCAGCAAGGTCAAACCGAAAACTCTGGAGAGGTCCGCAGTATTTTGTAGGCGTGGAATCCGTTGCCAATGAAAATACAAGTGTAGGCCCCTGCTCGGTTTTTAACGCCCTAATCAAAATTCTATAGTAGTAAAATTCTATATATAGTAGAAGTCATAGTCTTCAGTAGTATGTGGCCACGTTTTTCACTAGCACCTCGTTAAGGCAGAAAGGGCTTAATTTTAAAGCTGTTCTCTGTTTCATTTATAAAAGCGTTTCGTATTTGGCAGGTCAGGTTTCAATTTCAATAATTGCTGCAAAATGCGGTTCGATATTTGTTGAATGTTGATATTTCAATAGTTACTACTACAGTACTTGTTTCCTGAGGGTAACATTTAGTTCGTAATTGCAAACGTGCGCTGCTTAACGTTTTAATAGCGTTGTTCATTTTCCCTCTCGTAAAAATTTGACGAGGCAACCACTTGAGATTATTGGCGAGAACATTTGAAATAAACCTGGTTTTAATTATGAATGATTATTCCAGGTGCGCAAATGATAGTGGTTAAATGTAACAGAAAATCACTAACAGTTAAGCCATTTGCAAAGTAACAGGAGTGACAATTTGGTTCAAGTGAAGTAAGACTCACGATGTTCTTGTGGTGAAAATTGCATCATGAAATATATACTGCCGAAACAAGGGTTATAGCGTCAGTGTCACAGATTGGCGTCGTAATTTCTGAGATACAGCATAACAAACTGAAAGCTGGAAAAAGTTTGAAAAGTGGCTTTCGTAGACGTTTTGAGGATACTACAGTAGCAAGTAGGTTTAAACTTATTGAGAGATCTACAATCACGTAATACGAGTTTCTTTAGTGTTAACAGAGAAAGAAATTTTAACTTTCTCCGTGATATTCAAAAGCTGCTCTAATAAGCGGTTTTTACTTTTTTAATCGGTGCTGTGGTTTTCACTGTAACCATTTTCCACGTGTAAAGTGCATAGTGATAGGCAGGTGTTTTGTTTTTGACTTTAAACAGTCGAATTTTGGCTATTTATTTAAGAATATGTTTTGTCTGTAACTAAGCTAAATATTATGAGTCAAAGATCAAGAGACACAGGCCGAAAGTATTAGGTGGCAGCGAAAAGAGGTCTGAAGCTAAGGCAAAAACAGACCGAAGCATAAAAAAGGAAAGGTGCGTTGGGCAAGTAGTTTAACCACTGAAGGTGTACCCTCAATGTCACACCGCACATTGAAGACGGTGACAGCGTAGATAGCCACCCTGATCATGTTACGTCAGATAGTCAAATGTACTGGAAGTGATACAAGCCGAAAGTGTTGATTCTGACAAAGAAGGAACCTCGTCGGGTGTGTGTGTATGATGAGGCATGCGAGCAAGAACACTCGAAATGAGGATGAACAAATAATCCTGCTACTTAGCCAGGTGTTATGATTCGGGATGTTGAGGACTACCCTGGACTCGTTAGCCGAAATAGGACCGCCTGCAATCAAAACAGAAGTTTTCCCCAGAAACGAGAGTGATGGGACACGGTTTTCTAAGTTTCACTGCAAAAGATTACCACCAAATGGTGAAGCGGTAGGTCATCCAAGGCTATTATTCCTGGCCTGGAAAAATATAATCTTTTGCTACTACTTCAAACTTTTCAGCTTTGGATATCCACGAGCGCAGCACTCAATGGCTCTCCTCTCTGCAGATATCACACTCGTACCTCCCTTCTGATCAGGGAGGTATCTGGCGGAGGAGGGTTGTAATTCCTTGATTTGATAGATTTAACGGCGCAGTCCACTGAAGTCTCTGCTGGAGGGGTCTTGGCGTCACCCTTTCGTGCCACGCCTTTGTAACGTCACTGATTTCTACCATTACGCCTTGATGCACCACCTCAAAAAATTCTACACACAACTGAGTGGGGACCCGCAAAGGTGTTTCAAATCGGGCCCGGCACTTGCCAACGCCGGCCCTGGCTGGACATGCAACGCTTTGAGCTGAAAACGACCTTTTTTACGTGTGCACGCACTGGTTTTCATCATCACTAAAATAAAAGGAAACGAAAAGAAAAAATTTAGCAGGTGAAGCCAGTACGCCTTGTACAATTTTTTAAATAAAGCGAAACTATTTCATTAGGTATCTGGGTTCAGGGATGTCACCTTGGGCTTGCAGGCCACCCATATCTTTATAATTAAACGTTGCATTGATAAAAAAATAAAATTCGATAAACATTCGTTTTTCATGGTCCAGAGGGTCACTTTGCCTCAAGCACCCGTTTTGGGAGTAACGCATTCAAGCAGAACTTTCTGTAGAAAGCATCTTTTCATATGAACTGCACGCCTCACTTGGTGGCAGCTGTTCCCATTTTTCCTCAACCATTCATACCGATCAACCTCGCATCCATTCATCCCAACCGACCTCGCATCCATTCACCCCAACCTACCTCGCATCTTCCAGTTCCACTTGATCGACGTTTATTTCGTCGGACACGGCCTGACCTATCATCCCGATCATCAGGTTGGACGGGAAGGGCCAGGGCTGGGAGGAGTGGTAGTTGATCTTCCCCACTCTTACTCCGCATTCCTCCATCACCTCGCGTCGTGCAGCGTCCTCGATCGTCTCGCCTGCGCAGATCGCCAGTTCACACAACCATGCGCGTCGGGAGGGGAGGGGGCTCGCGGCCCCTCTGGGTTTTGAAATTTAATATTTAAATAATTTTTCACCACTGTTGGCCCCAGTGCCGTAACCAGAGGTTTGAGTGAGGGAGGGGGACAAAACTTAGCTGAAGGGGGCACACTGCCCACCGTAGGTACCTATTTGCCAACACTCAATAAAAATTAAGAAATGGTAGTGAATCCAGATGGCGCGGATGTCTATATACCAGCTGAAAAAACGAAAACACCCTGAAAAACGCAGAAAACAACAACCTTAAATGTCAAAATGCCAGCTAAAGGGGGTCCAGTTTTTACATTTAGCTTGGCAGGGGTGTTGGCCCCCTGGAAAAATCTACTATTTCCCCCATGGAAAAAAATCCTTCCGACGCCCATGCACACAACAGCGAGAAGGTTTTTGCCTGAAATAAAAAGTGAACTCTGCATTAGTTTCGGGTCAAACTTGGGCGCCCACTTAATTGCTATCGATGCGAAGGGGTCACATGGCTGATGACGAACATCAGCTATTCGCAAGAAATGGTCATCGCGGCATGTGGAGCGCAAGCCTTGATGGTCTTCTTTAAGTCCCTTCAGTGCTTCTTTCGCTGGAATTGTTGCAAACACGAGGCTCGGTTAAAGTTTTCGTTCGTGACGAAGATAGTTGGACGTTTTTCAGGGCGCAGTTGAAGCGCAAGAAGCACGGAAGGGACTTAAAGACGTGACTTCCCTTTTCAGAAGGCGAACCAATATTTTTCGCGAGAACAGTCCTTTAATCTGACAGCACTGATTCACGCTTTTTAAGCAGCAATTTAACCGAGGCTTTCTCTTTCGTAGGGAAAGGTTCTATTCTACACAGCAAAGCGGTATCCTATGTTTTCGACCTTCGTAGAACCATCCGCTTTACAACCCTGGCAATTGTCACTGCCATTTTTCGATGCGTCAACACCAGGGACCGGCAATCTTGGTTTCAGCCTGGCATTGTGTTGCGGGACGGTCCTCAACAAAACAATGAATGTTTAGCACATGCAAATTTTTCGCAACTCGTAACTCAGCACGGCACTGATCCAGCGAGAGATCTGGGCTTGCTTTGCCGCAATAAGGTGCTCCGACTATTAGGATTACGGCGGTCAATGGAGCGCGCAGTTTGTGCTCCTTGTGTCAGTCGTTCCAGTCATTGTTGCAGCAATTTGGCCTTGGTCCGGTAACAATTTCTTCACGGACTGGCACCTGGCCGCGGCCCGGTGTTTGCCGAGCCTTGGTCTACACGTCACATCGTTACACGGCAACTCGACCCTACTCGCTACATGACAACTCGACTCTACTCGTTATGTGGCAACACAAACCTATTCGCTCAACTCAAAAGCGTACGCCGTTGGTCCTATCTCGCTGGTTCGAAGCTACGCAAACAAGTTCATCCAGCGATGGTGCATTGCAGTCGAATGGTGCAGAATAAAAGATCAAAACGCAAAGAAACTGTAACTGCCGCTTTGAAGTTTATAAACGCGTCAACCTTCCTCGGGCCCTTTTATGAAGATCACAAACAAGAATTCACAAACTGGGTCTTTTCTACAAACCAGGTCATTTTCACCAGATCACATTTTACAATGGTGCGCAGTTTACAACACTGTTATTATACTTAAGTGTCGGTGCTCGAGCGTACTGGTGAAAAAAAAAAGTATAGATTAAAATACACGCTCTGTTTAGAAAGTCATGCAAAAGTCAGAAGTGTGCTGGACGCAATCAGGACATCAAACATGCAACTAGCTTCTCTTACAGTAAACGGGAGAGTGTTTAAAGCGGTGGTTTTCAACTTTTTTTGTACCGCGACCCATTATAGCAACCCCACTATAACCTAACGACCCCCATGTCAAAGACGAATAAAGCAAATGTGATACAGCTGTGAACATAAAACATCTACCCGCGACCCCTCCATAAATGGTTCACAACCCCTCTTGGGGTCACAGCCCCACAACCCCTCTTGGGGTCACAGCCCCAGGTTGAAAACTACTTGTTTGAAACATAGAGTTCACATTTTGCAGTCAGATATATTGTCAGGAACTTGGTGCTGATCTAACCGCCACTACCAATCAGTTGACCTTCGACCTCTGGCTTACGTCCTCCCCAACCACCCAACCGTGTCGCAAGCGCAACTGAACGATAAACCGAAAAAAGGTTACGTCCGATCCGTAGCCACGGGGGACATTCGGAGCAGTGCCTCTGAAATTCTGTTGTGCCAAGAAATTTATTTATTATTGTCATACAATAAAAACAAAAATCTTGCTCCTTTAAAAATGCATTTTGACCCTCCAAACCTTCAAACCTGCTTATGGGCTTGGGTGATGCGAGCGGACGGTGATTTATTCATGACGCTTATTTCCATAAATCGTATGGGATGCAACAACAATTCCCGACTGACCTGGCTCCATGAATCCAGCCACGCACGAGTACATCCTGGGGGGGTGACGACCCTGTCTGCCGAGCAAGCACTTATTGCCATCCGTTGAAATCACGTGCACGATCACAACCGGATCCGTTCTGCAAACGATTGTAATCAATAAGTGGATCCGCTTTAACAATTAGTCACCGCCAATAAAAGCGTACGTTGAGCTTGTTGTTTGCTATCAGCACAAAATTCACAACGTAACGCACAACAATTTAACAAAAAGGCTAAGGGAAACTTAAAATATTTAATGTCAAAATTTCTGTGCTTTCTTGACTTGCCAAACTTTTTCAAAATTATTTCGTCTACGGTCTACAACAAATTTTTTTCCAAACAGAAAATAACAAAGCACTTTATACAGTAAATTTATACAGTTATACTTTATGCAGTTATACAGTAAAGCAAAACCTGCTGTATAAAAAGCACTTTATACAGTTATACAGTAAAGCAAAACCTGAACAGGTGGATAATATTTCCCAAACCTACTGTATGTTCCGCTTTTAGGACCAAGCAGTCTGAACATTTCACAAAGCTTACATTAATTTGGTAAAGTCAGCTTTCACTACTTGCATAATGCAAGGCGGGACACCACTGGCAACCTACAACTCTGCCACTCGAAGCTTTCTCATCGATCAATAGCGTTGTTTCGCGGTTTCCAGCATTAACGGAAGCCCGGTAACCGTCACCAGAAGATAAATCTATACTTTCCCAAACAGAGTATCTGGGTGAAAATCGACTGATGGAACTCTTTTCTGTTTTCAGAAGTACAAACTTACGTGTTTTTACTCGATACTTATGTTTTTACCGTTTTTTGTAGTTCTTACTCGATATCACGCTATTCGCAGCACACAAGCCGCCTCACGCGCCACAGTTATTTTGGTATAGATGGCATGTTCTTGGCTTGCTGTTGTTAGTTTTGTTTACATCATACAGCGACTAGGTCTACGTCACACTGGGATTGCATTTTGAGGAATGCTGTTGAACACTCTGACGTGACTTTGCCCGTACCATCATTTCCAGATAAAATCGGCCATGAAATTGGTTGAAATATCGCCATTGCGTTTAAAACTCCACAGTTGAGCGAGCTGAAGTTTTTACGAAGTCCATGTATGTCGCTATGACGTTTCTGGGTCAAAACCGCACCTCGGAAAGCATGTGTTGTGAGCTCCTCTGTGACTGACGCAGGCTTCATTGTCGCACACCCTCTTGTAGCCGGCGTCCGCCATTGTGGTGGTGCTGCTACACGTTGGGCAGTAAACGTACCTGAAACGAGGCAGAATTTGTCAGGAAATCTAAAATAGAGGGGGTAGCACTCGCGGGGTAAGTCAGTCGCGGTAAAACTTGGGCAGGTTGGTTATCGGCGCCTGCCCATCAGGATCCAAGTATCATACCAGCGTAACTAGCATGGTTTTCCCGATGATTTTGTAAAAAAATCAGAACACGAACAAATCGCGAAAATTACAGGCTGTTTCAAGGCCTCGACAATCAGCTCTGTAGCCAAGCTGATAAAAGCGTAACGTGCATCCATTTTTAGATCTCTTCTGTAGATGCACAACAACTCTCAGTTAAACATTTCGATGAAAGTGGGAGTCAGATGCTTGTCATATGATCCAGTTACAGATCGAATAAATTGAATTCAGCTCTAAATACGCAACGTGGTGGAGGTTAAAATGGTTTATAAGCATTTTAAAGAAACGAAAATATTACAGCGAGAAGTTTCCAAAATCGATTGAGTTGTTTGATACAGGGACGCCGGAAAGGGGGTGCATGATGGAAGCATTGCCCCCCCGTTATTTCATGAGAGTGGTCAACGGGGCCGGATGTGCCTTTTCATAAAAATATCATAGGTAATTTCATGGTTTATTAAGATCGACTTCAAACAAATTTTTTGCAACTATTTGCGCACCCAGAAAATTCAGAATAGTTTCTTGAATTTATGTGATTATTTTGAGGTCATCATCAACATCACTACTGAACAGAAACAAGCATACTCAGGAACGATATTTTGTATTTTATAAAAGTTTGCATTGCCCTCAACTCTTTTTCTGCTCCCCCCTGCTTCGGCGTCTCTGGTTTCATAGGTACTCGTGAATGATGCAAACAGACAGCTTGGAGTAGTAATAGCCCCCCTCCGGTCAGGGTAGTCCCCAGTTAGCAGCACAGAGTATCAATACCCTTCATTTGTAATTGGCGCCCCTTAATGGAAATAACAAAACGACATTTCTTCGGTCTTTTCGTCTCTAGTGCTCCCCCCCTGTTTTTGCCAGCCTCCCCATCCACCAAAACCAGCGATGCAACTTGTACAGCTCAGTGCCCAGCAACCCCACTAGCAAAACGAAGAATAACCTACTTTTCATGCCAGCACAACATCGAACGAGCCTGCGCCACCAGGCCCGACTCTTCTTTGCGCAGTTGCATCAAACCACTGGCGAAGCTCCTTCCGATGTATTCCGCCTGATGGACTTCGATGGGGAACTGTTCCTCGGTCGGAGTCTGGCAAAGTACGGCACGTTGTGACGCAAGAAACGGCCGTTCGCTCAGCGCGCGCGTGTCGGGTGTACGTTTTCCGCGACCGTCGCGATCCGGATCGTCCGCAAGTTTACAAAATAAACGCGCAGCATGTGGCGCGGATTTGAATATGTCAGTCTCGTCGATTCATGAAACACTCGCGCGGAATATAATGGCAGCGACGCCACAGCTGCTCATCTCCAGCTACCAAAGAATGCGGACCACGAGCACGCTTCCGGCACAAAGTCGGCTTTAGATCTTTCCGAGAAAAGACAGGTTTGGCTTGGCAAAGTTTCACATTTCAGATCATACTTGCCGAACAAAGAATGGGGGTATAGAGACGACGAATCACTTCAGCACAGTCAAGAACTGAAACAAAGACGTAGACAGCAAATCGCAAACTTTGAACTGCGCAGTCGGCATCGACACGGGAAGCGATTTGATTAACGGACAAAAATCCAGGGGAGTACACTCAGTTTTTAAACGCAATCGCTATGACAAAGAAATCGGGACATAGTTACATGCGACGGGTGAAAAGAATTACAACCATGGGCGTCGGGGTTCTTTTCCCAGGGGGGGGCATCAGGAGTGAAATTTCATCTTACCAACTTGAAACTACGAGAAAAACATCTTTCTACTAAAATGTTAATAGGAAAATATCAAACTTTAAACACCAGGGAGACAATGGTCCCTTTGACTCCGATGATCCAAATTTAATGTTGTGTGTTGGGCATCATCATTCCCGCCAAAAATATTCTTCAAAAACGCCGCACCATCGGAAGTCTATGACTAAAGTATTTTACCCTCGATTTTCATCAGTTTATTTTACCCCTGTGGTCCGAAATACTTCACTGCGTTAAGCATTACTTACATTACACAATGAACAAAATTCTACCTTTTTAAAATTGACAGCAAAGTAGCACAGATCGTCTTCACCGGACACGTGGGTCTCCCTGAACAAGCGACCTTCCTCAACATCCCCGACGCCCAAAAAAATCAGGTCGTGAGGTATTGTGCTTTGGTCGCTGAGCACTTTCTCCACGTCCTTCCACGAGAAAAGCATTGACCGGAAGCCTTTTGCTGGCGGTTTTGCTTTGGTGGCAAGCAGGGACATCTCGCCAAATACCAAAAAACGTGCTTTGCGGGACCGCATTGCCGCTTGAATGTGCTCCGGGTCCGTCCTTTTGTAGGACTGGCGGTCCACGGAAGAGTGGCTGAAGAAGTTCACTAATTCCAGAGACGCACCCGGCGATCCGTTGAGGAACTTGTTGACGACCTTCAGAGCTGGGGCTTGGTTCCAGAACGACGCAATGTCGAAAGCGGTCTGTCCACTTTTGTTGATTGCTTTAGGATCTGCCCTAGGTTAAACCGGAAAAATTAAGCTGACGCAGTTGAAAAAACGCAATGTCAACAAAAGAGAATTGCTAGACATGGTTAATGTTTGACGAGTATCTGTACTTATTAAAACTTAAGAACGTGTGGGGTAACTGGACCACACGTCCCTGTCTTGTCGTAGCAAAAAAAGACGACCTCACATTGCATCAGTAAAATTTTTATTGCTTTGCTGTAAAGAAGAGGGTAGTTTGACAAAAAAATAGGAACGTTTAATGTTATTCAATAAAACGTGAGAAAATTTTTGCAAAAACTTTATTAAACATCGTTGATGGCTGTCTACAATATCACATGTATAGTATTGCTTATTGATCACGTTTATTCGCATACGATTGGCAAGCGCAGTTTCTTGATTCAATGAACGCATCTGTTTGAAAGGAACGTATTTCTTTTCAGTCGCACCGCTTTCTTATTTTTAAGATGTGGCAGTGCGCTATAGATATTCAGCCATGCTTGCTTTCGTAAAACTCGATAATTTTAAGGCCTTCTTTTTCGTCTTTTTTAAATTGACGGTGGTTTCACACAGGTGGTAGCACACCAAGGTGACTGAGAAGTTTTATCGCTTCCCCCTGGATTAGGGCTTTTGGGCCATAATAAAAGCGCCCTTGATGTTTTGCAAAATATCACAGTTAGAAAATGAGATTTTTTGTAAATATTCAAAATTACAGAAAACGTTTTTTGCAACTTAAATCGATCATCAAATAAACGAGATAAATAAATATGCGAAAATCTTTGCACCTCTCAAGTTTTCTATTTACGGCTGACTACTTCACTGCACCAAACATGATTTAGTTTCAAAGAGATGTACATCAAAAAATTGCGTGCTATTTCGCAGAATGAATTCGAAATCAAAACGCAACAATTTTATTTGATGGACAGCTGAACGAGGCTTGTTTTGTTTCACTTTCACAAAAGAGGCCGAAACCCGCAGACCAACTTAGCTGCCACACACATATACCCATTCTGCAGAAGGAACTCAGCCGTTTCTGTGTGGCCGTTTCTGATCGCCAGCATAAGTGGCGTCCACCCGTGCTCGTTCCTGCACTCTGTTGAAACGGATGACAGAATGTGTCGATTATCCTGCAGAGACTGAAGATTTCCCTCTGAGGCGGCCTGCAGAATTTGCTTGGCAAATGTGTGATGCATGTCACTGTTGTCATCATCAGTCCTGTTCATTTTCACTGGTTTGTTACATTTGCCATAGTGTTGTGCATAAAAAATGAAAACTTCTGCAAATATATGAAGCACATGAAGGCGCTAATGAAAAAACACTCACACAAAGTAAACATGGATACTACAGCAATACTCAAAGCGTTTTCTTTAAAGGGATGCTCTTTATATACATCTCTTTTGTTGCAACAGACGTCATTACTTGTACATGAAATCTTATACCAAAGGCGCTAATTTAGCAACGGTCACATTTTTCCACGTTTATGTCCATGAATCCAGTTGGTACAGCAGCATACAAAACAAACTTCCTTGACTAATCAGCACATCAAAATACTCTCAATTTTGTATATACTTCAGATTTTTAGAAGGGAACACAGTATCAAATGTTTCATTAACTGCAGCTTGATGAATAACTTACAAAAGTGCAGAATATCTTTTTTTTTACATTTAAAAAATGCTACAGTGATATTGATGAGGAACACAAGATAAACAAACCATTTGCAAGTAAAATGCACAGATGTGTGTGAATTTGAGCCTCACATTAGCATGAACTCTGTACCGTGGACCAGGTTGTGTTGAATAATAGCACAGCTTTAATATTTGATAAAGTAACAGCAGCAAACAAGTTAGAAATGATCATATGCACCAAACAGATTACAAAAAAGCAAAGCAGTAGTAGACATGATTACGTCATTTTGTTTGCATCAAACATTTACTTAGGTCAGTGGATTTGCACAAGACACTAAGCAGCAACCTTGCAAATAATACTTGACAGCAAAGCACCACACAATATGCCTAAGCTTTCAAATGAATGACCACCACTTTCAGGATGTTTGAAGACTTTGAGGAAGCACACTTTTTTCAAGTTCTTAAAAATGAGTTTTGAATTAGTTTCACAAGATGACAAATCATCACATGTGACAGCTGACAGATTCTCTTATATGGGATACAAACAGATGTTGTTTTAGGACATTAAGTCTCAACATACAAGCAACAAAATGAGATGATTCATAACAGCATCTATAACTTCATGTGGAAGAAAAAGTGATAATCCAGAATTTGATGCAAAAAATTTACAAAATAAGTGCAGCTGTAACAAGTTTGTCGTGACTAAGCCAGAAGTGGAGAAGCAGTATTATCAGACATGTAAAACGTTTTTAAAGATGTTGGTTGCTTTAAATAATACACAGTAAATAAACCTAAAGAGCTAAACAATGAACAGAACTTAAATGCAAAGCAAACATAAGAAGCATGTGATAAAATTAAAAAATGACCAAAAACATTCCTTGATTACATGAGGATGAGAGTGAATAAAATGCAGAACTTGCAAATAAGTTATTTGACAAAATTCAATGAACATCACTAAAAATTTGCAGTGCACCATGACTTTTGAACATCATCAGTAAGCATTCACATGTAAAAAAATACAGCTACTTGACTATGTAGTATGTATGGCTTATATACAGTTTTTTTCAGCTAATATTTTGTCACTTTCAACAATTCACATCTCACACATAAAGTGAACATAGTTTTATAGTCATTGGTTGAACATAAGTAGTTGGCATTTAATGACTAGGTGAAGATCTACCCCTAAATTGTGAATAAAATGCAACACCACTAAACTATACATGAAAACTTAGTGCTGAAACGCGCTTTTGTATTCAGCTTCTATCCATTACAGTGATGTTTTACAATGTTGTCGAATGCATCTTTGCTCAAGTATTGACCAAACTCACCAAAAGGTGCATTGATGCAAGAGTTACCGAATGGCAAATCTCGGAAATATTGGTTTGCAAATTCTTTTAAGGAAATGTAGCTTTTAAAACTGGCTTTTTTAAGTTTATTTTCATTTTTCTGAACAATGGCATATGCCCAAGCAGGTTTACCAACAGCAGTATTTCCAGGATAGCAAACAGCTTTCCAGTAATAACCAGGCACTCTAACAGGGTTTTTTCCATGTTCTCCATTAATGTTCAACCATACTGGATTGCCATATTCATCTACAGCATTGCCATATGTCCCAGTCATAAGAAAAACTTTTTCATTAGGCACAAGATTGATGATGGTGTACTGGGTGACGCACTCATATTTCCACCAAGAATGTTCGTTGAATTCTGCATACTGAGGAGCAGCATTGGTCAAAGTGAAAGTTCCCAACTGTTTTGTTCGATCTTGGCTGTTAATAAAATTCGGACACAAATGTCCTCTATCTAAATGCATGCCATTATCTTCATAATCAGTCCATATTGCTTGGTATTTCCCACATTCATGCAAGGGGCGTCTTGGCTTATGCCCTATCATTGACAGAATGGGTGACACTGGTAGATCTTTCAAGTTGCAAAGACCAACTGAGACACGATGCCAATATTCAGGACTAGGCCTCTTGTATTCTTTTCCTCCAGGTGTCAGAGAGAGACTGTGTAAGCTGTGTACAAGGGAATACGATCAGTGGAGCTAAATAATGTGGCAAAAACAATTGTTTGATCTTGAATTCCAATTTGATTTTGACACAACTTTACAACTCCCAAGTTACTGGAATTAACTGGCATAGGCCAAGGTGTGCCATGGAAAAACTGATCACAAGCCACAGAACCAAAATTGTACCCTACACCTTTTTCCATGGTGAGAACTTTCCATGATGACGATACAGTTATAGTAAATAATAAAGTCAATATTTGTAGAGCAATCATATTAAAATATCTTAGAATTATTTCATTAACAAAGTGGCAAGCATTAAATGAAACAAATTAAGAAGCTGTGCGTAAATGAAAAATAATTAAAGCATTTAAATGTTATGGTAGTGCATGTTTTGGCTCATGAGGCAAAAACTTTGACGGGTTTATTGTGCCTTTAGTCTAACATGATTGGTTAAAGTGGTCATGTGACAAGTATAATAGAAAATGTTAGGCCGGAAGGATTAGGGTTTGGTAGTGTCTACACGACCGTATCTGGTTTTTACCTTGGAAACGCTAAAAAAATGTATCTTGTACAGTAGAACTTGTTTAATTGGTCATTGCTTAATTTGTCAATTCACTTAATTCATTACTTTTTCGTTGCTCCCGGCAGAATTCCTATCTTTTGTGTACATTTCTGTCCATCTGATTCGCCATCATCTAGTTTGTCAATTTGCTCAAGTTGTCACCTCTTTTTATCCCTCAGAAGCATTTTATTCGGCTAATACATCATTGACAGTTTCACTTTTGATGTCTAAGCAGCTAGTACGCGTGGGAATTAAAACAAATTACGAATTTTTATATGAAAATTGTCGCACCTCGCAATTTGTTTATTGAATTTATACACAAGATGCAAAGCGTGACCCAACTCCCCATTAAGAGAACACGGGAAGTCTTTGCAGTTTGTTAAAGATTTAAAAGTGCTAGGTTAAATGGAGGAGTCCAGATAGAATAGAGAAATTAATTGTTGTATTCAACTATAACATCATAAACTTGTATTTTACTGCAAATAAGAGCATTATGTATACAAGTTACTATGATAAAGTATACAAACTTCTATGATAGAGTTTTCACCTGATTGCATAATTTATTACTTCGCCTAAATTGTCACTTTTTTCTTCTACATTGAGGTGACAAATTAGGCAAATTCTACTGTATATGCTTTTGTGACAGATATAAGACTGACTTGGAGAGGTTCACGCTGCCATCAACATGGTTGAGTGGTAAGTGATCACTGATCAGTGCTGCTGTGCAAGGGATTGCAAAATTGGTTATTTTGATAGTGCACAAGACACTTTTGATGTTCTCACACAAGGTTGTATGTTGAAAGTTTTGGAACCACTACTGCTGTGTATTCTTGAAAGCTTTCAAAAAGCAGACACAGGTTTAGATCTGGGTTAGGGTTTTGGATTGGGGCTAATGTTTGAGTTTATCATTTAGGGTTTACTGTTTGTGTTTAAGGTTAAAAGTTAAGGATTAGCATTTGGTGTTGAGGTTTAAGGATTAGGGTTAGCAAAAATTCATAGCAACTTTAATCCTTTACTTTGAGAAGCAATTGACATGTACAAGTGGTCACATATTTCACAGAGGTCAGGAATTTTGCTTGATACATGTTTTTAGTTTATCCAAGGTGAAAACCTGATACGGTTGTTGAGACCAGGAGTTCTCAATCTGGGGTACATGTAGCCTTGAGGATATATTTGCTTATTTCAAGGGGTGACACATTCATTGTACAGCTGCAACAAATCAACTTCAAGACATGAAAATGACGTCTACCTTTCTTATTCTAATAATAGAAAAGTTATATTTTTATTTCATTCAGCCTTTTTGTCATAAGAAATTTTAGGGGTACATCCTCATCAGTCGAAATGCTAGAGGAGTACATGGTCAGAGAAAGGTCAGGAACCCCTGGTTTAGACACCGCCTTAGTGCTGACAGTTTGGGTTTAACCTACAGTTCACAGAAGCACTAGCAGACAAGAAGCCACTAACAGCTTGCCAGCACTGAAACCATGGACAAAACTTGTCCATCGGCCTGAGAAATTACAGATGTTGGGATCAACTAGAAGCAAGTCATGCATTTTGAAATTTTCATGTGACTACTTCAACCAAATGTGTTCAGCTAAAGGCAAAATAGTTCCAGCAGCGCTTTTGCCTCATGAAGCAAAATAGACATTGCCTAATGTTATACTCCAGACTCTTATGCAAACATATAGGAGATGTGCCAAACTCAACAAACGCATGAACTTAGGTTAATTATGAAGGAAATAATGACCTGCAAACACACTTTTGTAACATGTGAGTTAGGGTGCATCAGCTCCCACTTACTTTCTAGTTTCAAGCCTACCTTTTTTCTGCTGGTGAGGTTAGCTTAAAAAATAACTTCTGCAAAGTTTGCTGCTGATCGGACCAAATTTGACCCTCCCACACGGCTAGTTTTTGTAGGGTTCGATATCATTTTTCATGTTTTTTTGCCACTAGACAGCGCTGCGTTCAGTAAACGAAAAAATATTGATTTTAACAGATGCCCATACTTCTTTCACATATTTGAAAAAAATTTACTAATATATGTTGAGGGGAAGCAAAAATATTGGCAGTTTTGTATGTTTATTTTGCTCAAGAGCGCCACTAGTGGTGACAACAAAACATTCAATATCTCACTAAGTACTAATGCAAATCAAATGAAACTAGTGTCCACCCCCATATTTTCAGGGATAAGGAATTCATTTTTGCTGTTACTTGTTCACATTTTCACCACTGGATGGCACTATAACTAATAAGTACTATTTTTACCAAAATTTAACTCTCACAAAGTTTTTGGGCTTGAAGTTGTTAACCAGTTAGTTCATGTCACGTTCTTTTGACCCAATTTTGACAAAGCACAGTGAATAACCTGTTCAAACTCACAACAATAATGTTCAAGACATAAACAGTAAATGATATAAATTTGAGTCAAAAAATAAGCATTGTTTTCTTTACTTGAGATTGTTATATTATGGAACAAGAAACTAAGATATGATTTCTGGTTCCTTCCTCTTTGGTAAAGTGTTGCAAAAGTTTTCAATTACGTGTCGAATGCATTGAAAATGTTTTTCTTTATTTCCTGAACCATTAAAATCATGGCACAGTGTACCTCACGTTAGGCATATTTATTTACAACACAAGTAATGTTGACAAGCAATTTTCCTTGCTTGTATGCATCAAATGCATTACACTGAGTCACTGATTTATTAAAAAACTATCATAAAGACCAATAATATGAAAAATCTCCAAGAATTGTGTCCTTTAAATGTAGATAGGTCATCTGAAACAGTTGCAGATAACAGGCATTTTAGAAAAACCTGGTTTTCCAAAGACAGAACCATGTCTTTTGGAGTTACCATTTTGCAGTTTGTGTAGTTGCTCACTTCAATAGATTTAATGCCAGTGGAGCCAGTTCCTCAATATTATACCACAAGTGGTAGTTAAAGCTTGTTGCTGTTGATCACTCACAGAGTCAGTGTCTGCAAATTGTAAATGCATGTGACCAAAAGACCATGTTTGGTGTGGAGGATCAGGTTTCTGCAAATAGCCACCAAGGATGATAGCAGAATACACAAAACTTGACAAAGAAAATGTTTTATTTTTCTGAATTGTATAGATGCACTGTTTCCTTTGGGAACTGATATAAAATTTGCAATCTTAGTAAAGCAATTTTAATAGCATAGAGCAGGCGTGGCCAACAAGTCGATCGCGATCGACCGGTCGATCGCCGAGTGTCAGTTGGTCGATCGCGCCTGATTTTGCATTGAATTGACAAGATACCTATAA
>Ga0210059_1006965_pt1 | contig 18055 bp, 12 predicted proteins | sample Ectturendosymbi2_FD_188042 | JGI IMG/M metagenome (GOLD analysis project Ga0210059, IMG submission 188042) | Ecteinascidia turbinata endosymbiont from Florida, USA - Sample 2 (SPAdes) (version 2) | ecosystem: Host-associated > Tunicates > Ascidians > Unclassified | place: Key West, Florida... | reverse complement strand
CCTGTTTGGAAATTTGTTGAAGCTGAACTTCCTTCTGAACCTTGCTTGAACAATCTGGAAAGACTTCATTTCGTAATATGTCTTTACACAAAAGATCTTCTGCTCCATCGACCAAGGCATCATTAGACTATTTTTTGTTTAATATATAGAAAGGTTAACTATTTCCCTATGACAATCTGGAAAGAGAAAAATGAATAAGGTCATCGATAAAGGTTTTAGAAGCTGCCGCTTTGTTTCAACAATTGTGAAACACCCTGTATATATGCTTGTGTGTTATTCTTGACCAATGCAGCAAGCAATGTAGTAGCAAGCTAGCAGTTGTAATCCCTGGTTTCTACCTTTTAAAAAAATTTGGATCTCAAATTTGAAAAAGTGGTTTGGTAAAGTAGGTCACTGGTGATATGTATTTCTTTTATGCATAATATTTGGGTTGTTGCAATAAAAGGTTGAGAAGCACTGATGTAAGATGAACTGGTTTGTGATGTGAACCTCGCAACCATAGTAAAACAATGCAACTGGGTCTGCTTTTACAAACACCAACCACTTGGTGTCATGTGCATAATTATTTTAAAATTGTGTCAAGCTTTGCATATTTTGTCATCAGTTACTGTTTTCTATTTTATTGCTGAAAAAGAAATTTCCTTGATATTTTCAAGAAAGTAGCCCACAGCAATGAGTACAAAGATGCAATTTCATGCTTGTTTTTATGTAAAAAATTTTACACTATTTCAACTTTAGGCTTTGTTCAAATCACATGTTTTTCTGCTCCCAATTGTAGAAAAAAGGAACAAATTGTTACAATATAACATGCTTAGTTTGCTTATTTAATATTTGTTTGAAGTGTCTAAGACAGCTATGTCCAACCTGCTACCCAAATGAAGGTTTTGTGCAGCCCAGTTTAGGTTTTTGCTGTAGTATAAGTGTCCTACATAATGACAACCTGCCCTTGTTTTGATAATCTTGAGTTTGACATTTTTGATGCAGGTGGTCCTCAGTGCCATTTTATCAAGTCTGTTACCATTGCAGTTTGGATTCGAATACTTTCAGTGCATTAGGTTAAGCTGAATTCAGTTTGCTAAGCTCAAAGTCAGCCATTCAGTATGCCGCCCTCATTAGTAAGTCATTCAATGTGCAGCGACTTAATATTTAGCCCAGTAACCCATTTGGGTTGGACATAGCTGGTCTAAGAGAACAGATGGTATGGGCAGTGTCTGTGCTTCCCACAGCAGATGCCCTCCTACTTCTATTGGAGCACCTGTTTCTGATACATTTGGTTGAAAAGAATTATCTTTTTGTATGATATACCACATCAATTCAACTTATATTATCTTTCTTTAGCATCAGTACTTCAGTAAAGCTTTTGTTGGCAAAAGGTAGTATGTCTGGTACACCTGTGGAAAAAATAAAATCATGGGTAAAAGAAACACTTCATACTGAAGGACCTCCAGCATTTGAAGAAAATGCAGAGACCTTATCCATACTTGAACAAATGATGAAACAGCACCAAGAAAGCAAAAAATTTACTGAGCTATTTTCAAAACTAGCAGAACATGAAATCTTGGAATACTCTGTTGAAAGTTGGTTATTCCGTAATTTACATATCATTTCAGTGTTGTAATGTCTGTGAGATCACTTAACTTTTGGAAAAGTAATTTAAGTCTATTGTTTGTTAACACTTTCATTGCTGTGCCACATGGATCTACATGGTTGGTTTAGGCCACCAAAATTGCTATGCCATGTACACCAACATTTCTGGACTAAGTTTTAATCTGGGTACTGGCTGCAATCTTCTTTTCTTGTAAGTACATACATAGGTGCCAAGTTTGAAATTTCTACAGGAGTGTGGAGTCCATGACGTCACAAAATAAAATTATACGATTTTTATGTCCTCTATTCCATTCATAAATAAATTTCAGAATAATGTCTTATTACTTGTTAACAAACAACTGTTCAATCAAAAAATGAAAAGTTAGCAAGAGTGTGGCGCACTTGGCACCTATGAGTATGTAGATCTACATATGCACACTGCAAATAGAAAAAAGATGGGAGTGAGATGCATTTGTCATGATTGTGGTTGAATTTTCACAATTATGGTGTACTGTGTGTCAGTTGGTGTTTTTCTGTGGAAACCGCCCAGGAATGAGTGTTAAATAAGAATTGTATCCACTGGTGCAAAAATTAGTATTTTTGTTGCAGAGTTGTCAACAACTTTGGACATCAGGGCTGTGTTGGTATGCACCAATGCTCCCTTGCAGGTTATCTTAATGTCTACTTGCTCAGCTTTTAATATTTTCAGTACTGGGGTTTTCCCAGGAAGATGAACTGGCTGTGTTTGAGAGCTTTCAATGTTTTTGCCAGTGATTTAAATCAAAACAAGGGCTTCAGTTGTTAAATCTGCTATTTCTCTTCATATATTTTATTTATCAATGTACAAACTTTCAAGAGAGAAAGATTACAGTTGGTGTCAATCAAAATTCGATCTGTATTTGTATGTAGCCCCATATGCGTTTTGTAAAAAAACCTTTCGTACGTGTACTTAGGCTAGTACTGAATGTGTCAATGGGATGTGAATACAATTTTTATGCAATGCATTGTATCTACAGCTCTGCATCTGAAACACATTCTTTCTACTCTGTCCATGGATCCTTCAAAGGATTGTTCAGCAAAAACTTTACAGTACATCAAAGTTTTAAGCCAAGTATCACTTTGCCTTGGCAACTCTCATCCTTCCATCACCAATATGGCTATTGCAATGTCTGGTTTTGGTGAAAGGCAAGAAAAGACAAAAATGGCAAGAAAACACAGTGAGCAAATTATGCAGCAAATGCAGTCAGAATTATCAGACATACAAAGTACAAAAGCTCACTTACAGAGGTAATCCTAAAAATGTGTTCTGCTATTGTGAAAAAATTTAAATGTGGCACAAATTCTTTTCAAGAAAATTACAACCAGACATCTCTTGTTTTGATTGAATTTTTGCTGGTAATCAGCAAATGTATTGCTTTGTGTTGATTGCCAACTGTGCATTCCAAAAGAAGCAGTTCTCTCAGTGTTTACTGATGTAAATGTTTAATGACGTTGTTTGCCAAATTGCTTTCTTTTTTATGATATTTTTTTTAATTCGCTGAACATGTTTGAAACCATTTTCCTGTCAATGAGTAGTACAGCAACGTCCTACAAATTGAGTGTAATTCTAGAACCAGCTTACCTCTTTTCCACTTTTAGCACCACTGTTTTAAATACTAAAAAATAACATAACTTATTGTGATGTGGAAAAAGTGCACAATTTCACTTAATATATACTTATTAATATCTTTTGCTGTCCACATCTGCATAGTGCACAGATTGAGAAAAATATAGACTAAACCTACAAATTTTTTCAATAAAAAGTTCTTCAGACAGGATTTTTCTAATCTTGAGCATTCAATTGCTAACTTCATATTTCTGTTTGGCTTTTTGATTTATGTGGTGAAGTATGATAGTAGACTGTCTTGTGTCTTGCAGTTTACATTTTTGCATACAGATGTAAATGTTGCAGAAGATGCATTTTCTTTCTAAGTCAGTTTGCTGGATAGTTATAAGCTACGAGAATGGTGGTTTTCAACCTTTTTCATGCAGCAACCCAATTTAACCCAACAACCGCTTCCAAAAATTTCCAGTCAGGTATATATAATGCAATTGTGTTTTCACAATAGAATATCACAATGACTAAAAAATAAGTGACGATATCACTATGTTGAACAAAAACTCATTTATCAAATTCATGCACATGGCAGCATCAGTGAGAGAGACTCGCGCTGTATGCAAATCACTCCACTGCACAACTCATTGAAAACTAGAATGACCCCAAGTTAGCTACTGCATTCAGATATCTAATTTACAAACATGGCACAATCTTACGTCACAAAGTTATTCATACGTTGTCAAACGCAACAGTACTGTAATGGTCATAGTCACACTCAAAACTTTGTAATGGTCATAACCACACTTTAAACAATTTTGCAGGAAAAAGTAGGCTATTATTTTTGCCAGGTGATCCTATTATTTTAGCTACAACAACTATTTCTGAAGTAACAACTAACGATTTTTATCAGAAGCTCTCGCGACACCTAGAAAAAAGGCAAACGACCCCCAGGTTGAAAACCACTGTACTAGGAGATAAAAATTACCAAAATTTTATGGTAGCTTTTAACTCTTCTCAGCTGCATGCTTAAGCTTGTTATTTCAGAAATGCATATGATAGAATTGCACCCCTTGATACTTGATTAAAGCTGAAGCTCTAGCAATTACAAAGTGCAGTCATTAATTAATTCAGATGAAAAAGTAAAACTAAGATAGTGAGCATGTAGATGTTTCTGTTGACAAAAATGAATGTTGCTTTGTGTCATCAATTCAACAATTTTGTGCAGTTTCTTTCGTTGATATATTTAACATTTCGTGTTGTATTGTCACTGCTTAGACAGCTAGATGAACTGGAATCAAGCTTGCCAGTCGAACGTAAGAATGTGGAATCTTTACAGCGTTCAATGCATTTCCTGACGCAGAAAAAGAAGGATTATCAGAAGCAGATTGTCGAGTTAGTACGGTTGCAATATTAAGAAAACGAATCGATGAACATAATAGCTGCTTCGTTAGATCAAAACGTTTTGCTTTTAAGCAGATGTGGTGATTGAAAGCAAAAATTGTTGCCACCGTTTGCATTTTTTTGTTAATTGGCACCCTTCGCAAGATATCTTAGCAGCAATCCATAGCTTTTTCTTAACATTTTTGTTGAAAATTTGTCACATTAAATTTAAAATCAAAGAAACTTATTTCTTTAAGCGGTAATGCATAACGCAAACAGGTATGATTGAATGAAATCCATGAGTACGTTTGTTGCAACTGTCTGTATCTTTCATCTTCATGGTATGGCTGTTGCAACTCACGCAGTTAAACAAAGGCAATTAACATGTTTTGCATTTTCAAATGGCTGATAGTGGCAGAGCGTTTTTTTTCGGCCATTTTTCGGCCATTTTGCATTGAATTTACTTTGCGTGTGTCAACGCGTTATATTTGTATAGGTCTATTCAGTGGCGTAGCTAGAGTGTGGGCTGCCCGGGGCGGCCCTTGAGTTTGGCGCCCACGAAGCCCATAAAAATACGTGTTGCACAGTGACTGGCTCTTAAAAGCTTTGTAATATTAAATAGTTTGTGCACCATTATAATATTACAGTAATCTTGCATGCTCAAATGTGGTATGCTTGAAATACACACCAAAAAACTCAAACATTGTAAGCAACAGTTAAACAAAGCAAAAATGACATATAGGGAAAAATAGTAAAAAAAGTGTAAAAAAATTAGGACCATTTTTATTTTTGAAATGAAAACTACAATTTTCTACATAGTAGCTTATCTTGCCTATTTGTTGACAATTTCTTCAATGGCAGTCAAAAGTTATTTCATCTGTCAATTGTTGCTTTATAGACAGTGTGGCAAGATTTCTCAACTGCAAGGTGCTCATACGAGATCTAAGGACAATTCTTGATCAGTTTTAGTTTCGAAAAACTCTTCTCACAGGTAGCAACACTAACGGCAATTTGAGGAAAATCCGCAGCATTATTACTATATGTTTAACAGCGTTCCCAAGGTTGTGCTTTTGAATAAACTGCAAAAGTTCAAGAGGGGCTTCTTTTTCTACTGTGAACTGTACATCGCCAACATCGTATAACTGTGATGCAACAATAACGTTCTTCTGAATTCCACAACAGTGAGCAACAAGTGACGCAACAACTATCAATATTTCTTTTTCGGCTATTAACTGCACTCAACCTCCTGTATAACTAACTGGCCTACTTGGAGTCTGAATGCAGTACAGTGATCTAAAATTTTTATAATGACGCATCAATATCCTGAAGCAAGAAATCTTTCCCCTAAAAAACGAGGAACTCTTGGAACCCTTAACTCACGTAACCCCACTACATGTTTTCCGGGACACTAGGGTTCCGCGGAACCAATGTTGAAGATTACTGAGCTGGATTATGTTTCTACACACACACGGAAATCTATTTTGACGAGCACAAATCCAACTACACACTTACTATATCTACACAGAAATGTTTCTTAGACCCAACAAAGCGCTTTTACTCGCAGGTAGAAAACTTAAGAGCACTTACAAAAGCCTAGAGCTCACCACAGCCACACGTTTGCCCACAGTCATCCACCATACTCCTAAGTTCTATAGCGTCATATAAGGACTACGATCAGACGTCAACAACGATCCAGCACTCGATCAATCAACCGTGTAGTGAATCAGTAAAATTTGACATCAAGTGAGTTGATAAGCGTGTTGCAGCTTCATGTAAAAATGCCTAATGGCATAACATCCCTGATACACGATTGTTTATTGTTTGGCTAAGATAACAATCGCTTAAATACACATGCCACAGTTTAAATTACTCAAAATCAAAAACGTCCTTCAACTGTGTGTAATGTCCCGACATTAAAACCACTTTTATTTCAATACAGCCTGTACAGGTTTATAGCCTACAGCATAGCCCAAGGTGCCGCCAGGGGCGGATCGCCATCCTTTAGCTACGCCACTGGGTCTCTTTCGTTTTTGGTAGTACAGAAAAGCAGTAACTTGGACCAATCGCACTGACATTACTTCCAAAAATAAATCTTGAGACCAGATGTTTAAAGTCTTGTCAAGTGATATGAATCTTGATCGTGTGCTCAACTGCAGAAAGCTTGAAGTGTTGTAACCACAATTTCCTGAGAGGACGCTACTTGAAAACACAATTATAATGTACAGTATTAACGTGTCGATATAGAAAAAGTGCATCTTTTTAAAACGCTACAATTTTCCATCACTTTAAGAATTTGGGATCTGAAAATTAGTCTCGTTCTATCTTTCTTTAACATTCTGTGTTTGAGTCATTCCTGGTTTTGTCTACTCTATATTGTGCAGCAGTTTATATTGATTTCGAAATATTTGGTTAAATGTTTTGTTTGGACTGCTTAGCAGACCATTGAATTCTTGTGCAACACGTAATGACAAGTTTGTGTTGCAGATGTGAAAAAGTTTTGAAAGAGTCTGGTTTTACCAACGATATTTCGCATGGTGAACTGGTAAAACTTGGACAAGAAGCTCAGAAACTTGAAGAAACGATAAAGCCTTTCAAACTTCACTTGGACTCGTACAAAGTTCTTCCCCCAGTACGTTTATCTGCGGTTAACCTTTTCCTTAGTACTCAGCAATTTGCAGTGATAAAGCAAATTTAATGCATGCGATCACCGGCACATTTCATTTCTACTTGGACTTCGATTTTTGTCAATCACATACTTGGTAAGATACCTGTATCTTAGGTCATGCTTACACTTTTTGATGATTTTGTAAAATAGAATGTGACATTCGCTGCCTGACTCCCTCAATAACTCATACATTTTAAATTACAAATAAATTTAAAAATTACTGTGTGATCTTTTCTCTGAATTCAACATGTTTGGAAATAAGATTTAACTTAATGGGGCCAAGCATAATCATTTTTCAATGTTATTACAAAAAAACGGAACTTGAAGACAACTGCGGCTGTAGGAATATGCTGCTTCTAACAAGGTTCTCAGACGAACGTAAGTAGCTAAGATACCGCGTGTAGGTAACCCTTGACAAAATTGCTATCCACTGCCTGCCCTTGTTCTTCAAATGTGGCATCCCGTAAACATTTTTGAAAACGGCATGCTTGTCGTAGTTACGCTTGCAGTGATCGACTATTGCTCCGCTGGAAACCACCTGCGACCAGTGATAAAACAACGTCAGTGAAACTCACCAGCATTAGTAACTTTTTGACGCGAGTAGTGTCATGTATAGCGGCTGGGACAGACCGGGGAAGCCAGATGCTGTAACACCGCTACTGTAACAACTGCCGAGCTGACATGGCATGAACTAAGCTTAGTCTGACCTCTCCCCTTCCACCAGTCTGGCAAGTGGCACTGGTCTTTCTCCCTGCCAGAAGCTCGAGTTCCCACCTGCGTAGCTCGCTGCATTGAAAAGGTACACACTCCTTCACCACCACAAAGCGTCAGTGAAAGAGTCTGTTTTTAGTGGTAGAGGCACAGGTAGGTTGCCAGGGCAGCCTTCTTTCGTCCCAGTCATCTCGCCCCTGCGCTCCACTGGGTCCTGACGTGGGCGAGGCCCAGAGGGGGGCATTTGCCCTGCACTCTCGTTCGGAGTAACTGGCGTTATTACTATTTCTGCACTGGCGCCTGGCACCCCAACTTTTTCTCGTGGTATTGCTCTTCAGACGTTGTGGTCCTTATTCTCCCATTGTTTAAACCGCAAGAGTGTGCTAAGGATCTTGGATTTTCTTCTCGGTCTACAAACACCTTAAGAATAGCTTGTTGGAACATTCACGTCTTGAAAACTTTAAATATTCACTCCGACGTTCTTTCAACATGTGCCAGGAAAACAGCAATGATTGATCAGGATCCCTCATGTCTGAAAAGAGATCTGGCTGCTCTCAGTGAAACACACACTACAAGCTTTAGTTCTATCCGGGAGAATAACTATACGTTTTGTGGAGTGGTATGGTGGCCCTTTCGCCCCATATGAAATGTCGTTTGGAACTGAGATGTACGCCATTGATGTCCTACTAAGGCTAGTGCTGAATGTTTGCTTTATCAACCTAACCAAATTACTAAACGCTGTACAGCACTCCAGGGAAACTTAAACTGACAGAGAGTTTAGAAACGAGCAGCTTAAGTCAAGTCATTGTAATTAATTCGTATGTGAGTTCTCACTACTACATCACAAAATCGCCTACCAGTAACCGGTTAGAAGGGCACGAACTCCATAAACAGCAGATTTTAACTTAATGATATGACTTTATTTTTCAGAAAATATGACTTTACATGTCCAAACAAAAATGACTGAGCTAATACATACAACTGCTGTGCAAAGAACCATTTCCAGCGAAAATAGGCATAAGAGATGGTAGCCCCATGGTTTATTGAAGCGCCTCTAAAATAAACGGTTCAAAACATGAGCAAAGCATATAGTTTGGTTTGAAGAAAATTGAAAACATGCGTGGACGTTAGTTTATTCCTTTGGGGCAGCAAGAAGTGTTCATTTTTAGACAGTGCATTACATTACATCCATATACGTTGGTTCACCTACGTCGTTGCCAACATTGAAGTTCAATTTGCAGGATGCGGCTTAGACCTATCGATACAGTAGTTTCACCTGATATCTTGAGATTGTTTTTCTGGTTTCCTTATTCAGTTAGGTTGTAAATATGCAAAATATGACTTTATGACCTAACATGGAAAATGTGACTTTTTTATAACTTTAACTCTTGTTATAGTCTTCATAGGGGACTGCGATTTTTGTTTTAAAATCCGTTTCATAGCTTCCTGAAGTACAGAAGAAAATGACTTAGGACTTAAATGGCCGTACAAATAAGTTCAGTCTGTAATTCCTTAACCCAACTGACAGATTAGTTAACCACAATTACGTTGTTGAAGTTTAACAGTTAACAATTCGTTAACTCATTAAGCGAAACTGGTGGGTATTAATTAATAAGCCCAGAAATTGAAAGGAAATGTACAAAATTATTGATGTACCGTAATTTAGAGTTCCCAGCACGGAAAGCGCAAGCCTGTTATTTCTCTTAAGCAGCTCCAGATCTTGTTAGTTGTTTTGTCGCTATCCTTAAAAGAGAAACCTGAGACATCTGCTTGGTTAGTCTGTTGTTTTATGTAGGTCAGTCTTTTTTGCAGTCTGCCACACAATCCCTGAGAGGTAAGCGCATTCTTTCTTGAGCGCATGAGGAGACCTATAAGTGAAACCTCTTATATTGCTAAGATAGAGCATAAGTCGTACGGACGTACTTACCAGCGACAGACCTTGTTGAAAAAAGGCGTTGGCTATTCTCAGTGTTTGGTTCGACTATCGGGTTACCAAATACGTTTGTATTCTGTTCCGACTAGTAATGCCTATAGAAAAAGCTTGAGCTTGTTTCTCTGCAACGAAACGGTCCCATCTTGGGGTGATAGTAAATGCTGACACCCGCTGTGTATTCCTTTCGTCCAATCCTGTTTCGTGATGTTGTCTTGGTTGCTGCCACTACAGAAAATATCGCTTCACAAAGATGTTTCTTTGTTTTATAATTTATTCTATCTATGCCGACCGGTAACAAATGCCTCGCGGCCCAGTATGGTCCCGCGGACAGGTGGCTTCCAACCCATAGTCTAAACCAGGTTTCTCAAACTATGGGTCGCGACCGCATTTGGGGTCGTGAAATGTAATTTTGAGGTCGCCAAACAAATTGGCTTGATAAATCAGATCTAAAAGTTTCTGTACACTTTACAAGAAAATGAAAATTAGGCCTGCAATGAATCTATTTCTATTGCATTTTTTGTGGCAATACCGTGCTTCATGCTGTCAGTTGTTTACTAGGATGTTTGTCTGAGCTATCAAATGACAAAATCAACCAAGCACAACAAGTTATGCGTTGTTGTAGCGTCATGATTGTTTTAACGTACTGACTAATATTGTCCTCATTGCATTCATTCCGATACGAAACCATGCTTGTTTAGAACTCTAGGTCTAGTCTAGGGGTCAAGCTAACTGCTTTGACCGAGCAGTTTTTGACTGAAGTTAAAAGCTTCATACACAGTTTCAAAGTACTTTGGACTTTGAATCAGGAAAAGTTGGAACCACAAACCGTACACAATGGAAATATTTCAGGACACACACCTGCAATTCTAGGCCGAGGATGAGTTTGCCGAGTTCTTAAAAGACAAAAGTTTGCAACTGGAATTCTCAAAACAGAGTTTATGTCATTTTTGGATAAGAACAAGAAATGAATGCCCAGCCATTTCTGATCTAGCCATTCATAAACTATTAGCCTTTTGCACAACATATTTGTGTGAAGCGGCATTCTCAGAATTGATAACCATCAGGTCGAAAATACGATCTTTTTTGAAACATGTCGAGAATGTCCTTCGTCCTGCGTTGTCTGGCATCAATTATGAATGGTTGATCTGTGCAAAAATCAAGTGCATCCACCCCATGAGTTGTGCTTGATAACTTCTGTAAGTTGGATTCCTTTTTTTGTTAATTTTTTTCGCCGTACTGCTTCCATTACGTGGTAGTTTTATTACTGTATAGTTACTTCCGTGGATTGTCTGCATTTTTATGATTTCACCACAGCAAAAATGCCTCTTGAGATTTGTAATGGGACGTTTACACGTATCATTATCATCTAGGTCTCAAGACAATCCATTAAAGGGGGTCACATAGAAAAATCATTTTAAAAATGGGGTCTCAGAACCAAAAAGTTTGACAAAGCCTAACTCTAACGATGAACCCAGCATACGCAAAGGCATGGCGTCAGAAGGGAGGGCAGGGAAGACCAAGGCTCCCCTGGATTTTGAAAATGTCAGCAAAAAGCGTTGTTTTCTTAGTTTCGAGTGGGAAAAAACAAATGCCACCACTATTGGCCCCTCTTAAAAAATTTTAGAAAAATCCCTTAGTGCCCCTCCCACCCTGGAAAAAAATGCTTCCGACGCCCATGTGCATAGGAAAGCCATTCACTATGTTTGGCAGACTCCGTTCTCGACTTCAGAGTAACCATTATCTCACACTGATAGTGAAATTGCGCGTCTCTCCAGCGTGTGTGCTATCAACCCTAATTCATGGCAGCGACGCCTGGACTACATACCGGCAACAACCCCGCTTGGAAACATTTCATCTCAGGTGCCTGCTCCATCTTGAGTGTTTCCTATCTTGCAACGACCAGGATGTCGATGCTAACTTCTGGTTATTTATTTTGAGAGGTTTAATTTATTGAACTTGCGGTCCCTCACCTCTCTTTATCCATTGTGTATTTTACTGAATAATTCGATATAACCGTCTGTGCTGGTTGGGACATCTCTTGCGTATAATTAAGGGATGTCTTCCCAAAGAGATACTTCTCGGTCAGCTAGCAAACGCCACAACACCTATCGGACGCCCTTGTCTACGTTACAAAGATGTTCTAAAGCGCGATCTCTGTTTTTGAAATACCGCACTCGGGCTGCAAATGACAGTTTGCGTTCAGACTGGAGAGACACTCTGAACCGTGGACAAGCGCATCCATTGCACATCTGCATGGAGAGGAGTAGTCCGCACCGGCTCCATCGTTGGAAACGATAGGATAGCCGTGATCATGGGCGTCGAAAGAAGGATTTTGAAATTTGATATTTTCCTATTAAATTTCTAGCAAAAAAGTGTTATTCTCTTAGTTTTGAGTGGATGAACTGAAGTTTAACCACTGGTGCACCCCTGAAATAAATCCTTATTGTTACCCCTGGAAAAATCCACTATTGCCCCCACCAGGAAGAATCCTCCCGGCGGCCATGGCCGCAGTACTGTATCAATAATATTAGACAGTGTAAGATCAAATTATTGCCTTCCGTTTCAATTTGTATGACATCAGTAAAATACAAAATGGGTAAATAATAAAAATGTGCCGTCCATCCTGAGCAACATGTCAAACTGCTGACTAACCTATTTTTCAACCATTTTTTAGAAAAGATAGTTTTACGGCTCTTTTTTTCATTATCACCATTCAGTGGTTTTCTCTATATTTTCTGACTGCTAACAGACGGTGGTAAGTCGAGAGTCTCAAAAAGCGCACTTGAAATGTTCATGTTCAATTTCAGAACTTGGACCACGCCAAGTTGAAATTAAATGAAAAACTGGCCGAAGTGAAAAGCGTCGAAGAGGAAGTGCAAGACTCTCTGCGACATCTTACGTTAACACCGTGATTGTCCATCTGCATGGATATGCGTATATCGCGTTGTTTGGAAATGGTTAGAAACGCTAGAAGCAGAAACCGCAAATGGAGTATAGGAAACAACTTGATTTTTACTGTCAGGTTGAAGCGACATCTCAAGTATGTCGCAACTAAAAGAAGTTACATGGATCAGGAGAAGTCTAAGTTGCTGCTTACGTGTTATGCAAACCCCTCTCTGGATATTGAAGCTGAATCACATTTCCGACGATGCTTGCTTTCGTTGGATTAACTGAGTTACGTTCTTCTGTGAACATTTTTGCATCCCGCCACGTGCTAAATGGACCCACAAAACGCACAACAGCTGCAGCACCACTTTCAGATCATCATTGTTGGCCCAATTTCTGTTACATTCAAGAAAGCGCTGGGGTTGATTTTGTTGAAACATCTAATCTTGTCGTTTCCTAACCTTCCATCATCTTCAACTCTGCCGAAGCTGCACTCATATGGCCTAACAATGTTTGTTATACGATGGGGGTAAACATTAAAACCTCTAATTTCGCTGTAAGCAGGGCTGCAACCAGCTGATATTTTCGGACTCTCTGCCACATGTAACGCAGAGTGCCTGGCTGTAAGCATTCGAGGAATCAGCCGAATGGGTTCTGCTTTCATCTTTTTGCGATGTTTCAAACTTACACATATAATATATTTTTGGCTCAGATTCAGGGTCCATATCACGGGGATAATCGAAGAACACATGTTACAGAGCACGTGTTAGAATTAGATGACAAATACCAACGGCACAGGGAGATGCCACACACTGAAACAGCACATCAGCTATAACTGCATTCATTCCTTATAAAATAGGAATCCGACAGTGGGAGAAAAATAAAATGTAAGGGGGTTCTCAGCGGCGCACAAAATTATGAAAATTGTTTTGGCCAAAATTTAAAATGTATTGGCGAGATATTTAGCTTGAGGCTGACAACCGCCCGCAATCACTAAATGTAAAGCAAGATTTGACGGTTGGTGTTTTACTAGATTTATATAATCATTTCATTACGTTTTTGTCTTACACGCATCCACGACATGGCGGGAATGGCAGAGGAGTCACAAGAAAATGCGAAAATCATGAGGCGCCACGAAACACACACGTTTAGATTGCTACGCATCGTCAACAATACTAAAGAAAAACAGACACCAAGACAACGCACCAACAACCACTGCAATTAGTCACCGTCATACAAAAGCGTTAAATAATAGACGGAAAATGAAGATTTGTAAAAATCATCAAACCTTTGAAGTGATCGAATGAAAAAATCAGATAAAGATGTGCATTATTGAACAAAACCTTACACATTGCTTCTAAACAAGGCATGATGGGCGAACACTTACATTTGTGGGTATGTAGCAGATGAGCATGGACTTGGATTTTAATTCAAATCCTGCCGCATTGTTGCGTTTGATAGATTTGGATTTTATAATTTCAGTTTAACATTGAGTTGATGTTGATATGAAATTCAGACGTAGACGGTCCAGGGATTTGTGTGAGAATCGTGTTGTTCATTGCCTATTTGTCTAATTGTTTCTTTTGGTTTATTTGAGGTGGTGCGTGTTTCGCTCATTACAAGATAGTCATAAATCAGTCGTTCTCAATCTTTTTTCGCCCGTGGACCATCCTTTTTAAAAGTATCCGATAGGCAACTTTGCTGTGCTCACACCTCGTGAACAACTAGTGGAAGCTTGCACATAGGTCGGTGAACGTTATATCAGAGGTTTATGGAGCTCTCTGTCGATAGGTGGACCGCCTGGACCCCGTTGGGAATCACTGTCATAAATTAACACAGGGTTTAAAAGTCAGCTTTTGAGGATCAGTCAGAGAAAAATTTAGTGTGAATATCACAATGAACGACTTTGTTGGGAATATCTGCTGAGCAAGTTTTATGCCTGCTGTTACATCTTGCTAACAAGTACACGCCCAAAACACCGATACACACATACCTATCTGTGGCGCGGCTTTGCTAGTTTATGTGCGACTGGTGCCGAAACCTCACTGTTTTTAACTGCATGGCAGTGCATTGGAAAGTCCTTGCTAGTACTCACGCTGCACATGGTTATTACACATGTGATAGTAGTTTAATAACACTGCTATTGTTACATCACAAAGTGTTCGTAATCTACCACAAAAACGGATTAGTCGTAGTCACTGATCTTTTGGCAGATGGTTCGTTTAAAAAACTTGCTTTCTAGTAAGAATAGTTTGACGAAAATAGTTGGCTATCAACAGCCTACTTGTCTCTTTGTCAGGATAGGATTCGTCGTTGGAACCATTTCGCTTTCATGTGAATTGTTTTCACTTTCGTGCAGTTGTATTCGTTCATGTGGGGCCGGCACCGGCACAACTGTGTACGGGAAATGGTGTTTCGTTTTACATGTGTAGAGTGTAGTGCTGTGGAAGGTGCATGTTTAGCACAGAATATCTGACATAGCAGTGCAAGTGTGCGATTGCATCTAGTGGTTCTTAGGTGTCTCTAGTGAAAAATAACGCTAGGTAATATTTGTATACATTTTTTATCTATTTAATCTAGGCTGGTGGTTGCAATGCAGGGTAGCTGCAGTCAGGCGCGCAACCAGGGGGGCATTTGCCCCCACAAATTTTCAAAACATTGCATAGCAATTTTGACATTTGCAGAAACTTACAAAGAATAAAGATGAAATTTTGTATTGTAATCATTTTTGAGAAGTGTTATTGGAATTTTTCTTTGTCCTACTGGCAAATTGTCTCCTTACAAGATTTATCTTGAGACAACGTTATCTGATCGAAATTTTTTAATGACTGGTTGTTAACCACAAATATGCAGGAAGTGTCCAAACTTGGGAGATAGTTTAAAATGTTCGTATTTCTAAGGCATTTTTTATCTATTTGTTCGTGTACTATTTTTTCTTAGACAGGCCTCGATTTGCCCTCATGAAACTTCATAACATTAGGGTACTGTTGAACCGTGCAAATTGCTGAAACTTTCAAAGTGATTAGAGAAATCTTGACATAACAGTTAGTGCCACGTCAAACCGCTTGTTCTACGACCTTTTGATTATTTTTGCTAGAGGCAAAACGGACGTAGTACATTTCGTTAAAAAATGTTTAGCTGCATTTTCGGTTCGAAACGTGATAGTTTTTAACTGAATTTAGCGTGAGGACTGTTTCACGTTATTGTGTCTTTCTGGGTTGATCCCAGTACCACGGCTTGGGAAAAAGCTTTAGTGAAGTGTCATATGAGTGATAGTCAAGTGTTAAACGCACCTACCTACTTGACCACTTTGGCTCCAAATGATGCTGTACAAGACCCTAACTTTTGCAACCAGTGCAAGTTCATAGCCTTAACGGTGCTTTTTAAAAAAATCACAACTCATGGACGCCAGAAAAAGCCGTTTTGCCCCAAACACACCTGATCTGTTATGCGCCAAATACACAAGACACCTTATGTGATTTTTTTTTGGCCGAAATGGTTGCAATCAAAGATATGCTCACCCTTGAAATAGGCTATCCGTCAAGTTCAGGATCTTCATTTGTTATAGAAATTCAAACACATGCCTGAAGAATAGAGCTAGAACGAATTTGCTAAACAAGGCGAAACTTAGGCAGGATTAATACTGTAGTAGCTTATACATCTGTCACACTAAAGCCATGACTACACTAGTTGAGTACGGAACCAGGTGTTTGTATGAGGATACTAATTTTTACTCTGTCCTGATCGTTCGGTCTGCATCTTGATTAAAACTGAAAAGTTCTCAGTTTCGGAAATGTTGCGAGGAGAACTTTTATCTGTGTGTCAGGCTTATGCAGAATCGCATGAAAATATTTTCTACTGCAGCAAAATTGTTGGTATGACGTTTAAGGCTGAGTGCAAAAAGCACAGTCACCCCATTACTGACAAATGGATGGTAAAAATCTGTCAACCACTACAAATATCTGGGAGGTTTATCAGTGGCGTAGCCAGCCCAAGAATTTTGGAGGGGCAAAATGTTTGATTTTAGGCGAATAACACTATTTTGTTGGGAAAACGCTTCTCAAAGCACAGAATAACTATATGTTCTAAAAATTGGGGGGCATGGCCCCTTTGGCCCTCTATGAGCTGTACTGAATGCTGAACTCTCAGATGACAAAGACATTCAGAGACAACTGCGATAAAAATATTGTGCGGCAAACAAGATGCGAGTCTCTTTTTCCCGATGTTCAAATGCAGTAAAAAATGTACTTTTTCGTTCCTTTTGTACGCCCCTGTGTGCATCACAAATATGGTGGAATTTCAGAAAGCCATGCATTGCAAAGATTGCGTGTGGCCTATAATTTTGGTTGCAGCGCTCTATACAACCTGCCCTGGAGAGCGAGTGTTAGTGGTCATGACTCAGCAGGTTCAATATAACATTCCTACATTTGAGGCGTTATTAAGAAAAAATAGGTCGGCTACTTGTTTCTCAATAGATGCAGAAGGTCTAATAACGTATAATTGCATGCTTTGACGCAGTCAGATTGTTTATATTCATCCTTATTCTTTGAACACTACAACCGCATTTTACTTTGTGACTGAGTGCTCGAACATTGCAGTCTTTGTTCGTTTGAGGGTGTGCATGTCACAATGCATTCGTACTTTACCTGGCCTTGACCAGTTTAGGAATTAGCGTCCCACTCTGCAGTAGTGTTGTACCAAGTGAACAAATGGTGTTAAGCATGCGTCTGTAAACCTGAGACTCGGCCTCCAACGCCGTTAGAAAACGTTCTGTTAAGTAAGTTTCTGTAGCCCGGTGTCAAGCGAAATTTCTGACCTATTATTTTTTGTCAGTTATTTTGGTTCTCTGAGTAACGGAATAAAATTTGGCGATTACTTTTTGATGTGTGATGTGTCAATTAAAACTTTTTGGTTAGATGTTAGATACCCACAAGCTGCACTACGGGAATAAGTAAGACCAGAGAAAAATAATGGAGTTGATCTTTGACTTCAATTATTGTTTTTTCTAACTGTAACATAAATCCTAACCCGACACACTTACCTAAACACCAAACCCTAAGCCCTAATCATCAGTTTTCTCAGCGTATTTTATATGTAGAATGTTGCTCTGTGCACGCGCACATGGCGTGAAGTCAGAAATTTCGTTTGACACTCAGGCAGAAAATCTTTGGCCCCCCTGGAAAGATGTGTTGGACATAATTAAAAAATATTGGACATAGTTTAAAAGATGTGGGCCCCTCTCGGAAAACTCCTTGCCCCTCCTGGTGTTCCAAGCTGGTTACGGGCCTGTTGACAC
>Ga0210059_1006964_pt1 | contig 18056 bp, 11 predicted proteins | sample Ectturendosymbi2_FD_188042 | JGI IMG/M metagenome (GOLD analysis project Ga0210059, IMG submission 188042) | Ecteinascidia turbinata endosymbiont from Florida, USA - Sample 2 (SPAdes) (version 2) | ecosystem: Host-associated > Tunicates > Ascidians > Unclassified | place: Key West, Florida... | reverse complement strand
GACTTTGACTCGAGCGTGCAAACCAATGACTCGAAGTGACTTGACAGTTCTTGCGACTCGACTCGACCAAGCCATGACTAGTCTCTGACTCAATGCGAAAAAATTTTAGATGACTCTGTCTCGAAGGGCATGTGACTCTGACTCGGCCCTGACTCGACAAAAATCACTCGGGAACATCACTACCCCGCACAAACGTAATGCTCCTTTATTGAAGAATTTCTGGCAATGGTTCTGAAGTCAGTAGAATGGTTAATTCCATGCCTGTCGCCAGAATTTCGCAGGAAGGGGGGCCAAAAATCACAACTGGGCGGCACATTTTTTAAATACAATATTGTATGTATACAATAACCGTGGTCAAACCTGAAATGAGGAGAGCAGATTTTAAATGGGGGCCTGCCACCACCGATCCCCCTTGTGACAGCCCTGGTTTAAGCAATATGCACATTATTGCTTGGCAATTGAATTGTTTTGTGTAAAAAAGACTAACTCAGGGATGGGGAACCTACAGCCCATGGGCCAAATTGGGCCCGTGTGAATATTTAGTTGGGCCAAAACACATCTTCTGATGATGAAACTCCATGACAAACACACACGCATTTTAAGAGAAGTCCCTCTCGCTGCTTGACATAGTATTCTCTCCTTATTTTCCTTAATACCATGAAAGTGTATCTTCAGTTTGAAATTCCTCAATTTTGCAGCCCGCCAGCGATATTCCACAATTCATGCAGCCTGCGATTGTGTGTAGGTTCCAGAGATGTGCGGACTGTTAAATTTTTCAGTCCGAGCCCAGTCCTGATCCGATAAAATTGAATCCGATCCAGTCCTGATCAGCAAAATTTTTGCAAATCATCAGTCCGATCCAGTCTTGATATGCCCATGTAAAATCATGTGTTTTTATTTTGCCTCATGAGGCAAAACCACTGCTGGAGCTATTTGCCTTCAACATGATTGGTTGAATGCAAAATAGTTCCAGCAGTGCTTCTGCATCATGGGACAAAATAGATCCGCCTTTGGCATTTCCAAAACTTAAGAGGCAGTGTCTATTTTGCCATCAGAGGCAAAGGCACTGCTGTAGGTATTTTGCCATTAGGAATAGTCCGATTGGTCAAATGACAATGACGATGCACTTGGATTAGCGTAAGGTCTTTGTAACATGACCTAAAACCCTTAACTTGAAACCAAACCTAAAACGTAAACCCAAAACCTAAACCCGAACCTAAACTCAAAATCTAAACCCAAAATTAAACGTAGACTCAAAACCTAAACGCGAAACCTAATCCCTAAATCTAACCTCTAACTGTTTGAGCCAAAACGAGTGGTTTTCAACATTTTTCAAGTGGCGACCCATTTTGAAACTCAATTTGACCTATCGACCTCCTTCCGAAATTTTCCAGTCAGACATATGAAATTGCACAAAAAAGTTGTGTTTGCACAATTAAAAATCACATTGACTCAAAAATAACGTGCGATATCACCATGCCTAACAAAAACTCATTTATTAAATTCATACACACATGGCAGCATCAATGAGGGAGACCTTACCTGTGCCGTATACAAATAACTTCACAGCACGACTCATTCAAAAATAGAATAACTCCCAAGTATAGTTACCGCAATCAGATAGCTAATTTACAAGCGCAGCACATTCTTAGGTCAAAAAGTTATTCGTGTGTTTCCGAACCCAACCCCAATGTAATGGTTGTAATTACACTTAAAACAATTTTGGATGAAAGAGTAGGCTATCATTTTTGCCAGGTAACAGTAGCGCAGCCAGAATGAGACCGAAAAGGCCATAGCCTTCCCTTTGCCCGAAACAAACTTGTTCAGATTTTTGCTGGTGCTTTGTATTAATTTTCAGCTGATTTAGAAAACAAACGGAAGTAACAGTCGGACTCAGTCTCAAGACGACGTCAGTGACTGACGACGTCATTGACTGGCCCATTCTAAAAATATTATTATCTGTGCTGCTGCCAGGTAATCCTATTATTTTGGCTACGACTAAATATGCTCCATGTACGAAATATAAAATCTGAAAGTGGTTATGAATATGTTTATCAGAAGCTTCTTGCAACCTCTAGAAAAAATGAAAATGACCCCAGCTTGAAATCACTGCCCTAAACTAAACCTTAAACATATTGAAAAAGTAGCCTACATAAAAGCATTCTCATCAAAGGCGTGATCTCTTCAAGTTAAGCCAAAGGAAATTGTGAGAGAACCAGCAAACACTCGCACAGCAAGCATAGACACTTACCTAACCACCTAGCTACGTTCACGTTGCTACCAGAACTCAACGTTATATGTGGGCAATGGTGGATACAGCTCGAGTTGCAAAATAGTCTCAGCAGAGCTTTTGCCATTGATGGAAAAATATATCCTGCACTGTCATGATTTAGCAAATCTGTAAAATCGGATCGCAACTAACATTTTTGATATGTTCCGAATAATCACATCGAAACAACAAGAATTTCGTCAGTCCGATCCAGTCCTGATCCAGCCAAAATTGGCTTCAGTCCTGAACCAGTCCGATCCAGTCTTGTCCGTGCTCATCTCTGGTAGGTTCCCCACACCTGGAATATCTCTTTGATATAAAAGTTTCCCGAACAGTTTGGATAATGTAGGTAGAACAGAATAAAGGTTCGATTCCTGTATTAGTGATCTGCACGTTGAAGACGGCAGCAATTTGACTGCTGCACATGCCGAAAACGCGAGAACTTCTCAATTGCTTTCTGCCTGTTTGTTCAATAGTAAGAAGGAAAATCTACAGCAGCTAAAAGAAGTCACGTGGTGCAATGTAGTTTGCCAAGCGTGTCGAGTCGTAATAATCGGGTGTGATGGCAATTCTTTTGTTTTTCACGTGAACGCGTTCTCAGCGTCAGCTGATTGACCTGTGACTTTTTGTGGAGGTTGTTGATGGTACAGTATGGGCATGAGTATCATCCATTCAAACTTTGCGATATTTAAAGAACACTTGATTTTTGTACTGTACTATCCAAATTTTTTCGACTAGTCATACTGTATGAACTTGGGGTTAGGTTAAGGATACAGCTTTGAGCTACATCTATGCAGTAGGGTAAATAATTCTTTCTATCTCGGCCTTTTATACTTTGTGTATTTGCAATGGATGATTATATTTCTCAAAAGCATAAGGGTTTCTGTGCTGTGATTTAAGCAGCAATCTTGACAGGTGCAAACAGAGATGTAGTTGAATTGAAATAGCCCTTTGACTTGTATTTTGTTGCCATTGATTATGTTACAGTGAAATAAAACCACACATAACCAAAAGAGAAAAACAGTAAATTTATACAGACCATGATGGAGTACCCCCATTGTGTGTGTGTTCGACCTGGCACATAGCATCCCCAAATGGGGTTGGTCAGACAGAGGTAAAGACAGATTTAGATTACAAAAAGGTTTTAGTTCGGCACATGTTTTTTTACATCTGTTACTTCTTGGGCTATTTACCAAAGTCAAAAGTTTACAGTAGACCTATAACAATTTCATGATAACAAATAATATGGAGATGAATTAAATGGTGCAACATACAATTCAAGTCCATATTAAAAAAGGCAGTGGCTATTGATATGCCTGTGGATCTTGATATTTGAAAACTTATTCATACGCCACCTGCGAAGTAACAGTGATGCACGACGAGAGTGCAGTAGGCTTGAGTAAGGGTCAGTGGCGTCAGTACCACCAGCGTAGGGATGTACCACCAGTGTTAGTGTAGGGTTGTACCTCTAGCATATGGCTTGATTCAAAAAGCAACTGTTTCAGTGTTTGTACCTCCAGCGTAGGGATGCCTTTAAAAAGCACTTGTTTGCACCTCGAGTATAGAGAGTTGATTTGAAAGCAACTGTTTGTACTTTCACAACCTAAATAAAGCGTATATTATGCCAAAAAAGCAAACGTTGAACTTGAGACAAGGGGGAAACAATACTATAAGTATTCCACTGGCTGGTGTACATCGTTACAGCCCATCTGAAACATTTGCACAGAGTCATCCCTACTCTGGAGGTACAATCAGTTGCTTTCTAAAGCAATCCCTATGCTGGAAGTACAAACAGTTGCTTTTTAAAGGCATCCCTACAGTACATGGGAGGTACAAACAGTTGCTTTCTAAAGGCATCCCTACGCTGGAGGTATAAACAGTTGCTTTGTAAATCAACTCCTTACGCTTGAGGTACAAACAGTAGCCTTCTAAATCAACCCTACGCTGGTGGTACTGCCGCCGCTGACCAGTCCTCGTAGGCTTGGTAGAAACGAACTAAATGTAAAAGATAAACCCTAAACCTAACCTTAACCCTCAACCTAACCTTAATCCTAACCTAATCCTAGCCCTAACCTAACACTAACCAGTGAAGGTAACACGTAAGCCTGAAAAAAATAAAGAAAAAATACGAAAGTCAGCAAGGTTAAGGTAAGAGTTGAACTGAAAATCATTGGCATAGCAGCCGTAACGCATAACCCTTAGGCTACGAGATCCATGGCGTTTGAATGACAAACTGACTCTTTTTTTGAATTGCGTCAGGCTAGGTGTATCCGTAGTCATTTCCATTAAAAAAACAATCATACATGAGAAAAACAACAATAAAAATAAAACAAATAATCCAAAATAACATAAAAGACAGAAACATAATAGATATCAACATAACACAGTTGATGGTGGGCAAGCAGTGTGTGGAGAGTTGAGGCATGTACAGATGAGCAGGTGAAGCAAGCACACAGGTGAAGGAAGCAAGCAACATAAGGGTTATGAGGCTAAGATCAATGCATTTTGCGCAACATTTCATTATAAAAATAAGTAGCAAGGACAGAAAAAAGCCATGTTTATACATACAAGTTGTGAAGAAATAGAAATTTACCCAAAAGTGAAAAGGTGTTTACAAACTAGTTTACACCAAATTTCATGTATTTCTCTAAGGTACAATAAAATAATGAACTAGACTTTTCTGTAGTTTTTATAGGCTGCAGTGATAAACTATAGGCTACAATACTTAACTGCTAGGCTACAATAATAAACTGTCCTGCTATTATACCTTTCACTTGAATCAGCAGTTCTCACGCGGTGTTGCTGCTGCCATGTGGTTGTGCATTGTATGGCAGCTGTGCTGATGTGGTGAAGATACCTTCTTATATAAGGTGAAATTATGATTGTGTGTTGCTGTGCTGAGCTATAAACAAAATAAAAAATTGACCTTGTAAGTCACAAGCTAAGTGAAGTAAAGTTCATCAGGACTATTTCAGTAGTACATTAATAAATTCATTATTAGGTTATGCATCATGTTATAGTTTAAGCTCATCAAGTAGTTTTTGGGGCCATTTTGGCTCATGTTACATGGCCTATGGCCCAACTGCTAGGCCAAGGTATTTCGCTGAAATTTTCATTGGAAACTAGGCTCGAGTCCAAGTCTTTTGAGCATTTGATCGACTTTCTAGCGTTTCTGGTTCAAAAGTTGTGATCTAAAATAAACAAATTAATTAATTATCTAATTAACTAATTAGTCAAATATTTTGATTACTTAGATCATAACTTTTGAACCCAAAACCCCAGCAGGTTATCCAAAGTATCAAAAGACTCGGATTGTAGCCTAGTAGCAAATAAAGACTTCAGTGAAATACTACCATCTAACGGTTTGGGTCTAGGGCCAGGTAAAGTGGGCCAAGGTGGCCTGAAAGTGTCTACTTACGATGTCACTCACAAAAATCCGCATCCCCAAGCAAAAAATTATTTTTTGAGTGCAAACTACAATACTTGCCGAGTCTTTTGGAATTTTGACCGGGTCTGTAACCCTTACCAGACTGGAGGAATTTCCGCGTAAAGCCATGTGCAATCCAGCTGTTTTCGCACGAAATGCTTAAATTAACCTGGACACGAAAGTGTTCAGCAAACCATTCATGAAGCAAAAACTATTTTGTTTTGTGCATACCTTGCATGAAAATGTTTTAGGAAGCAGTTTCATCTATGCATCTGAAGGAATTCACTTTTGAGTTCCATAGGACTTCCATGGCTAATTACTCAAGCCAGAAAAAAAATATTGGGCGATTAACCTCAAACTGTCAAAAAATTTGTGAAGGCATAAGAGGCAGTCGCCATGTCATGTTTGCAGCCATGTCCATAGACTAGTACAAAGTTGACTGTGATGTCCTCAAGCGCTAGATGGAATTTTTTGAATCAAGTTTTTATCGGAAACTAGGCTATAATAAGAGTCTTTTGAGCCTTTGAGTGGCTCTCTAGCATTTCTCGTTCAAAAGTTACGGTCTGAAAATAACAACAAATTATCGGTAATTAATGAATTCTCATGGGGATTAATTCATTTTGTTGTTTTAAGGCCATAAATCCCATCTAGCAGTTGGGGTCCAGGGTCGGGTAACTTGAGCCAAAATGGCCTAAAACCTACCTGATTTATGATGTCACGTACAAAACGCATGAAGTCCAAAACTTACCAATTTTTTTGTTGCAATCTAGAAGACTTGCCACATCTTTTGAGGGTTTGAAGAGGTCTCTAGCATAATCGGCAGATGAGTTATGGAGTTCCAAAGTGATAACCTTTTAAGTGGCTCACATAAGTCATAGAGGTAAAATAGCCTGGAGCCAAAGGTGTTAATTTACAAAAGAGTTCTAAATCATTATTCTCATAGGTAAGTTGTCACAAGTAGAATGACCACAGCCAGTGCAATTTCACAAAATCTTGAAAACATATAACTGTAGCCAATCACCAATATTCTTCTTAAGACGCTCAACTGCATTTCAAGAGTACCATTTGAACACAGTTCTATAATTTGAACACAGATCTTCTTTCAGCTCTCTATCTTCTAACATTTTACCAAGTTGAAAGAGTATGATTCATAATCCTTTCTTTAGAAATATCGTTATTTTCTACGTCAATCTATCAAATGATGTTGACAGCACTTCCAAATGAGCCACAATTTCTTCACAAACGCTTGGAATCAAACTCAATGATTCATTGTCATCAACTATTTATTCAAGTTATTGAAATTGGGATAATTTCATCTTTTCACTGCCAATACTGGAGACAACTTATTTTTGAATGCATTCAGCTTTTCAAGTAACTTCACTCCACAGGTGAAAAAAGCAAGGAATCTATCGTAAATTTTTGAAAAGAAACTGATTTCATGTAACACTTCGCATGGTTATATGAAATCGATTTCCTATTAAAATTTTGCGATTGATTCCATGCTTGTTTTGCCTGTGGAGTGAAGTTACTAGAATTGGATATGTGCAAGTTCGAATCATCACAAAAAGATGAAAGCAGAGCCCAGTTGCCTGATTACTTGAAAGCCTACAGAAAACCTAGAGCTTGTATTTGTCATTTAGCTTCTCATAGCAATTCAATATATTTATCATTTTGCCTTAATAATAAACTCAGATCATTCATACAAGTGAATATGTTGCTCAAATACGCTAAAATTTGGCTGCATTCTAGTGATTCCAACTCTTCCACAGTTACATTCCAACAGAAAGTTCCACAGTGACATTCCAACAGAAAGACATTTATTTGTTCTCATGCTTTGAAAAAGCGGGTGAAAACCCTCTCATTAGAGAGCCACTGGACTTTGGTGGAAACGCAAGAATGTATGTTCACTTTAAAGATCTTCACAAAGTGACTTAAAAAGAGGCAGAGATTTAGAACACGATGCCTAGTGCAGGTGATGATCTTTACAGAAATATCAAGGCCAGGTTCTTGATACCAAAGCATGATGATGAAGAAAACATGGAGTACCTTGCCTGTTTCATCAGTGCTAAAAACCAAGATTTAGGAGTGACACCAGTACACATTGAGACAATACTTATATCCAAATCATGTTTTGCAAAGAAGTCTTTCACAAACTGAAACACATCTTTTGCTTTGGTGGCTTGTTTTCTGTTCTTCACAGAAAAGGAAGTTCTCCTTTATGGTACCATCACAGGCATACCTCACCAGTGCAATAAGTTGACAGCAATTCAAAATATCAGTAGTCTTGTCTAACTGGAGGGAGATTTCAATGGACTAGGCTTCATGTGTTAGATAACTTGTTCCAAAATATTTAAACCCAAACCCAAATCAGCGATTTGGCTCTGAATAACATTATTTGGCAGCAGCACTAATTCAAGCTTCTTTCTTGCTTAATTTTCAAGAATAATTGTAGCCATTTTGAAAATTAAAAAACATGGTTTAATAAACTCTTCTGCAATAGTGTAAGGCTTCTTAGACTTTGTTACTTTGAACAGCACTTGGTATGAAGCCATCAGCAGTGGTTTGTCAGCAAACATAAAACCTAATTTGGGAAGGCTTGCTCAAGAACCAAAATGGGCTTTTTTAACTTGCAAAGATTTTTCATCATGGCCAGCCTCATTGGCTTTCTGTGTCAGTTTGGCTTTCTGTGTAAGTGTTTTTTTTTTGCTTAGATGGCTTCAAATTTACATCATGGAGAAAGCTGTTTCACAGAGCACTGAGGCTTTTGGCTGTTGCAAATCCTCATTTTTTTTGATGCAAGTGAAACCAAATTGAACAGTCTCATTCAATTTTTCCATTTCTTTGACGTGGTGAAGGGTTATATGATGATAATCAGAAATCAGAAAAGCATCTGTCATTATCTCTATACGCAATTATATAGAGCATACCTTCACATCTCCAAGTTAACCAAACACTTTCACAAGAACAACAATTCACTCCAATATGAAAGGCAGTGCACATGATTCCTTACTTTATGATCGATTCACCTCAGAACTATTTATTAAGAAATTATAAGAATGATAAATGTGGAATCCACTCGTATATATACTGCGCTCAGACTATCCTAGAATTGTTCAGAAAAGTAAGTGTTGCATCACAGAAAAGCCATGCCAAAATCTAGTTTATTCGAGAAAAAAGCTACTACAAGCTATAAATAGAAGAATAAATTGCAGTTGATGTTCATGCGAATAATTTATATCATGACAGATAGGTTTGAATGAATCTCGTGCTTTTGTCTATAATCCATTGCAAAAGAAAACAAAAAAGCCACAGGAGAAATGAACAGATCAATCTCCTTTCATGAAAACGGACAGTTCTCGCAACCCCTTGAATGATGGCTTGTACTCCTAGTTGAGATCCACTGGCCTATTGGGTCAGAAGTTCACATCATTGATGTAAACAAACTTATTTTTTATCCTAATTTTAGAACCCCTTAAACAGTTTTCTTGTATAAATGATGATAAAGGGGTTGTTGTATTGATGGTTAGACACAGTGGATTAATATCAACAGTTCTTACCACTGGCTTTTAATTTTAGATCATATTATTTTGAAATCAAAATTCAACCGATCTGAGGACTGGAGCACAATTTAATATTCATGTTGATAAGTACAAAATGTTGAAAACTGAAGAATGTTAAAAAATAAACAGTGTGGTATGAATTGCATTATGCAAGCTGTATGTAATTGACAAAATGGTGCAGTGCCTAAAAAAATGCAATTTTCCTAGGAATCTTTGATTTCCCACAAGCTGTCTGGAGTTTTGTTAAACTTTCCACTGTTGTAATTTTGCATATGAGCTACACCTTTAAAGTTGCTGTCTTTCTATAGAAAAGTTATTAACATTTGAGGCTTGATACATCAGCTGTCATTTTAGCTCATTATCCACCTCACTTGTTTTTAATTTGAAGCTGCATTTATTTCCAGCACCAACGTCTGAAATGCCCTGGAATCTATTATGGTTAAATGCAGACTAAAGGCAAGGGCTGATCAAGATGTGGGCCTACGCAGTTCAACAACAACTGATAAAGCATTTCAGCATTTAATAGCACCACCAGTGATTACAAAATTCGTTTTCAAGTTAAAAATGGTGGGAGTTAACTTTTAAAAATTTTGGTGAGATTTTTCAATGTTTTGCAAAAAGCTGCAAAACCTATGCTCTGCAGCGGCTAATCCTGACCAGATGGACAAAAACGGATGTGATTTTCGGACTCAGTGCCCTCCCAAAACCCCCAAATCCGTTACAAACTTCAAGTTCCCAAAAAATCCTGTATACCAGTGTTATGATTGGAATTTTTCTCAGCTGTACTTCTTGGCACTGGTAAACTGCTGCTTAATAATGCCCGTTTCATTACAGTGACTATCACCGGTCAGGTTTCAGAATGCATGCTTGCACTTAGACTCAGCCTATAACCAAAAGCGTGAGCTAATTTTGGATGGAGTGGTTTAATGATCACAAATATAAAGATAACCTGCTTGTACGAGTTCAATTCGAAAGTCGAAAGGTATTTATATTTTTTCACAGATAGCGTTAGGTGCCAACAAGAATAAGTTACCTAAAGGGAATCGAAAAGATTCTGGAAAACAGAAGTGTGTTTCAGAACGCACTTTAGCTTGAGCAGCACCAAGGAAATCCAGGGAGAGAGAGATGGTAGAGCCAGTGGAAGACTGCAAGTGTCACGGCTAAGTTAAAAAACTTTTAAAATATGCAGATTAAATTCAATCCTGCACTGTTCTGAACTCAAAATTTACCAAAAATGTGACAGAGTATTAATGGATTGATTGATCAAAGGACACCAAAGGGTTTAGAAGTGTTCTGCTAAGTTTAGGCAATGTGGTGTACTTGGATAATGATGAAGAGAGTTTGTACGCCTGTTGCTGCACACAGAAGGTGACTGTCAAAGGGTGTCATAGATACAGTATCTTGGCTGTCACAGTCCATAGAAATCTTCACGAAGTTCAATGAAATTAATTTGCAATGGCAGGGGAATGGTGTTAATCTCATTAAAGCCAAATCAGCAATCTTCACCTTCTTGTCCAACTTTAATGCTGTTCAAACAAAATCTTCATGAACTCTTAACAGTTTCCAAATCATTAACTCTACCAGTTTCCAACTGCTAAATGAATTAATTACTAAATTAAGTGTTATGGTGAAATGCATCTTTGCGCTCATTCTTGTTTTAATCATTTTCAAACATCCCAAATATACAATACGAAAAAATTTTGTTCATAAGTGTGCTAGGGATGGTAGGGGGCGATAGAAATTTGTTTGTCAGAAAAGGGGGTGCTAGCCAAAAAAAGATGGGGAAACACTGCTCTAGACAGCATGAAGCTAAATCTCGTGTTTATTGTCATTGCTTAAATTGTTAATTTGGTGAGGGTTGCTAGAAAGCACTTGCAGTGCCAGCTTTGTCGTCAACTAAAGAAAAAGTTTCTGACTGTGAAAATGTTTTGAAAGTTAAATTACACTCTTGGGTGTAATGTAGGTAATGATGAATATATAGCATATCTGTAGTGTAAGACTATGAGTCTAAATGGGGGCAATCGTTATGTTGTGATAACAGTGTTTGATGTCATTTAAGTTTATTTGCTGTGGTATACTACACAAAAGCATATTATTTCATGTGGTAAATCTTCATTGGTAATTGTTTTGAAAGGTACAGTATTACCCAAGTTGCAGTATGTCAGGTAGTAATTGAACTTACGGTTGATAGTAGATTGTTTTTCTGTGAGGTCTGAACCAATTTTAGTCTTGCTTGTGTGCCTTTTTGTAAAGAGTTCAAAAAGGTACAGCTTTGGTAGCAAGATTATCAAAGTTGCTTATTTGGGCAAGCTAAAAGTGTTGAAACAGGGTAGTTTAGGTGACCGTTTTTTTTCAAACTTTATATATCAGGTGGTTTGTCTATAAAAATGCACTGGTTGCAGGACTTTTGTCACAATTATGAAAATTGGCCACAAACATTCCTCACTCCCATAATCTGCTTTTTTCCTTGACAGTCTATATGCGTAGATCAATGTACTTCAATAGAAAAAAATACTGGCCAGTACTCAGACCAAAATGTTTATAGTCCAGGAACATTGACCTATGTGGAATGGTAATTTTGGTGTAATTAGCCAACCATGTGATACGATAATGAAAGTGTGAATGAAATGATCATTTCCAACTTAGTTTCTGTAGGACCCAACATCATTTTTATCATTCAGATTATAGTGTAAAAAGTTAAAGGTTTTGGAGATATAGCAAAAATGGTTGGAATGAGCATTTTACTTTTAAGATCTGCATATAAAACCTTCACAAGAGTAATTATCTTCTTTTTTTCTGGAAAGCTGAAGTTTTGTATGTATGAATTTTGCGTTTGTGTTGGATTGTTCTGCTTAGAAACTTCAAACAGAGGTGGTGTTATGGGAGCTGTAGGTATTTTTTTATAAGTTTTTATCTTTACGTGTCTTCCAAAGCAAGCTTTATGTGTACTTAAACACAGTGTTGTGGAACAAGTCTTGCTTCATGCTAGTTTGGGATGTTGTATTGGCATATAGAGCAACAAAAACAACCCACTGAAATGTTTTTGTACATTTATTGTTTATGATTATGGCACATTGTTAGTCATGTGAAAGATCCATTTACCTGCAGTAAACAGTTTTTTTTGCCACTTTATTAATTTTTGCTTGCTTTTGTTTTGATACTAACGTAGTAAAATTTAGTTTTAGATAAATCAGATATAGTGGAAAACTTTCCCAGCACTTAATTTACTTTGTTGTTTGGCAATGACTGCATGTAAATTACAAGTTTTTTTCTGTTTGTCTAAGAATTGCAGAATTTTTTATAATTTAGAGTGTGATTATGGATTCTGATGATGACTGTTACTATGAAGGAGAAGATGATGACTATGATGATGAATTGATTGACTGTGATAATATTGAGGTTGATGAAGGTTTCCTGGGGGATGGGGATGACCATGACACTTCTAGGCAGAGAACAAGTCACGACGATGATGTTTATCCATTTGAATGCCTTCCTTTGGATAACGTAGTTGATTTGATGACTGAGATGCTCAATGAAGTGAAAGACATAATCACTGTAAGCTATTGTTTATGTATATATTTGGTGGTAAATTCATTGCAAAGCCTTTCTTGCTTTTGTGCTGACAATTTTGTGAATTTGAAATGAGTAAGATAAAATGCTGTCCAGCAGATACTTTTTAATTTTAGTTGAATGTTTAATGTTGTAAGAACTCAAAATTATTAAAAGCTTTTGTCAGGGAAGAAGTAATGTTATCTGGTGGTTCAGACTTGCACTGTGGTGTATGGTTAGTAACAAGCAGTGGTCTTGTGCTATGCGATTCACAATTTTGTATAATGTTCCATTTCTTCAATTTTTTCTGTGTGTGTGTCTCTAATTGCATTTTTCTCCACTGCATCATTTGATCCATGGGTATTATAATGTTGAAAATGAGGCACTTGACTTTATGAATTTTAGTGTAGACCAGTGTTTCCCAAACTTTTTTATTCCATCGCCCCCTTTTCACTCTCTGCACGTCGTTTTTTCCCCCCACGCCTGATAAAGCAAACAATAGGGAGTAAATTTAAAGAATTTCATGTACACGAAGTGTTAAATAGCTGAACCAAGCCATTCAAAAGCTGAACTAAGGATTTGTTTTATAACGCTAATATCACGTTCAGAATTATTGTGAAAACAATCAAGGGCTGCGAAGCAGGAACCCCGGAGCTGGGCATTTTGCCTGGAGCCGGAGCTCAGTTTGAAATTTAGGGCCGGAGCCAGAGGTATGGCCATTCGAGAGGTAGCTCTGGGTTCCTTCCTAGATACTAACGGTTTTGCCAAATAGACTTACGTGTGCTCTTTATAGTACACCAAGCGCCATTGCTACGAGTTATGACACCAGACTGCAACATTGAATCTGAAATCCTTTGATGTGTCTTTGGAAAGGCTGTGACATCGCAATCGCTAAGGCTGTTATATCCTAGCTGGCAGGTGTGGTGTTACTTGAACGATGGTTCTCAAAAACTGTTCTAAGAGCCCCATGCAGCTACAAAGTATTCTTTGTGCCGCTTTTAGCAATCTTTCTGTAACAGATTCTATTTCAACGGTGCACAATCTGCAACCACATGCAGCCTTCAACAATGAAATTTGCAGCCGTCCACATGTAATTTAAAATGTAAGATTTGGCAGCCGTGCTGGCGTATATTGAAGCAAAACAAACGCGAAGTGAGAAAATCAGTCTACACGATGCGTAATAATCTGGATGGTGATGTCACAAAGAGTTATAGAATCAATATGCAATTTGTTTGAATGTGTTCTGTGTCGGTTGGCACTTGGCAGTAACCTCTCATAAATATAACTCGAACTCATTGGCAGCCGTACTTCATATGAATAAAAGCAATTCGGCCGCCAATAGCAAAAGGTTGTACACCCGTGTTCTATTTGAATAAGATCTGATGATGCCTACTTCGTAGGCGAAATTTATTTTTACTAGGAAGGTTTACTAGATTATACATCACGTTTACAAGCAGTAGCATAACATGGAAGTTTTGGTAGTGAATTAGCATTGCAATGCATAGCAGTACAATATCAGGAGGGTATAAAAATCAGTGTAAACAAATGTGGACTTTTCTTGAAGCTTTCATCTGTGGAAAAAATGTATGTTTTCAGCATTGTAACCAGTCTTTTTTTCTCTTAAGCTTTGCGTGTTAAATTGTGGTTTACTCTGTGATTCATCACTGCTTATTATGAGTGAAAATGATAAGAAATCAGAAGTTTTTAGCTATTTTTGAAAAGTCAAATGTGAATTTCTTGCTAGAGCTCATACGATTTCGTTGAACAAAGGGCTTTCAAACACATATTCGCATTTGTGTTAATGCAAATGTGTGCGTGTTTGAAAGAACACAGAAATGTGTGCGTGTTTGAAAAACACAGAGTCGACTGTTTTGTGCTCTTTACACTGTTTGCCTGGGCAGCGCTGTTAGCTGGAATCGTCAAGACTGCAACAGGCAAGGCATGCAACAAGTGCAAAACACTTGGTCAACTGGGACTGGTCTGTGTTTGAATACTCTGACACAAATCTAGTTTTCCAGACAGCAATTTTCTTGATTCTGGTTGTAAGAAATTACAAACTGTCCTCAGGCATTAATGGCAAACCAGCGACTACCTTTCCAGAAATTGGTTGTATTATTGACATCTTGAGTTACGTTTCTGCTAGTAGCTATTCTCTGAATTGTTTGAACCTGTGATTGTTGTTTTTTTTGCTGATTTCCTCATGGTAAGAGTACTGGTTGTAAAAAAACTACCAGATTAAATTACTCAAAAAGATTTGGTATATTCTCTTGGTTTTGTGCACATGATTTAATTCATTTTCCATTTAACCTGAGGCACACCAAAACAATTAAAATATTAATGTGTGAAAACTCCCAGAAGCCGGAGCTGGAGTCAAGATAAAAGAGAGCTCCGGAGCCACACTCATGAAAACCAAGACCCCCTGAGCTGGTCATTTTTCCGATGGCTCAGCAGCCCTGACATGGTCCACACTATAGCCGAGCACATTACTGACAATCAAGAGTAAAAATTCAACGGACAAATAGCTTTAGCAACAACCTCCAACGATTATCATACTAAATAAAATTTTGCAAGAAACTAACCAGTGATAATAGTTGGCTACTGAAGTTAACTCAGTGATTAATTAGTGGTTAGCATTTTCGCCCCCTGTTTTCCCCTTTGTTTTTTTTGCCCCCTTGCCCATCACAATCGCCCCAAGGGGGCGATTTCACCCACTTTGAGAAAACACTGGTGTAGACCATGTGAAATTTTCCAGAAAAAGAATTTTAATTTTAGGTTTTTCATGCATTTTATTGTGCCACTAATGGCGTGCTAAAAATCCAATGAATGCCAATTTTGAACTAATCCTCAACAATGTTCTCATTTTCAGGTTTGCTAATTAAAAGTTAGGCACTGCTTTTATTCATCACACTCTCTCTACCCTCAATGCAATGTTGTTACCAACCAGTGAATTTATTTTACTTGACGACCAGATTTCTCTTTGTGGGATCAACAAATATCTTGCTAAAACCATAAATCACTTTGCTTGAACCTTACCTATAAGGTTAGATTCCATTTACCCATTTGTTGTGGATGCCATTTACCCAGTTACAATGGGTGGATTATTGCTAGACCTGCTTCTGACAATACACTTATACATATTGGTATTCAAATTCTTTACATTACGTGTTAAAATACGTGTAGATCCCACTTACAACCTTAAGAATCTTGCTTGCTCATTTCAAATGGGACAAAGAACTACTTTTGGAAAAGTTTTACGAATATGAAGGAAACCAGGAAAGAATTTTTCAAGAAGCACATGTTGTCAATCCTGCTTGTGTGATAGCAAAGAAACAAAGGGTAGGCTTCACCTTTATGATGTTCTAATATAGATCCTAAGTTATTTCTAAATACTTTGTGTATTTTACCAGCGACACATAAATATTGTTCATTGCAATTTGCGATTACAGCAGACTCGATATTTTCGTTGCTGAATCAGCCTGTTACGAAGTATTTTTAATGAAAAAGTACAATGACTCATTTTTACAAGCGTTTGTGACATGACGTAAATGTACTCTTCTGTTTTGCATTATCATAGCTAGAGCTGGACTGATAAAACTTTTTTCTGCCGATAGCGATGTTTTTCTTCATGCACTGCCGATAACTGATACTTTTTGTATTACTTAAGCCCCGTTCAAAAGGCAATATAATGCAATTCACAAGAAAATACGAATAACTCCCTGAAAAAACACCGGGAAATTTTTGCAAAATAATGATTTAACAATAAAATCCAACAATTTTATTCTACCGTGATGAGCCGTACAGCGCCGAATTCCGCACAGACGTAGATGTCTGGAACTGTCAAACACCGCACAGCGCAAGTGCGGCGGTTTGCTCACTGTCAATCATCTGCTTACAGCACGAAAACTAACCACGAGCGCTTGTTACGTCACAAACCGGTTTGTATTGAGACAGTTATATGCCGGTCTGCACATTAGTCACTACTTCAAGTGATCGGAGGGTTGTGGGCCGTAAGGAATACGACAGGAGAATCGGCAATAATAACTCAGAAATGAATTAGCAAATTGGGCGCCTGAACACTCGATAGCGTAATGTCTTTAATGAGCAAATAGTGGCGACGGAACATGGTTCATCGAGATCATCGCTATATCGGTACGCTGATGTATTGGTCGAACTTCAAGTCTTTTCTGAAACACATTTCCTCTATGAAATAGTTAGCAATATTTAATGTTTATTTTCAGGTGTCTTCTCGTCGTATGCCCGCAAGTGTTTCGTGTGAAATCTGCTGTTGTTCCTACCCACCATCTGTAAGTGGATCGTTAGGATTTTTGTTGGACTGACCGTAAACATGTGTTTGTGAAAAAAAAAGAAAACATGCGCATTACTGAAAATCACTGAGCTGTGATCACTAATCATTCATTCCTAACTTTGTCAATGGCTGTAATGTTTTCTACAGTTGTGTGCTATGGCACAATGTGTAGTGCGTTATGATGAAGGACATACCGTGTGAAGGTGTTGTGGTTGTTTAAGAAATTTTTCAATTAAGCGATGAACAGGGGACCTTGTGATGGTAATCTTCAAGGTATATAGTGGCGTGTACACGGTAGTTTTAATGACGGCCATACCTATCCATAGTAGAAGCAAGATTCATGTGTTTTAACAAAATGCCGTGACTGCAAACACGTAATTGATAAGGTTCAACTGTAAATGACAGTTTATTTGGTGTTTTTACCAGGTGAGTAGTGTAGTGTCATCAGATGCATATTGCTATATGCCAAAGTATCTTTGTAGCAGCTGTGGCTGAATTGAGCTATTTTTTGTATACTTCTAATTTCGCAATAGAGAAGTAACTTCCACCTGATATCATTTCAGTGTTTCGGTTTTAACATACACAGTTTTGTTTTACATCGTCGAATGCTTTGCATATTTTTTACAAATGTTGCTATTAAACCAAATGCTTACAAAGATGTGGCAAATTGTTTGCAAGTTTTAATTCATTACAAAAATAAAACCATTCAACTTTGCCTAGAGACATTACACAAACATTGAATATCAGCTTGAATGTCAGGTCTTTGGAAGCTGACTGCAGGAATCCCACTACGTGCTCCTTGATGGTAGCTTTCTGCTCTTTGTTTATTTAAAGCCACAAGTACCTTTTCACATAATGTTTTTTAAGCGTTTTTAGTGATTTAATGATACGGTGTCTGAAAAATATATAGCACTAAGTATTAACAGATCTCATGATATCATTTGT
>Ga0210059_1006962_pt1 | contig 18060 bp, 10 predicted proteins | sample Ectturendosymbi2_FD_188042 | JGI IMG/M metagenome (GOLD analysis project Ga0210059, IMG submission 188042) | Ecteinascidia turbinata endosymbiont from Florida, USA - Sample 2 (SPAdes) (version 2) | ecosystem: Host-associated > Tunicates > Ascidians > Unclassified | place: Key West, Florida... | reverse complement strand
TGAATTGTGATTTACTCATTTTGTTTCAGTGATTTATCATTTTGTTATATATTGCGTACTTGCGCCTCATCAGTGGTGATAACGTTAAGCACCCTCCATGACCATAACCACCAGGTGTGACACGGCCGACCATCAGTTGTTTGTACAGGAAGTTATACCACATGACGTGATGTCATTAGAAAATCGGTTACCTTTCCAGCTAACTTGGACCAACTGGGCTCCCTGTCTATCACTTGTTTTGTGAACATTTTTTGTAAGGTCGACTGTCAATCTTTTTTTATGATATCGGAGCCAAAAATCCAATATGGAACAATGCCGTAGTATTTTGCGAATGTTTACAATCTATTTTTCATGAAGTTGTCAGCAAGGAGAAAATACTTCATAGTGCGCACAGGAGTCATGAATTAACAGAGAGATCACGATAGGTTGGTGATTTTCTTCAGAGCGTCTGAACAAAGCAAGGACTTCTATCTGCTTCGGAGATCCAAGACTTCCATAAACAAAACTTTAATCAGGCTTTACTGGCGATAAAACATAAAAACACGGTGAAAACGTGCCAACATTTCGATAGTTGATATAACTACTGTATCTTCGTCAGGACGAAAAATTAAATGTAACGTGTTCTTATGTTTTACCGCCAGTAGAGTCTGATTGAAGTTTTGTTTGAAAGAAGAACTTGTTTGTTAGAAAACGTGATTTTTAAAAACGTTTGTACACATTACCGTGAAATACCGGAATGTTATGACCAGATGCGTGAAAACGTAGTTATGTTGCGTCCCTGACATCCATGTTTTGCAGATCGGCCAGGTCTTCAGGAAAGTTTTGCTTTTCAAGTGTTCATCTCTCATTTCTTTCGGCAGGTTAAATCAGAAAGCGTTGTTTTCAACGCATTGGTTCGTTGGGTGAACAAGAACCAAGCAGAGAGAGCATCGTTTTTTCCGTCGTTGTTTAAACACATCAGACTCCAACATGTATCCGTAGAATTTCTCTTGAACAATCTGAGAAAGGAGGTGAGACAAGTAGTTTCCTAAATTTGAATTTGCTGTAAGAGTCTGTGAAACCGCTTGAAGGATTACTCCTGAAACTATTAAACCTTCAGTGGCAATTAAAATTTTGGACTGAGCTAATCGTTGGAACAGAGGAAAACAGGAACGTCTGCAGAACCAAAAACGCAAAAGCCACAAATTTGAAGAAAATTGTGCTGGACTTTTCGATGAAAACAAAGCTGACTGTAATCAACAATTTAATGAATTTTTTCACTGACGATGACAGACAGACATTTGTAACTTCTGAAAAAATCAGATATCAGGGGGAAGAGAATGACGATGGAAAAGAATCGTTTTCAAATTGTCCAACATGTCATTTGATTTGTAGTTTTTCTTATATTGTAATTAAATTGCTAATGAGATTCTTGTGGTTCTTATCGCAGGTTTAAAATAAGCTGTTAACACAGCTTTCACAATTAAAGTCGAGTTTCCCATTTGTTGTCTCTGCTTGAGTGTGTTCGCGAATTCAAAACATCTTTTACCGAAACTTCGAATAAATTGCATGTAATTTTTCAGGCAATAAGCGGATTTTAAAAATTCTTACATTTGTTCTGCTGTTACAAAAGTAGCTCGCACTCATGGCAGTGCTGTATTTCAAAGTATTCCTTACTAAATCCTGAAACATGCTATCTCGAACCTGTTTCAAACTGAATGGCGAATACTTCAAAGTGAATATTTTTTATTATTTGGAAAAGCTTTTTATGCTTTGCCAGAAACATTTTTATACTGATGACTTTCTCATCATTAACCGAACCATTTCAAAAGAGGATATGGTAAAAATTACACTCAACTCCATTTGCTCAGAAAAACGTTTCTGCATCCACTGCTATTGACGGCTTTTCCATGGGACACATTTTTCTGTCCCGTGACCCGTACTTGCTCTATCCCATGGGATTTCCACGAAAATAGTAATACGTAGTACAGTAGAATTTCCCTAATTCGTCACCTCAAGCGGATTAGAAAAAAGTGACGAATTAGGCAAAGTGACGAATTATGCAAACAGGTGAAAGCTATCATAGAAGCTCGTATACTTTATCATAGTAAATCGTATACATCATAGTGCTCTTATTTGCAGTAAAATACAAGTGTATGACGTTATGGTTGAATACAACAATTAATTCCTCTGCTATGTCTGGACTGCTCCATTCAATCAAGCACCTTTTAATCTTTAATAAACTTTTCCGCGTTCTATCAATCGGGAGTCGGGTCGCGGTTCGAACCTCGTGTATAAATTCGATAAACAAATTGCGAGGTGCAGCAATTCTCAGATAAAGATTCTTGATTTGTTTGAATTCCCACACGTACTAGCTGCTTAGACATCAAAACCGAAACTGCAAATGACGAATTAGACGAACAAAAACGCTTCTCAGGGATAGAAAGAGGTGACGAATTAAGCAAATTGACGAATTAGACGATGGCGAATTAGACGAACAGAAATGTACACAAAAGATAGGGATTCTGCCGGGACCGACGAAAAAGTGACGAATTAAACGATGACGAATTAGACGAGTTCTACTGTATGTTATAACATGTAATATATCTGTTTGGTGTCTACCGCCTACAGATCAGTGGCTAATGCAAACCAATCACACAAATAGGCGGGACAATGAAATTTCGGTCACCTTTTTAGTTACCCCCAAAAACGGCCCAACAACCATATTTTCGCCTCGCATCACTCCGAAATAGCACTGGCCCTCTAAGTGCAATACTCACTGTGCTGTGGGAATATACTAATGGTGTTTAACTTCAGAAAATTCCTGCTATATGACGTAAAATTACTTAGGATGGGACAAATTTAAGTTCTTTTTTTCATCCCACCCATGGGACAGATTTCCAGAGATTCCCGTTAGGAAAGTGTTTTGCAAAGACACAAAGTCTAAATAAAAAGTGCTCCACTTTTACAACGATTGCTAGAAACATTATCACGCGTATATCGCATATTTTGATAAACGTGTTTGCGTTGTTGTTTTTAAATACATGAATGGGAACGCTGAGTTTTGTTGAAGTGTGTCTGTCTTTCAGAAACAATAGCTGTCATCAGTTTGTTGGTTAAGAAAGTCAAAGCGACTCGAAACAATGAAAAACTTCCAACGTTATCGCTTCAAATATAAATGGCAACTAACTTAAAACAACAAATGAAACGCAACTGAATTTTCCATAAGAAGTTAGCAATATACGAGTTCTGCATGAGTTTTGAGCGTATGTTCGTCAGAATCGCAAGCCTGAGGCAGTTCCGGACCAACCCTCTATCCAAACATGTTAAATGGTGACGTCACTCTACCATGTTGAGTGTCCAGTTGCATTCGCTGCGCGGCCACTGGAAAAAGCGATGGAACGGGAAATTTGTTTTTCTTCTTTTCTTAATTTGCTGGTAATTTTTTAATTTATTAAAAAACGCGTGAGGTGCAGCGCATGTCTGTTACGCCTGTGCCGGTGAAAAGGAGGATCTCTCTGAACCGGGCAAAAAAAAGATCTCTGAACTGCTGAGCTATGTGCTGCATCAACCTAGGCTTGCTTTATCATTTTGTTTTATTGACTTCTTTCGGAAGTTATCGGATATTTAATTTATGTAAAACGGTGTTATCATGTTAAATTGTCAACGACTTTGTTTTCGAGCAACTTGAGCAGATCAAACGTCAGGTTTATCTATGAAAAAGGTAAAAATGACCTTAATGAACTGGCAAACTTCAACTGCACTGCGATTCAACCACAAGAGTCAGCTTTGATTCGATAGTGCTGCATAAAACTATTTGAATAAGACAAGGGACAGTGTAGGTAATAGATTAATTTCTATTTGAATAAGACAGGGGACAGTGTAGGCAGTAGATTAAGTAATACAGTATTGCAAACATTCAACCTACTACTTGCTGCTGATTTTGCTGGTCTACTGATCTTGGATAATAATCACCACATCATGGAAAAAGCAATGAACGAAGCTACATGGAAAAAAAACAACTTCAAACGAGGAAATCTTCGACCAACTTCGGCAAGTCCCAGGAACATGAATGAAAAACTGGACAAAGTAATTGATCTCTCACAAAACCTTGAAAACAAGCTAAATGGAATACAAACCAAGACAGTTGAACATGAAAACAAGTTGAATCAGATTGAAGAAAAAAAAGTACAGCTATACAATGAGATGGTTCAGAAAAGAAATCTGATTCTCTTTCAACGTGATAGACAAAAACAATACATAAGAAAAGAAAATATTCTTATTTATGGCGTAGAAGAAGGTCAAGAAGACGATGACGATGGGGAAAAGATCTTGTTCACAGTAGCAGATGAGCTCGAAATTTATCTCCAACCTAATGATATACAGAGGCTAGGACAAAAAAAACGAGAAACAGGGAGATCCACGCACAATCATTGCAAGGGTTTGTGTCATACAAAAAAAGAAACGAGTTTCTTACTAACAAACAGAATTTCAGTGGTTTTTAAAGCAGACAGCATGTTTTCGTGAGGATCTCGCACCTCTACGGTACAAACTTCTGAAGTACATGCAAAATTCCCGCTATGATACTTTTACTTCCTGCTGCACCCGAAATGGCAATATGAAAGCTATAAGCTCAAGGCAACTGGACAATGGGTTACCATCGCTTCACCTGATGATCTCTTCAACCACGTAATTGATGTTGATCATGAACAGATGGGCTGTGGAAATATGCTTAGCATCTAACTCTACAGAAAAGATATTCGCTTCGGTGACTTCTGGAATCAAACATTCAATGCAAACGACTACTTACACTTGGACAACAAACTGCCAGAAGCGAAATGCACACGTAAGTGTGATTATTTCACCTGTTGGTATGTTTTTACTGTTAGCAACACAAGGTTACTAGCGCTGCATTTCAAAAATGTACTTCAAGCCTTCATCAAAATCAATGACTGTAACCACTGCAATGCACAATTGTTTCCTGATGTCAATGCTCAACAAGTGGCAACAACCATTGTGCACAGCTTAATAAACTCACGATCATAGTATGGAATTATTGCGTGGTTACGAGCAGCTTCATGTCATCTTTACAGCCAATATCGGTTGTATTAAATCGCGCCATGAGATATTTGAACACACGTGAACCTGTGACTCGTAAAGTTACTAACATTAATAAAACGCAGAAAATTCTCCAACTGAAAGATATTTGGAATCTTGAAGTGAGAAAATCCATGTATAAATACACTAACTCTCAGCAACCGGCTACATTTAACAATTATTTTAAACTCACTTAAAAGCACTAGTGTTTCTGTATTCTTTCGAGGAATCAGTCGACTGCCATCTGCTTTCGTCTTTTTGCGATGATTCAAACTTGCACATATCTCTATTCAAGTATGTACTTTCCACGATGGGTTTAAGCCAGCAATCGATCAGCAAACTTTTAATAGGAAATCGATTTCACATAAAATTACGCATCCTCAGTCCTTATTCAAATAGAATCTATTTCGTGGAAAGTACATATTTTAAACTCATTACAGATGTTCTTCCGTATAATATGAGACAAACCAAAACTCGGCAATTTGCTCTACCAAAAGCACGCTCAAACTCAGTGCGAAAATGTTAAAGAACAGTGCAATAGAAATCCGGTAAAAAATTCCTGTAGGAAGAAAGTGTTTGACACATTTTACAGCGGAAATAAAGAATGTTACTCGGGTACTAAAAACATTTGTGGCATTCTTTTTTGTTGGTGTGCATTACCCCGGTGCACTGATTTCATTATTTAACGCTGCCACTATGAAAATAGTCCAATCATGAGGTTTCGCTGGTATATCTTACTCGATTGTTTTTTGTTGTGTACGTTAAAATTGGTCGTATCAAACTCTGTGCAAAGTAGTTGGGTGCTTTTAGTTTCCAATCGCAAAGCGAACAATGTGTCTAGCGAACAGTAAACGAATTTCCATTGCCGTGCATGATTCATCGCATTGACTGAGAATGCATTTCACAAACACATAAATGTACGCCTTGTTCTCAACCTGCATAAATTCTGCGCCACCACTGCAGCGCTATGCTAGTCCATGGGTGGGCAATCAGCGGCCCGCGGGCCGCATGTGGCCCGCCACAGCGTTTTCAGTGGCCCGCTGAGGCATTCAAGAAAAATCATCAAATCTGATATTTCCTCCAACTTATCACAGAAAAGATTAGTACTGAGGCTACGTTGAACCATGAATTGCTTCTATTTCTAATAGAGCAACGTTTCTCAACGTGGGCCGCGAACAGTTTTAGGGTACACAAAGATCCCATTGCAGCGATATGTTTAACTTGTCGTTTTTTTTCTAAGGACGAAGTTCAAATCGTAAATTCCGGTCATCGCAATGAATTTGCTTCTCAGAGCAGCTTGTTTGTTGCGTATACTGTAATTTACTAGAGGTGCCATTTATAACATCTGAGTTACCAAATCAATTAGCACAATATTTTGCATAATATGATTGGCAATGTAAGCAAGCATCCGAAGTCGCAACCTGAAGAGCAGATACGTCAGACCACCGTTGTACAGTCCAATCTGTCCAACGACAATCCTGCACGTCTTTTCGAAATCTGAGGTGAAGAAAAACACAAGCGGTGTGTGTATTCCTTGTGTCAACTGACGCATTTGGTCGTTATTTTTTTTGAAACAGTAGTCTTTGATACCGGCAGCTTAATATTGTGAAGTTGCGGTCAGCAGTCAGGTAGAAACATATTCTGTGTACAAGGTGTTATGAGGCTTTCAGTTCTATTCTTAACATGGACAAGAACGCAAGCTTTTGAAGAATATTTGAAATTTGGTTTGATACTTCCATGGCTGGCAAAAGCACAGACAAGCCATAGCGTGTTTTATGTAACGTTGTTCACATTGCTGAGTTTGTGAAACCTTCAAAGTTCATACGGCATTTAGAGACAGCCTTCCAAAACTTCACAGAAGAAACGTAATGTAGTGTTATAAAGACTCTCAGTGCTTTGTCTATGAAACCTTCGAAAAGGAGACGGCATTTCATGTCAAAAAAGGTTTAGAATTCTTCCGACAGCATGGAGCAAGGTTGAAACGTCAGAAACATCTTGCCGGAAGTTTTCACGAAGAACGCAGGCATCATTATGAAGTCGCACTTGAAATTGCCAAGCAAAAAAACTCACACGATTGGAAAAACCCTTGTGAAACCCAGTTTGTTGAAAACAGTAAAAATACGTCTTGGAGAAGCTAGTGAGGCAAAAATGAGGCGAATATCTCTTTCCAGCGATACTATTCAGAGGCGCATTTCAGGTATGTTTAGGATTGCCAGATGCGTTTTGCAAATATACCGGCCATTTTGTTAAAGTGACAGATCTAGGCTGCATTTGTAAGCATATATTTAATACCGGTAGCAGGGGATTCTCGAAAGACATTTTTTTAAAATAACGCTTTTTTGGCAGTGAATTTATTTTTCATTTTATTTTCTGTTTAATTTCATGAAGCTTCCACAATGGTTGGTTTGAAAATGTTTCAAGCAGTGTGTAAACGTACGCTTTATGAGCATAGTTTATAGCCCTATATAAGCATTAGCAAACTAAGCGACTTCAAATCGATAACTGCAGTGTTTAATGTGAACGGAGGCGTTTTCTTACACTCTAAAAAATAATGCAATTAGTGAAATTACAATTTTACTAAATTCCAATAATTTTCTTCGGTAGTATTGCCCGTATGAACACCATAACACAACTAATGGTTTCTTGCTACATTCACTTCAGTTTGCAACAAACGTTTTCCAGCTCACCTGAAATTCTTCATAAAATTTCTCACTACCTTCCGGACCACTAAGACTACTTGAGAGATGACCTCCCGGTTGATTCGCTGGCCCTTGTTTGAACCAGTTTTAGTCCGCTGACGAAAAACGTCTGTTCAATGCAGCTCGCGTGGTTGTGAAAGGTTCGCTAGTCACTACAATGTCACTGTCGTTGGTTCCATTTCTATGATTTTTCTGCATTCTGCCTGCAATAGCCTACGGTAGTAGTTCAGATAACAACCCCATCTACGACAGTTACACGATTAATTGCCAAAAGAAATGCTCATAAAGATCAGGTTTAGGACGACGGAAGATGCGAAGTATGACTAAACAATAGAAAGGAAAAGAGAAAATGGAGAGACAATGAGTGTTGTTAAGACACAAGTAACAATTTGCCCTTATATGAACTTCGGTGAAGGAATTGTCCTGACAAGATTCACTACAGGCCCGTCGCCAAGATTTCGCAGCGGAGGAGACAAAAACCACAAGGGGGGCCAAGTTTTTTAAATACCATATTGGATGTATGCAGCAACTGGGGGGGAACAGATTTCAAATAGGGGGAACGGGCACCACTGGCCCCTCCGCTGGCGACGGCCCTGATTCACTACGAGAGTCATTATAATTTGAGAAGTCTGCATTTGTTCTTTTTGCAGTTACTGCAAATTATATATATTCAAACTACCGGCTTCAGGTACTGGTTTTTAAAATACCGGCTTTTTACCGGCCTCCGTAATTGCGTAATTACATAAAGATAATTTAGATTTTAGAATGTAGTTAATGCCTATCTTCCGCTCCTATGTAGCCTACTTGCGTTTCTGCCTCAGGCCCACAGTTCGGAATTCACAATCATTCCACGTGCAGCACAGACAATACACATTAGATACGCAACAATGGAGGACACTTTCTAACAGTAACTGTGTTCGGCAACGGCAATGACAAATCTGAAACTTGGCGCAAAAATGAAGCCAAGACCACCACCACAAGTTGACTACCATGCATCGTCTACACAAACCAATATTAAGCTATAACAAAAACAGACATAATTCAGACCCGAAACCACCTTGCTTCAAACAATGCCAGGGTATTTATGCCTCGCAGTACCCTAGCTTTTGTCAGGATTACTGACACAGAGCACAAAGATCTTCTTTAGACAGGATACCATGCTTTTCGTCACGACCGACACCCTTCAGCGCTATATATGCGCACAGATTTAGCTAAATGTGCGCAGATTTAACTAAATGTGCGCAGATTTAGCTAAATCTGACTGATACGGTGTTTTTTTGTGCTAAATCTGTCAGATATAATTTTTTTGCGAACGGCGCCCCATAGTTTACTTCTATCTTGCGTTGATGATCATTGACTACGTAAAAGCACAGTCAGCGAAGCTCATAGATTTGTGCCATTTTTATCGGATAGCGAAAGCATACTTCGCAGAATGAAAATGTTCCTAGTAATTTATAAAATAAACCCTGTATTGTTTTCGCATCATTCTACTGAAACCGGTTGGTGAATTCCTGCTGATACAAGGTATATCTTCATAAAATAACCATCTGCAGGAGCTACTCAGTTGTAAGATCATGAATGCTTGAAATTTTTTTCGATCCAGCTGTTCAAGTAACTACTCTCCACATGTGAGACAAGAAAGGGTCGATCTTCAGGTTTTTAATAGGAAATCGATTTCACGTACCACTACGCATCGTTAGTCCTTGAATGTGCTATATTGTTACAATAGAATGTGCTATATTGTTACAATAGAAAACTAAAGTCATTCGCTATCCATTCTTAGAGTTGGTGTTTGTAAACACCTCAATGCAAATTGAAGTTTATAATTTACGTCCCCAGAGTAAGCTTCGCCCTTGTATTGAGAGCATCACGTTTCTTTACATTCTTTACGTTATTGCTCAATTACCCATTCTCGATTAGGTTGCCCTGATTCAAGAGATTATGTTCTTTTTCTGTTCTGCACTCTTTTCAGCTATTATTTGCAATCCCCTGTATGGAACGCGGAATTATGATACTGACTGTTTTTTAAATTAAAAGAGCTTTGTTTGGGTTTGCGTCGTGACACTGCAATAAGGCGAAAAGCAAACACTCAAGTTTTTCGTTGCAGTGTTTGGTGAAGCAGTTCTCGGAATGTCGAGATCTTGTTGATGACGCTTTTCATTTTCACCACGAGCCTAACTTGTTTGAAAAACAGCCAGGCAGAAGTAAGAATTTTTCGTATTGTTTGGGCTTGCCTCCAGAAATTTTGAACAGATCTGTAATCATAGTTTTGTAAGCGTTCATGTGTTAACCGATGCGTTATGAGGGAAGGCGCATGTGGTAATTATTGCACCGTGCTGCAGAAGTCCCTTAGACGAAAAAGGCTATAAAAAATGAGGTTTCTTTAATTGGCCTCAGGGTTTGAAGCCGAAGAGCGCTGTTTATCGCCGTTCTGTATGATTAGTGGAAATGGCATTCGCACTTGGACAACAATTTTCAATTTGACAAATTCACTTTTATCTGTCCATTGGATACAACAACGTAAAGGAAAGTTGGGGATCTAAAATTTCATCTTTCAAGCGGAACTGCGAAGCGGTAACTACGTATATGTGGAGCTCATGCCCCGGGATTGTGTCGCAGCAGGCGTGGTGCATGAACCGGGGGGGGGCAAAAAGTTGTTTTGTTCCTGTAAGCGACGACAGCTGCTATTGGCTGCTTCACCGACTCTTAATTGTGTTGTGGCAATGTTTTTAAGCTTCCACGAAAGATGCATCGTATCAGATCTCTGTGCACACCACCCGGCAGTGGTTGCGATACTAGAGCTGCAACGTGATTATTCAGGAAAACGAATAACTATGAAAGAAATGGTCGAAGTCATTACGAGTTGTGTGCAAGATCCTGCCACAGTCCGGAACCCCACCCATACTTTCAAACGTGGTGTTGAAGGATGAACGACACTACGACCTAAAAACTGAAACAACTCGAAGAAACTTGTCATGCGTTATTCCTAAATACTGTAGGCGACACTGAGTGTGTACCTGCTTTGCTAAACTTGTATGCGCGACTCGTAATTTCCAGTGTGCTGCAGTATTTTTGCAAGTTATTGTAATATTTTTAAACAGGCCGTTGCAAATTGTATAGGAAGTGACATCGTCTAGGAATCTCTGTATATGCAGACCGACTGCGAATTTTCAGATTACTCTTACTCTAAAACGCACTTTTCGTGCGTAAAGATATACATCCAATCCATCATGCCAGATCGTCGTGCCAGGTTTATCTCAGTATTCTCGGGTGTTTGGATTTCGACGACATAATATCTGGTCTTTGACAGTTGTTCATCATAAAACTCTATTGCAATATTTTGAGCCAAGTTGACACAAATAAGCTAGTGGGTTGCGTGATCACCTGCTAAAAGTGTAATCTAAAACACGTGAAAACGAATCGCGAAGTTCGGAAATTTGGCATTCGAATATGCTTTTAAAACTCGAATACAATAGATTTGAATAAACCTTTTGTCATGTTTTCTGGCGAAGTTAATTGCTATTATTATTTTTTTACCGTCATGTTTGCACTTTAAGGAGGACGAGCTATAATATTTGTAATGAGCCTGCAAGGGGATTTTGACGAGCTCGAGATTTGCTCTGGAGGAGTGAATGTGCGGGAGGTGAGACGAAGTAGTACGATATGCGTAAAAGAGCTGCTGTTTGTCCTGAAAGTTTTCACGTAAACACTTGTCTGCTTCATGAAATTTTCAGCTCTCATCAAATGGAAGATTGCATTTTATGCCTTGATGTGCTTATAAGGACAGCCACTTTTTTATGGGAATGATGGTTTCAAAATGTTGTGTCATTACTTTCTGCAGCACTTATTGCTATACGTTCACTTACTACCTTCACGTTTGAAGGATTTTTGCGTTAGTAACAGCTCCACGCTTTAATCATCGTGTTTGTACGTTAAAAATCCTCAATATTATGTTTTTTCGCCGCCTATCGGTTTTGCTTTTTTGAAAACCTACTTCTGGCATTTTGTTTGCGAAATAACACGTCTGAACATATGTTTGAGCTGGTAATATGCGCTGCTTAACTACCTTTGACATGTTTTTTCTAATCTTTTGAAGCACAACTGTTTGATGGCAACAATATTTCTTAACGAGGTATAATTCCGTATACAAGAAGTTGGACAGCTTTATAACTCTAATTATTTGGCAGCAGTGATGCTTTCCTCCAAGTTGTTAAATTCGGAAGTGGTGACAAACACGATGAAAACGATCTGAAAATAATGGTATGCCTGTTTGATAAGACATTCATATTTTTCTTGAATATTTCAAGAGTTTTTTGTGGAAGGCGCCCTGGGTTTTCTCGTTAAACCTTCCGCACAAATTGACTTCGTGGTAATACTCAACCTACTGCCTTTTTCATACACGCGGGTTTTACGACAACCACCTCGTGTTTTACGACACACACCTTGTCGAAAACTTGAAGCGGCAATTGTCAGGATGTTTTACCAAGACATAAATATTTTAATTAAAATGAAACCGATTACGATGTATTGCAATTAACTTTTGTCACTGGCAGGGTACAAGTTGACATGAAAAGAAAGCAGTTATTCGCAGAAAATAGTGAGAAGCATGTTGCTTTGACATGCTTGTGCGTCATTGAAATTTCACGCAAATTTACTATGTCGCTTCCTCAAAACTGTCATCTTGTGCTCACATTCGACCCGCCTCATTCGAAGCAAGAAGCTATTATTGTGGAATGCTATTCCGACGTTTGCCGCAGAAGAAACAAGTCCTTGACTGGTGTATTTTCCCCCGTGCTTAGATACGGATAGATTGCGTACATAACCACGGAAATATGGCTACCTCTTTGTGGTATGCATAGTAGGACTCTCTTTATATTTATCACAGCTTTGCAAAAGATCTTGGAAGCTTTTAGAACTTTTCTGTCGATTTTCACAACTGAAATCCGCGATTTGAGAAAAAGCCATTTGCAGATCGCTATTTCGTGTCAAAGAATTACTTAGCAATGAACAATTCGTTCATGCATATAAGTGAATCAGAATTTTATGAAAACAAACTCTTCTCTGTTGTACTCAAATGTACTCAAATAATTTGTTAGTTAATTCACACCTTCTTTCAACTGCAAAGCATCATGTGGTTTAGAGAGCTCTTTCTTGATTTAAGGTTCCTAAACCAACATTCCCAGTCTACTTCACGCATGTCATTGCAAAGGATAACGGCGTTATGTACATGTGTGGCGATGTAAGAGGCCGAACCTCGCAAGTCATATCATTTGATAGTCGGAATTTCAAAATCGAGGGAAACTTGCGCAGTCCGCCATTTGATGCAACTGCGTTTATCATGCAAGGTGCGTATAATAAGTTTTGCTTCTGTGTGAAAACTGTTGTTTAGCGTTTTGGAGAATATGCATTTTTGTTCGCTTTCCTGCAAGAGCAAGTTTGCAATGGTTAGCCGCTTATTCAAACTGTAAAGCCGCACATACACGTATTGCAAAAAGTCACACCAGGAAGATTTACCACCAGCATGATTGTTTTAGTTTTGCCTCAAAACGGGTAAGCGGATCATTACTGTCTGAAACGTTGTTTTGAAATTGTTCAGTTTGTCAGATGGAACTGTTCCTCTGTGACAAAAGTAATACGGTTTTTTGATTGGCCGATAATCATATTGAACGGGTTATGTTACCGCACCTTTTCATCCTTTTGACGAACCACGCGTTTTATATCAGCGAACCGTACTGCTTTGATCTGGTTTGACTAAAAGCTGAAGTAAGGTAGGTTCCTTGAGTAGTTTCGTTGATGTTCACTGAAGTACTTATTTGGCTTACACACCAAAAGCTTGATTAACCTGAAAATTTTTGGTTCAACTTTCGGAATTTTGGGAGGCAATTGCCTCCCCCCTGGCTAGCTCCTAAGGCCACGTCGATTCGCAAAAGACATAGGGTTGTCAACTGATTCTCGTGTCCCACAAATCATGTTACTACATTTTTATATGCCACCAGAAGTTCTGCGCAGTTATTAATGTTTTAGTTTGAAACTGTGATTCGCGTTAGATGCCATTTTGTACTTCTCAAGATTATTTGGCCAATTTTTATCTTTGGTGCACATTGGGAACTTGTTTGCAAAATATTATTGGACGCCAGTTGTAATTATCTTTACAGGCAATGCTTGTATTTTAGTTAAAATTTTGAACAAATTCAAAATTGGCTCTTTTTATACCTTGTTTCGTTTTCACTTCGCAAACCTGACTGAAAAAACTGTTCGAACGGATGTTTTGAAATTTTACTTTCACAATGTTAAAAACATAAGCGATGTTCAATCATGGTTAAGCAAAACTCTGTGTCATTGTTTCTGCTACTCCAAAGCTATGCTAGAGTAAAAGCACTACTGTAACTGCTAGTTCAGATGTAAGTAATAAGTTTTGAATTCAGTTGAATTCAGAATCACTGTCGAAAGCAAACGCCTTGGTCAACATGACTTATAGGCCAGAAAATAAGACTAGCCTCCACATTTGCAACAAGAGAGCATCGCAAAAAGAGTTTGAACAAAGTGAAAACCCAAAGTGCTGACAGAATGGATGGTTGTGTAAGTAATTTCCTCCCTTATGTGCGATAATCACACATAAGGAAGGAAGTATGACGTAAGGAAACAACAAAGAAAAAGTACTGAAGAAGAGAGATAGCAACAAATGTAAAATTGGTTTAAATGTACACATCAACGTTTTATCATGGTTTCACCTTCAGACTTGCTTGCTTTTACGCAATCACATAGCTTAGCCCACAAGCGCAGGTGCAATCCCAAAAGGGTTGAAATCAAGCATGTCTTTCGTACTCTTGTCTTTTGTGTTTTTCATGTGCCGACATAATTCAACTTCTCTAATCCCAAGCAAAATGTAGGCTATGTTTTGAAATACCTTCATTTTTTCAAGGTTTTAATGCGAGTAAGCTTTTCTATAACGGTGTGTAACTAGCATCAAACTGTAACGGCACAGGAAATAATAAGACGTCAATCTTCTGAGTACATAAAACCGGAACAAGAATCAACCAAGCACGGCTAAGGCAACGATAAACCATTTCCAAGTGTCCAGATTAGGCACCCACTCAGACTGAGTTTTAAATGCCTTCACCAGTAAGATTCAATCAAGTCTCATATCGAGAAACAGGACTCAGTAAAATGAATGTGAATTGAGTGGAAGTTTTTTGTACAAAATGTGACCGGAGTCGAGTTTCCACGTCATCTTACAAAACGTTATTCGAGACGAGTCAGTGACTCGAATTACGCGATCACTGTTGCAAGGTGATGACGACACTTCATGCCATTGTTCATTTTTAGCTAATTCCATGTCTCGTTTGATTGTAAATGAGTCGATGGGAGATCAAGGAACTGTAGTAACCAAGTTTATAGTAATATTCTAGCTTGCCATGACCTTTTTAACTTCAGCCAGTGATATTCTTTACAAAACATGTAACCATTGTAACCTTGCCCAAAATGGTTCGGCGCTGTTTATTGAGGTTTTAACTGATCCAGATTTCATATTTACTCAAAGGCTCATTCCATGTTCGTCTGCGTGCCGTTGTCCTTGTGCATGATGGACAAAGTTTAATTTTGCTTCTTTGTATGCCAATGTTAACACTGGAAGATGACCAATTTTTGCAGGCAACCTATATGTTGTTGGAGGGCGCCACTTTCCATTACTGGAGGTATATCAGCTTCAACCTACATTTACCTTCATCCAGCAGTTACCTGGTCAGCCGATATCGCTGAGTTATTCCTCATCGATTGTTGTCGGAGGTACTTGATGTTCGTATGCTGTGAACCCAAAATTTGCATTTTACGAAGTTCTTGTCTATTTAGAGTATAAAAACAGTCATGTAGTTTTGGTGCTTTAAGTGTGTTTTGTGTGTCCCCAGCAAGGAACGATTTTTGGCGAAGTAGGGCAACTGACCAGATAATGTTCAATTCAACATTTCCTTGGCGTTGCTGCAACGGAAACCTTTTTGACCCAAACTGTCATGACAGTTTACTAGGCTTTACTTAAGAGGGAAGAAAAGAGCTTGTCAGTTAATAGTTAACAGACATTCAACAAACAATATAATCCTGTTTTGCCTCCTGTCACTCGATTCATGTCCACCGCAAGTAAACCGTAACACATTTTAATTAATACACTTTATTCTAGAATGGACTCTCCAAGATCGGTGTAAGCAAGGAATCGATCAGCGAATTTTTTGTAGGAAAATGATTTCACGTAAAATTACGTCTCCTCAGTCCTTATTCAAATGGAATAATAAAACTCCGAGAAAGTATTAAGGTGTTCAAAGACTGTTTCTGAAAATTTTCATTATTAAGTTCTCTTTGGTATTTGAGTTTATAGTGAAGTTTCCTATTCTAACAAGTCATGTAGGCCTCTATTTTTGTAAGACACGGTAAGCCTGTAGTCGCAGTAGATCTCGGTAAACACGCGGTTGAGTAGGTCTCGATAGGCCTACATTTTTTGCTAGACCTCACGAATCCTCCGCTCTTAAGTCTTCAATGTGACAGTTTATAGTAAGTTGTGTGATTGAACGCTTTCAAGTAAATGGGTAAATGTCCTGGAAAACGCGATGCTGTTGTTAAAGCAAGACTAATTTTTTTCAGACGAAGCTTATTTGATCGGCGGAATGCAGAGACGTTACGGTAAGTGGTGAAAAGATAAAACAAAACACGTGTAATCCGTATGCACGGTGATGAATTTTTGTTAAACACCCGAATCGAAACGCGAACTCTGGTGGGTTTTCTTGCATTCAGGCGTTCCACGCCATGGTTACTTGGTAACTTAACTACAATTTGCTGCTTACTAAGAGTAAGGGCAGATTTCAAAACCTTTGAATACATGTATTGTTTTTATTATCACTTTGCCTGATGGATATTAGTGCTCTATTGGATTACAGGAATATACACAGATGCGCTTTTAGTTTTGTGTTCTTTCACGCCAAAGTTGATAATTTCAATGGATTATGCGGTTTGTGTTTCCCAGGAAACAATAAATATTAGTTTCAATTAAAGTAGAAACTTACACGTTTTAAATAGTCAAAATTTGTTTGCGCACGTTTCAGCAAGTTCGAGCTATGTTGCTTTAAGTATGAGGCTTTCTTAAGGATATCTTTAGTTTGCACAAGTGAAGAAAGCATATCAACACTAAACAAACCTTCACAAAACTATACATGTTGTATTTTGAGACGTTTCGGATTATTCTTCAACCGTTTAACGCCCATCGCCAGCCGCTAGAGATAGAGAGATGTTCAAACCATCTACGGATTTGGAAAGTCTTATAGTTTCGATTAAAAAGATTATTTGATTTGGGTTTGGGGTTTTCTGTTGGTGACGTCACAATGAGTGCATATTTTTGCATCTTTGGCCAACTTTACCTGACCCTGGGCGCCAATCCAATGAGCCATTTTTTGGCTCAAAATTGTTTTGGAAATCGTTTCGAAGTTTGGAATCGACTTCCTAGCGTTTCTGGTGCCAAATTTATGGCAAAACGACCCCAATTTTTTCAAGAATTCCCTAGGGGATTAGTGGGGATTTCCCTATATAGTTTCTGATTATTTTGCCATAATTTGTGAACCAGAAACGTTACAAAGTCCATCAAACCCTCTAAAGACTCGTATTGTAGCCTAGAATCCCAAACAATTTGAGCCACGAAATCGGTTCGATTGGTCGACTTGCAGGGGATGATGACCCCATCCAAATGTGCAGAAACATGCATAAACATCCTCTTATTTTGGAAACATCAACAAAAAAACAACATCTCAAGCTTAAGTTTTTTTCGGTCTAAACTACAAGACTTCACGAGTCTTTAGACGGCTTGAACAGCTCTCTAGCATATTCTGGCGGCGAGTTATAGCCATGTATGATATGGGTGTCATGCACCCCAGCTTAGCGTTTGTGGGGGAAGTAATTTTGACCAATTTTTGGGAAGTAATTTGACCAATTTTTTTGCCCCCGATCGCGTTCACAGAAAACAAAAATATGTCTCTGCAGCCCGGCTTGGAGCTGTGACTCCATTTGAATCGTCAGGCTGTGGAACTCGATTTGACTCGTCAGGTTGTGGAACTCGGTTTGACTCGTCAGGTTGAGGGGTTGAATCCCGGTTGAGGTAACGGCTGGATTTGACTCGTCCGGCTGCGAAGTAGCGGCACGAGTCAACAACTGACTTCTCAAATGGTTAAACATTCTGTCTACATATTCGTTCGTTGCACAGTGTTCATCCAAAGTTGGGAAGCCTAAACTCACAATTTGCCTCGTGTTCATA
>Ga0210059_1006961_pt1 | contig 18060 bp, 8 predicted proteins | sample Ectturendosymbi2_FD_188042 | JGI IMG/M metagenome (GOLD analysis project Ga0210059, IMG submission 188042) | Ecteinascidia turbinata endosymbiont from Florida, USA - Sample 2 (SPAdes) (version 2) | ecosystem: Host-associated > Tunicates > Ascidians > Unclassified | place: Key West, Florida... | reverse complement strand
CACTGCAACTTGGCTCTGAAAGCCTTTGGCATTAGCTTGATTAAACAAATGTACGACATATCACAGCAGCAGTAGATACATGGAAGGTTCCAACAGCACTCTTCCTACATAACAATAACCAGTGGCAATTCTAAGGGAAGGCCTGGGTGGGCCATGGCCCCCCATATTTTTGCTTGGCCCCCTGTTTGCCCCCCCATTTTTTTCTTAATTTACCGTTCAAGTTAATTTGGTTGACATTGGTCCAATAAATATACAGTAGATAACTTTCGGCCAGCAATATCTTAGAAACCCTCTAGCCTGCATTCAATATTTCCCAAATGCATGATTAGCTATGTTGTTGTTTTTGACGTTCGCGTAACTGGAGTTGTTTATGACGACACACATCAGTACTATTAGTTGCTCAGATCCTGCGTGAAATTAAGTCAGACCGCGGTCGTGGTGTAGAAATAATTATTTTGAAACTAAGAAACAGTCGCAGAAATGGGAAGATTGATCTTTCGTGCATTTCAGTGTGAGATGGAACTGGATCATATTACTCTCAACAGATTGTTGCTAGTCCCAGTAGCAAAAGGTTTGTGAAAGCATTAAGAATCGGTTTCAGTTACTTTATCCGAATCTATCCTGCCTGCAGTATTGCATTCTGCTGCCTTGTGTATATGCAGTCCCGTTGCCATGGGGGGCTTTGGTGGGCTTAGCCTCACCAACAAAGTTCCAATTCCCCCAAATTGAAGTGTGAAACACTATAAATTAGGGGAGTTTTGTCAATTCTTAAATGTCAAGCCCCTTGCACAAACGTAAAGCCCCTCCATTGAAGACTTTCTGGTGACGGTTTTGTGTATATGACTTCGAAACATCTTACGGAAGTGGTTCGTGACTACAGTTTTAACTCTACGCACACATGTCCTGCAACCTCATAAAATTTTGTGCGGATTTTCTGTAATGATTCAGAAGACATTCTTTCGCGTATTTCAGCTCTTTGCCCAGGAGGTCAAATATTTCTATCAGAAAAACACTAGAAAGAATTCAAAAATCGTTTTCAAGAAGCAAAAATGATTTAAAACATGAAATAACTTTGGCAAAGAACTTGTTTCGGAAGGAGTCGAAGCTGCCTATATTGCTCGAACAAGCTTTTTCATTTATAACGGCTTAAAAGGCTGCGTTTGACTGCTACTGGTAGTGGTAGCAACAAAACAAGTTCCAGCTTTGCAGCCAGCTGTTTGAGAAAATCTCCAACCTGGTCTTCCATTCCTTTGCAACGATTCAGGCTTGCACTTATCATTTAGCAATAATAGCAAAGCCACTGCAGTGACCATACATCAAGCGAATCAGTCGCAATAATTTATTTGCACAAGGAAACTAGTTTCGTGTTCGACACATCTTCAGTCCTATGCGAAAGTTGACAGTGAAACAAAGTCAGAAAAACTACGTACTGTGCTAAGAACAAAAGCTAAATAATGAAGCCAAAGAACGACTCCTAACTCACTAGACTGATTACAAAACTTCTGGCACCGATCGTAAAAAATCGCAAAAATTCGCAAAATTTTTTTCTCGACTTTTCCACTGCCCGTTACGGCCTGTTGAAGTCACATCATCGTCTGTGACAAGAGTGCTGTATAGCCGTTTACGATCGGTGCCAGCAGTTTTGTAATCGGTCTAGTGCAGGGGTTCTTAACCTTTTTTCTCCAATTCCCCACTTTTTAGTGGGCCAACTCTCCATTTCCCACCACAGCATCGGTCTTTGACAAAATCGATTTTAACCCACGAAGTGTTTAGTACGCAAATGACTTACAATACCTCATATATTGGTTGTTTTTGTTATGAAAACAGTCTGCAAATAGTTGTGATTTGTAAAGTAAGTCAACATTTGGATGTGATGTGTTAAATTTTGAAGCAGTGGTTCTACTGTCCGACCGGTCATTCCCCGCTTGGCAACTCCGCCATTCCCCACCAGTGGGGAATTCCCCAGAGGTTAAGAACCACTGGTCTACTGAGTATATCTATTTGAATAAGGACTGAGGATGCGTAATTTTACGTGAAATCGATTTCCTATTAAAAATTTGCTGATCGATTCCTTGCTTACACCCATCGTGGAAAGTACATACTTGGTCTAGTGAGTTAAGGAGTTGTTCTTTGGGTTTATTAGGTATCTTTTGTTCTTAGCACAGTACGTAGTTTTTCTAACTTTGTTTCATTGTCAACTTTCGCATAGGACTGAAGATGTGTCGAACACGAAACTAGTTTCCTTGTGCAAATAAATTATTGCGACTGATTCGCTTGATGTATGGTCACTGCGGTGGCTTTGCTATTATTGGTAGTGGTAGCTGTAACGCTTTCCATCACCAGCGCTTCATGCGAGAGAAGTATTTCAAATATGAAATTAGTGAAAACATTTCCCAGAAATTCCATAACCAGTGAAAGATTGGGTAATATTGATCTACTTTCAATGAAAAGGGTACGACGTGAAAAAAATAGATTTATATGATTTCCTTGATGAATTTGACAGCCGACATGACAATCGAAGGATTGAGTTGATAATGATATAAAATTCTAACGTAGACTGCAGGGATCTGTGTGAGAGTTATATTGCTCATTATCTATTTGTCTGAATCTTTTTAGGTTTAGACTAGAGTTAGTGCGTGTTTCGCTTATGGCCAAACACTCATAAATCAACGCAGGATTGAAAAGTCAGCCTTTGAGAATCAGTCAGAAGAAAATTCAGTGTTAATATTAAAATGAACGACTTTGTTGGTAATATTCTGCCAAGCAAGTTTTACGCCTGCTGTTACATCTTGTGAATAGCCTACAAGTATTTTCGGTTTTGTTCAATGCAAATATATTTGATTTCGCTGGTAACTTTTTCCTAAAATTCGTTCTTTTGGCATGGATATGACTCTCTACTCGTGTATCACGCCTATTGCACAAATGTCACGAAAACGTTACTATTTGCTTGCTGAAGTTAGTGGTTGTTGACTGCTGTTTAGTATCAAACAATGTTGCCACGGGGGTCAGTCTCGTCATCAGATTGTTGCCTTTTTCAAGAGGAGATAACATCAATTTTTTACGCTACAGTTTCATATAAGCTAAATGCTTCTATTACCATCACCTAACAAAGCGCGATTATCCTCGTTTAATCCGAAACAGACCGAAATATCGCCACTAAATGCAGCAGTATTTATAATTTACGTAACATGTTAGTCTCAACGCAACGAAGAGAGCTTTTATAGTTTGAAACGATAACCAAACACACATTAGGGTGAGAGATTGATGAAAGGAACTCAAAAATCCTGAATCTAACTTATTTTCGTCCTAAAATTAAAAGAGATGGTGGAAAACAAAAACAACAACCCAGACAACATGAGATTTGTCGTCATAACATCAGACATCAGAAATTTATCTGAGAACATCACATGTGATGTCATGTTAAAATATCAGAAGTGGCAACACTGGTATCAATGTTCCCGAACTTCTGGTGCGGTCTCGAGGTCGCCACGACCGAACTGCAACTTTGTTTCGTCATAAAGCGTAACGTGTGGTGGAAACGCACTTTTCTTCCAATGGCTACTATCGTTGTGTTACATCATAAACACATGAAGCCATTTCAACCATTTAACACCACATGTTATTGCGTGGACCGTCAGAAGATGTTTTATCAGTCGATTCGTAGAATGAAAGAGCAGAAAACGAGATTGCAGTGTTAAGCTTGAGCGATGCCGAAATCTGTAATGCTATCAGGAGCTATGAAAAGCGCAAAGCTTCTAAGAAGAAAAAGCGCAAGGATCTCACTTTTTCTAGCAAAACTTTCAAGCAGCAACGTTAAAGCAGTGGCGTTAACAAGAGAACCTGAAAATGAAGGTGAAAATCAAGACATTAGTTTGGAAGCAATTTTCACACTCAGCATGGCTGGCTATATTGACATGTTCTTTTTCCGGTGTTTTTGTTCGTAATCTCTGGCTTCTGCTTATTGTTCGGGTGAATGTTGTTTCTTGCCGAGTCACTCCCTAGCCTGTGAAAGATTTTTTCTTAGTAAAAATACACTCCAGTATTTATATCATAAATTCTCTTTTCGCAGCTAACTGTATGTGGATTTGAGTAAGCACATTCTCGACTACCGGAAAAAAAACAAACGGGAACCTTGCTCATCAGCGAAAACATAACTTTTACAAACGATGACGTCATGAATTATGTCCTAGGGGCCCTCCAGTAAAAATTGCCCCGGGCCCCCCTACGCTTTAATCCGGCTCTGGTAGCAGTACAAGTGTGTGATTGCATCTACAGTGGCGTTTAGGTGTCTCATAACGCTAGTTCATATTTAACGATATTCACAAGCCCATGTTTGGTTTGATAGGGTGAATCATAGTGACTTAATCTTCAAAAAAACGACAAATCACCATTCAAGATAGACATTTATGTTGCCCCCCCTACTTTTTCCTTGGCCCCGCAGTGGCCTCCCCACTTTTTTAATTCTAGAATCGCCACTAACAGTAGCATCAAGTATTACTACAGCCATTGCAAAGTAGCGCTTCGAGCGCCTGACTTCTGATCACAGCAGTGCGACTGGCCCACTGCCACATACACTGCGCCAGGCTCAATACGGACACCTAGTGAGAAATTGCAAAATTTCCCTGATGGCGCAAAAGCCAGAAGCACATTTGGCTGCAAATAAACTATACATTACCCATTCAATTTAAACCCGCATATTGTAGGCAGCGTAACGACGATCATTTTTATTGGCGAAACAGCTTAAAAGACTTATAAACGGTAGTTGGTGTTTTCATGCCTGCTTTGAGCAACTAGTATATTTTAAAGTACGAATTTCAAATTCCAATTGGGAGGTAAACCCAATACCTTGCAACAAGTCCCAAAAAGACAAACTTTTGCAATAAAGCTTCACTACATTATTTTATTTAAACTATTGTATGAAGAAACTTTTTTATACATTACAGGTAGAAAATAAGCAAAAATGCCTAAATTCAAACAATTTTTCAAAAGAAAAGAAAAGTTATAGATGCCGACAGACAGGTCATTTCATCAAGAATTTTCCGAGAAATCCAGAGAATTAAAAGGTAAGCTTGTGAAAATCGCTTCAATTTTCAGCGAGTAACATAGCTGTGTAAACCTCTCAAATTGCATCTAGGTGGACAGTTAACACTGCGTCTAAAGTGGACAATGCACTTCGTATCTAAGTGAACGGGATACATTAACTGGGCAAGGCAAAAAATGTCATCCAGCACACTCGTTCCTGTTTATCACAATATTGGGCGACTATATGCATCTACTGCATCAATGAGCCGTGCGCATTATATATTATTTGCCTTTGGTAAGTTGTTTCCACATCTGTGACGTGGTAGTTGTAAAATCTTGTACATTACATTTCTAACTCATAAAGAACTGTTTCCATTGGTATCCAATATGCATTAAGAATAACTATAAATTGAGCTTTTGGGGAACGTTAGACGGATGCATGGGTTGTTCTCTTGTGAAGTCAGTTTTCTCGCGTATTGCGTCACACAGCGGATAGTTGAACGTGCGCCAAGACGTTTATACAAGAACGCGTTTGCGCCTGTGGTTACCGAAGGCGAGAAAGGTAATCAGCAGTTTTCCTCAAGTCAGCCGTTCTTCGAACAAAAGTGCCGTTCAACAAGAGTGAAGTAATTGCATTGTAACTTCAATTCGCTTGTCAGGTCGGACGTAACTTTGCGCTTGCGCTTGCCGCTCTGATCTCCATTGCGGAACGTCCTTTACAACTCTCGCCTTAATTACGAGTGGTACCATTGCACTATCTGATGTCAACCACAACAGCATGCTATTAGACACAAACATGCACATAGCTAGGGGACACGTGCAGTGGCGGTTCTAAGGGGGGGCCTGGGTGGGCCATGCCCTCTCAGATTTTTGGCTGGCCTCCTGCTTGCCCCCTCCAGTTTTTTGCTTAATTTCACGTTGAAGTTCGTTTGATTGACTGTACAGCAAAAAACTTTCAGCCAGCAAAATTTTAAACGATTTGAAGACTTTCTGGCGACGGTTCTGACGATATTCACAAGCCTATGTTGGGTTTGATAAGTTTAATAATAGCAAATCAATCTTCATTACAACGGAAAATAACCACGCAGGAGAGACATTTATATTGCCCCCTAGTTTTTTCCTTGGCCCCGCAATTCCCCCTCAGTTTTTTCATTATAGAATCGCCACTGGACACGTGAACAATGCCCACGCCCTTCCTAATAAAACTGAAATTTTGTAATATTATCTACTACGTTCAGACCAACTCCATTGCCGTGTTTTTTGATATTCACATAGGCCATTTTGCTAAAATATCTTCATCAAAAAGGTCGTAGGACGGTTGACTGAGCAAGCATGATGACGTCATAACACCAGTGCTCAGAGGGGCCGCGCGCTTAGGTCTTGCATTGGGCCCCGCACCAGTGGTGTAACTAGAGGTTTGAGCCAAGGGGTGCAAAGCTTAGCTGAAGGGGGTCCACTGGTCACCGTACACAACACTCTGATCGACAACGGAAAAAATAGGTGGAAACACCCAGCACAGGAATTCTTGAATCTAACCGAAAAGATTGGAATCTCAGCTGCCCACTTTGCACAGGAAAGGAAAAAGCAACAGAAGGAACAACGAAGCAAAACAAACTATTAAATATACAGTGACTTAACAAAGAAAAATAACAGTACAGTAGGCTACATGATGCGTATGTGATATGACGTGCTTGCAAATGACACCCAGGGCCGACCCTAGCAGGTACGGGACAGTGGCGAAACTGACGGAGAAGCAAAGGGGCGAGCCACCCCCCTGGCAAGCTATATATAAAAATTGGGCCCCCTTTCGTTGACATTTGATATTTAGTATTCTTCAATTTGTTGCTTTTTTGCGTTTTTAGGGTGTTTTCTTTTTTTATCTAGTATGGACATCCACGACATCCAGAGATTCACTATCATTTCTTAACCTTTTTCTGAGTTTTGGCTAGTGGGTCCCCTTTAGCTAATCTTTGCCCCCCTGACCCAAACCTCTAATTACGCCACTGCAGTTCACGCGCGGTATTACCACTGACTAGCCACAGGTGCATCCACTGCGAAAGCAGCCGCGCGACCCACGGTGCAAGCAAGCGTAAATGGGCGCGCCTCAAACAATTCGTGACACTCCGACATGAGTACAGAAGCGAAACTGAACAGAAAATGCATTTTTTCGAAACTTGAAAAAACGAATTATTTTTCTTTTCTAAGCCCAAACCTTAGCCAATAAATTTATAAGAAACATCCCCTAAAAGTTGACTTTTCTCCCCTGCACCCTCCAGAAGCATGTTAAGTTTTTTTGCCTAATTTTTTTGAAAGGTTTGCTCATGGCCGACTTTTTTATAATAGAACGAATTTTTCTAATTTGTTTGGTTCTCTCTCCACAGGTCGTTGACAAAAACAACTGCTTTCTTTGGCTACGCCAAAATCGTTGTTTTTTTCAGGCCCGACGACACAAATGACATCATAATTACGCCAAGACTTCAAAAGATGCGCCGTCAAAACATCTTTCTTACAATGTCTTACGTGTCCATGTAGCTTCAGTGATTCGCAAGTTATTGCAAAAGTCACGCCGAAAAAACGATATATCGGCTTCTGCGGTCCGATTGTGCGTTGTTACAAACATACTGCAAATATTTTTAGTCCCAATAAAATACTAAAATTATTAGCAACACATTTTTCCAGATTAAAAAAAAAAAAATTGAATAAGGCGGGTAAGAGATGCGAAGATTGGTGTGTTTGCGACGTTTGTATTGCACGAAGGGGTTTAAACCATCACTCGTTCAGCAATTCGATTTTATCTAAAAATAGTTCAAACAGGCGACCAGGAAGTAATCTCCACGCGGTTTTGTAAAGTTTCTTGTTGCTCGATATACTGTGATTCCCTGCTCTTCACAAATGGAAGTCAGGAGATTCTACATATATATATATATTTAGACATGCACTAAAGTTTCATTTTAATTATTTCTTTCTGATGCCTATGACAAACACATACGCCAACGGTCTTTTGGTCTCCACACATCGTGGTCGAAAATAAAAAAGACTAAAATGTCAATCTATATGCAAGAAGAAACCATGGTGGAGTCATTTGACAAGTAGCTGAACTGATACAATCAGCTACCAGTCCGTCTGATTGCTAAACTCACCGCCGATGTAGACATACTTCTTTTCCAAAGAGAAACGGACAACACCACAGGCAGCACTGCTGGTGGTTGTGTAAAGGTAGCGAGTGTTGACATTGTACAGCCTGCCACGTCCATGATGAACCTCAGCATAAATGAGTTATACTTGCAATACTTAGCCAACAACATGTATGAAGGTTTGTTTTGGCTATTTGCAGGCCATTTCATTTTGTTTTATTGACTTTATGACTTAACCAGGGGTCGGCAACCTGCGGTTCTTTAGCGTCTCTGAAATGGTTTTCTCTGGATTTGAAAAAACTAGGAATTTAAATTTGCTTTTGATTAATTACTATTATAATTAAGTTGAGCACAATTTAGTTTTTGTCCATATGAAGTCGCATGAAAAATAAGACGGTATCAATGGTTTGTGGCCCCTCACCGGTCATATCGGCTGGAAAATGAAGCAGAATGGCTATTTTGTGAAAAAAAGTTGCCCACCACAAAAAAAGTTGCCCACCACTGACTTAACAGTTAAAATCACAGAAAAACACTTCCACGGTAATCTCACTGAATTTTTCTTATGCAACATTAAATTACTATTCGGAAAGAAGCTTTGCAAGCCTACTTTTAGCAATGTTTCATGTGCTAACTATGTTTTTTAAACGATGTTGCAGCAGAGAGAACTTATTTGAATATCTCTTTATAAAAACGAAGTATATAAATTTCATGCTTAATTATTTTTAAGAGTAATTCTTCAACAATCAACCCTACACTATTTTTTCTTGTATTAAAGGGGTATAAATATCTTGAAGTCATTGAACTTTTTTGCAACTGGACTGGTGCAAATCTTTTTTGCCATGTTTGAATTGAAGCAGAACAGAGCAAGCAGAGAGAAAAAAGATAAGGCAAAGAGGTAATTTTGAAAACATATTTTGGTAAATATTGAACCTAAGCAATCACTTGATTTTATTAAAGTTTACAAGTGTCACCTTGGAAATTGAAGCAGCACTTTTGCTTCCCTGAAATTTTAAGCATTTCTTTTCAAAGAATTGCAATTTATTGTACGGTATTTATATCCTTTCTACTGTGCACTTTTCCTTAAAACTTTTGTATAACGTTGGAAGATAATGTTTTCAGAAGTGATGGAAATTTACTTTGAATTTAACAGAAAATTTGCCCCCAAACTTGCTGTTATGCAGAGGCATGACGGCCTAATTAAATATACAATTTATAGTGTGAATTTGTGCAGCAAAAATGTGGCGAAAAAAAATAATTTATATGAGAAGAAACTTTTACTCTCAAGAGTTGTCTTTATGTACTAACCTCCAAATTTCTGATGGAATATCTGATGTAATATTGTTGGGTATTAGGCAGCCCAGGCGAAATCGAAATATCTTTAGTTTTGTTTCCATCTTTAACCGGTTCTGCAGCAAGATGCTGTCGTTGGTCAAATACTGGAACGCTGACCCTTTCTTTTGCAACCACTTCAAAGGTGAAAGCTGTAATGAAATTGTCATTCGTAAGTTTAATTTAATGTTTGTCTTCATCACTTATCTTTTCGATTTCACCAATATTCACTTAAATTCAGTGGAAAATCTTTAAATTCGACCTTATGAAGCGTAACCATATGGCATATTTAACAAACTTTAAGAGTATCTTCTTGACAACAAATGCACATCGCCAGTGAACATGGTTGTTTCTTAATTGAAATATTCTCAAAATTTCTACCATTGACCCTGTTAACTGCAGCTTATAACCACTTAATCGGAATTTACGTACCCAAAGCACCATCGCAGTAAGCTTTTTTCGGATGAACAAGTAAACAGGAGCATGAAAAAGAGTTTTTAACGCACAGCAGAAGTACCAGTGTAACCAACAGCGAATGAGCTGCTAACTTCATTTTGAGTTTTGTATCTTTGATACTTTAAATGTTTCACTGAAAACACGAAGGAAACATTTAATGGTGGGCACTGAAACTCTTTTAAATGTTTCTTATCTCATATTAAGTTCATGTATGTCCTATCATATCGCAGAGTTGCAGGCCTATTTGTTCCAAATATTCTCAAGAAGATCAAATAACCAAAATCCAACTGCTAACTGCAAAGAGCATTTGAAAAAATTAAAAAAGTTTTTAATGCATTTATACTGCTTGTGTGTGATTGGTTGTTTGTTGAACCTATTTCTTTCGTTTCAGTTGCCGAGTTTACACTATTTCAATGACAATTTGAGTGCTTGGTAATGATGGAACGTTCGCATTTTGCAGCCCAAATTAACCAAACCTAATTTTTAAGCTTTCAGCATCACAGCAAGAAAATACATATACCAACTGAAGCGGGGAAGTTCCACAAACTTGCCTTGCGTCGATATGCTTTGGAACAGCTGATGAATAATTTCAACTTACCGCTGGAATCAAATGCAGTAACTCTCTTGCGAAATGCGACAAAGTGCATGGTCTGATCATTAGTGGTAGATCATTCTGAGAGCGGTTCACCGAAATCCGAGCTAGCGGCATTTCGCAATACTGACCAAGGGAATACTTATATGTAGATGCCTGAGGGTAGCAGACAATCGCGGTATTATTTGAATGACTGATACGTTTGCAAAGTAAAACCAAAGCTAACATTGGCCTAAAAATTTAAGATCAAGGCAAAACAGAGTTTCTTAAGGAGCAACCACACTTTTTGAGATGTTTTTGTATTAAGCTGACCTACTGTAGAAAACACACGAAAAATCTGAAAGGTTGTAAGCACCATGCATTAACCACATCAGAATAACTGAGTCTATAAATTAGAAATGGTCGAAAAAGGAGCGCTTGTGTTTGGGTTTCTATATTTTTCCCGCTGATTGTGACAAACACCATTTAAATAGCACAAACGATTTGTTAGCCTGTTTATTCTTTTATTTTATTTACAAGTTGAGTCAAGTTGACCTTGTTTGGCGATAATTGAAAAAAGTTGCTCAACACAATTTTTTATGCCGGTGATATTAGAGTGAATTTAAGGTAATTGGGGCCACTGAATCCAGAAATGATACTAGTTTTGCTAAATTGGCTCTAGTTTTTGAGATAGTTGAGTATCTCATTGTGGATGCTAAATCACAATGCCTAGTAGGCCTATTTGCATCCACGTTTGTTAAAACAAATCAACACAACAAATTACTAAGACAATTTCTATTGAAATGTTATGCAGAAGACAATGAGATTTTTTCAGGTTTCAATTTCGTTTCATTTTTGGAAACACTGGTTATGCGATTTCCTGTGATGAGGGTCATTAGGGTAATCACGCTAGAGGCACCAGCAGTAGTCAGCGATCATATGTATGTCCCATCTTCCTTGATATCTATCCTCCATGGCCTTTACATCCTGGTGAAATCTTTAATTTTGCTCTTCTGAAAAATCACCCAGGTTTTCAGGAAATCTGTCTGAGTGACTATGGAGGTAGTGGACTTTGATGCTCATGTTTGCTCCCTTTTCTTGGTATTTTGTAAACATATCTTCAATCAAGTCAACATAATTCGGTGCTTTGTGGTTACCTAAAAAGTTTTTAACCAAGACGAAGCTGGACCAAGCAGAAAACTCAACATCAGTCATGTTTCTTGTAAAATTTGGGTCGCTGATGAGCTTACGAATTTGTGGACCATCAAAAATCCCCGCTTTAATTTCTCAAGGCTCAATTCAGGAAAAATCTACATAAGTATTTGAAGCAGCCTCCATTTTTGTCCACAGCCTCAACAAACTGCTTCATTAAGCCAAGTTTTATATGGAGGGGTGGAAGTATAATCCCTTCAGACTAGTGATTCCCTTATGATGTTTTCTTCACCAACTTTCCGAGTATTTCTTGTAGACCAACACTTTTTATCCAGTGTTGTTGCTTTGCCCTGTTGCCCCATAAATACATAAAACAAGGATGCTTGGTGTATCCACTTTGTTGTCCAAGAAAAATACAGCATTTTAAGGTCAACACAGATTGACCACTGGTTGTTCATTATACCAAATCCTTTGTAACACCATTTTGATGTTATCATACTCTTCTTTGAGCTTTGTAGAATGAGCTATTAGTATAGATGCAAAGCGGTTACCACTGTGCAGAAAAACACATTTTAGCTTCTTTTGGAACTGTCAATAAATAGTCTCCAATCTTCTGGTCTATAGTTTGGGATTTTCATTTTGAGAAGTCCAATTATGTTGTTGCAATACACAAGGTCATTTTCTTGACTGCATAAGGGTAGAATATCTGTTTCCCTATTCCGGTAAAATGTGATTTTAGAATCTGGTTGCAGGCAGTTTTTTTTTCAGTCTGGATGCTAAAAGCTCAGATCCCTGTTTTGATAAATTTAGATCTCTGATCAAATCATTTAATTCTTACTGGGTGAATTGCTTTGGACTTGAAGATCTTTCTTCGTATTCACTGCAACTGCCTCCACTTGTTTCATTACTCTCTAGCGCATGTGGTTCTTCACTATCTGAATCATGAAGCTGAGGAAGTGAAGTGAAAACAGGAATGCTTTCGCAATGCAGAACTGGTCATCTTGCTGACTTTGAATCTGGATATTCCCACTTCTTTTGTAGCGGTTAAAACCTTTTATATATTAACCATACAGAAATAGCAGTCGTCATGGTGATTTTGTGGTTCTCTCCACACCATAGGCACTCCAAATCTTAATCCTTTATGTTTCCCATTCTTCCATAGTCTCAGGTTTTCTACACAAGTTTTGCAAACCTTTGCTTTTGCTGTTTGCTTTGATTCCAACTGCACAGTATAGACTGCTAATTTTGCAGGTTACCGAATTTTTTGTAATGCAACCTATAGTAGCAAGCCTTGTACTGCAATAGTCTACGTTAACACTTTCAGAGCCAGTAGCCTACGGTTTTTGGCCCAAAACCAGCAGTTTGCATGTGTCTTTGCGTGGGAATATCTCCGGCGCCGAAAGCACCAGAGAGCTGTTCAAACCCTCAAAACACTTGGCAGGTCTTCTAGTTTGCAATGAAAAAAAATGTTTTTGGTTTTGGGTTACGGATTTTTTGTGAGTGACGTCATAAATGATGTAGGTTCTTGGCCATTTTGGCTCACAATTGGGATCAAAATATGCCTTTATCTCAAAAACTAGAACCAATTTAGGAAAACTAGTATCATTTGTGGATTCAGCAGCCCCAAGTTACCCTAAATTCATTCCAACATTCCTGGCATCATAGAAAAAATATTTTTTGTTGGGCAGTGATTCAGTAAGGAAAACACAAATTAGTGCAAGGACGCCAGGGCACTGAAGGAACCGGAAGATTATCGAATCGATGCCCCCCAACAGTTAAATCAGCTTTGTTACAGTCCAGTTTCCGCTCGCGGTGTTGCATATATGTGGGAAAGAGCTGCTAGATGATCAACAAGACTATTAGAAAATGCTTACAGCAACTGCCTCAAGCTGAACAAACAGGATGTGCGACGGTTTCTAAAAAAGAGAATGTTTTACGGTTGTGTCATTGTTGTGTGTTTGCCTTACATGTTACTGGGTCTTAGTGATTCAGGGCTTTTGATGCTTCATGCCCGGAGCTGAAAATGATTCGTTTGTGGTAAAATGAGAGATTAGTTGGCGGCATCACATATTTGCTATCACAAGACGTCGGAAATTTTTCATTCCTTCTTCCCATTTATGAGTTGGGAGAATCAAACGAACGAAGTTAGGTATACTTGCTACAAACTGCGTAATTGGATACAGTTCCCAAAGTTAGTTTTATTATGAGCTCATCGGCTACGTTGCCTCCTTGCGTTCTTCATGAATTAAGCGAACATCTAACCTTTTCAGCAGCTATTGGCTCTGCGTTACTTTGAGCAGTTAGAAGCTATAACCCAGGGGTGGGAACCTATTTACTATCAAGGGCCGCATGAATTGTGCATTATCGCCGGCGGGCAGCAAAATCAATTAATTTCATACTAAAATTTTACCATTATCTAAATATGAGGAAGAGTGACTTCTATTGACTTACTAAGTACCTGCTTATCATGGAGTTTCATTTTGACGCGATGTTGTGCTCTCGCTTAGTTAACGGAAATTCTGGTGCAGGCCATACCAAATGTTCACGCGGGCCGCAGGTTCCCCACCCCTGCTATAAGCAGTAGATGTCACCAGCTTTCCCCAGATGACTTGCTAGAGACGCTAATGCGACTGTTAACAAAACAAGAACAAAAATTATCATTTGACATTCAAGTATAGATATAAAAACTGATGTACAATGCATCAGACCTTGGGCATTAACAAAATGTTACATATAATTTTGAACTGCTTTGTTGGAGCTGAGTTGAATTTTTAAAGACTCTAAAATTATCTGAACCGTGTTTTTGCTTCCATTAATCGTATAAACGCATTGCTCATATATACTGTTATACTCAGAGCAACTGTTCTTTTTACACCATAAGTAGCTTCACCTTGGGAGGTCTGGTCTTTTGCAGCCTCCCACTATGCCATATGTTTTATGAATCAGACTACTAGGGACTTATCACAGCAGTCTGCAGGGAAACACCATATCAACTTTGTTGTGCCGTCTATGCGTGTACTTCTTGCAAGTGCTGCATATTGCGTTCCAAGTAAACGTGTTAGTGCTCTCTATGCGTATGGATTTTTATTACCGCTGCATTTCTATGCTCATATCCTTTCATGTATCTGTGCGTTCCTCGTTAGTTCCATGTGTGCCTAAGTTCTGCTCCGTTCCGCATGGGTGTGAAGACGTCACACAAGAAACAATCCTATTCAACGATGACCAACAAATCACATCGAAGCACAATTCAAAATAGCTACATTTAGTGAGATGCATTACATCATTTATTGGCAACAAGCTTATCATAAGTTGGATCGATGCAGGAACTTGACATTTTTAGAATATTTTCCAAACGTTCTTCAGCACAGTAAGTGACAAACGTTGTTTGTTTTTATTGAAATTCAACGCTGAGAACGTTTGCTGACATAAATAAGTGTTCCCAAACAAGCTGAATATTGTTTTACCAAATAAAGATTAATTGTTTTTCTTTGCTCAAACATCTTTATAATTCTTACAAACTGTCTTTTTTATGCTTTGTTATGTATGCAGATGAGCCTTGCAGGTCAACAACCTTCAACTGTACATGTGGAAGTGTTTCTTCGGTATCTATTGAAAATGGATCTTCAATATGCTTTAGTTGAATATCTTTTTCTCATGAAAGAGAAAGTCTCTTATTTAAATCTCCAATAAGAATTTAGATTTATCCAGGATATTTGATTCCCACTACCGAAAGCCTCTCTTGTGAAATATGCAGTGAACTTGTTGAAAAATATAACATTTAACCTATTCGAAAATTGATTATTGAAACGTTTCAACTTTGCCTTGAAACCGTTGACTGGAGCAAGGAGGTAAAATTAAGATTTCCTTTGCCTTGTAGCTTAATATCGAGTAATGTCGCAAAGAAAAAATAAATCTTCATTCCATGATGAATTCTCTTCTAGTTCAATGATACTTCCTCGATTCTGTTTCCAAAAAACTTGCTATCTCATCTTTCAGTTGAATTTACCGCAATATCTTCTACTTTTCTTTGCACGGTTGTACGAGAAAGTCTGATGCTTTGAAAGTTTCTAGTAATTCTCGGGCAAATCGAAGCAACTGAATTCAACATGCGTTTTTTAACAAACCTTCCTCCACTGTAGCTTTTTTCCTGCTGCAATAATTTCCCTTGATTTTTAAAAACTAACACTGTTGACAGTCGCACTTTCGTTTGCCAGAAGCTTACAAATCTTTGTTCAGAGTGAAAAGAGTGACTCGCTTCAAAATTATTTATTACATGCAGAGATGCCGGAACAGCGGTAGGGCAGTAAAAATGTTGAGGGCAATGGAAGCTTACAAAAAAACTAAGAAATATTTATGAATTATGCTTCCTTCTATTCAACAACGATGTTGACCGCAAAAATAATAAAAGAAACTATAGAAAATTTGTTTCAATTCAATCTTGATATACCATGAAATTACCTATGATGCTGATATGAAAAAGACACCTCCGCCCAGTTTACTCCATTCTGAAAGGTTAGGGGTAATGCTCCCGCTCTCCGCCGTCCCTGCTTACAATCAGCAGTCAGTGTCTCGTCTCGCTGCATTACCTTCCAAGATGTCTGCGTTCAACCGTCACATGCGGCAAAACGCCTACTATCGTAACTTGAAATGAACATTAAAAGTTTTGTTGACATGTCATCGCCAAACAACAAAGACCAACAGTAGAACAGTAAGCTGTAGGCAAAGGAGCGGACATGAGTGAACTGCAAGCTCATGACTGCATGACACCAGAACAGTGAACCTGGTGCTTGTACGGTTTGAGTGTCATCCCGGCAAATAAACTCACTGCAAGAATAAAGTCATTCAATGGGCATTAAACTGATGACGTCAGGATTTCTAGAAAATTTTTGTTCTTAGTCCCAATCGCCCGGGGGGAAATGCCCATTTTGCCACTCCCCTATGGACGACCATTGTTTTGACATACCACCAGGCCCGTAACCAGAGGAAGCGAAGCCCCCCTAGAAAATTTTTCGCCCCCCCCTGGAAAAATTTGTTGGATATATTTTGAAACTATTGGACATGGTTCAAAAAATTTGGGCCCCTCGCAGAAAACGCTTCGCCCCTCCTGGTGTCCCAGGCTGGTTACGGGCCTGCGTACCACGAGTTCAAAACTGTTTGCTTGAGTTCAGTGTAAAAGCGCACTATAATAGTCATTCTTTTTGCATTTACATGTTCAGCAACATGTTGACCTCAAAAATTATAATATAAATTATAGAAAATCATTCTGAATTATGTGTGCGCGAATAGCTGCAATAAATTTGTTTCATGTCGATCTTGATAAACCATGAAATTTAATCATGATACTGTTATGTAAGGGCACCTGTGCCCTCGTTGCCCCTCCTTTCAAAAAGCAGGGGCCAGTGCCCCCATCATGCCCCCCGTTCCGGGTCCCTGATTGCATGTAATTTAATTTCTAAATACCAAGGGAAATTGCTAGAAACTTATATTATTTCATATAAATAAATTAATGATTGGATGTGTTATACTCTAAAACAGGGGTTTCCAACCTTTCTCTGAGCATGTACCTCTTCAGCATTTCGACGGATGAACATGTACCCGTAAGATTTCTTACAGCAAAAAGGATGAGTGAAATAACAAAAATCCACAGAAATTCTAATGGAATTTTATCTAAAAGTTCTTGTAGACTCCTCAGTCCTACACTGTAGTAGTATTATAGCAACGCGTGCCCATGCAATGTGAGTTCATACCACATAAATGTATTCTTTTACACGACGCACCGTCAGCACGGTTAAATAACAAATGTCGCGTCTCACTGTAACGCAAACTGAACTGAACCCGGCCACATTTACAGCCCGAGTAGATAAACACAAAACGAAAGAACGCGCACGTAATGAATGACGTAACGTGCTCGTCTCGCTGATTAACAAGTACGCGCAACTTGCCGCAACAGTTCTAATAAAAATTAATCGACTTTTTCAAAAAAATTGTATATGGACTAATAGATAAATTATCACTGGGCAACGAATTTTTGGTCTTGTTTTTTTTATTTTGATTTTTTGGTGTTTCTTGATGTTTTTTGGTGCGCTGAGTCCGAAAATGGCGTTAGTTTTTTCGTAGTGTCAGCCGTTTTTCTGTAATTTGAAAATTCCTGAACTTTGGAAATGACATAATTTTCCTGGGATGCAATATGCTTCAGATAAACTTCAACAAGTTCTTATAAAAACGCAACTTGGCATGTCAGTTTGTTTAATTAAAATCCTAGCAGACACCAAAGAATCACTTGGTACTGTTATCTAATCCTCCCTCGCCCCTACTGGCGTGTGAGCCAGCTGGTGGCGAGATCTGGGAGGTAGATTTCGAACGTGTTATAACCATGATACTCAATACTTCTTACTT
>Ga0210059_1006960_pt1 | contig 18062 bp, 11 predicted proteins | sample Ectturendosymbi2_FD_188042 | JGI IMG/M metagenome (GOLD analysis project Ga0210059, IMG submission 188042) | Ecteinascidia turbinata endosymbiont from Florida, USA - Sample 2 (SPAdes) (version 2) | ecosystem: Host-associated > Tunicates > Ascidians > Unclassified | place: Key West, Florida... | reverse complement strand
ATTGAGGTTAAAACAATGTTCTGCTCTTTGCTTTCGCTTCTGCTGGTTAGCTCAGGGCCTTTGAGCGCGTTCGTTTAGGGTCTTTGACAACATGTATTTGGGTGGTGGCAGACGGGATGACCGAAGTTTCTTTTCGCCGCCTCCCGGCCTTACTGTGTCTGTATTGTTAAGTGTACTTGCGTTGAGGTAAAAAAAAATAAAATTGTTGTTGTTGTTGTCTGTGCTTCTGAACATGATATTACATTGTCATTCCGTTCAATATGTTTCTTGTCTAATCAGTTTGGCAAGGTATAGATGGAGCATTGCTGACTTAAAGAAAATGTGTTCACTGTTGTAATTTATCTAAACAATCTTTTGTTGTTAAAACTCTGTTTCAGCAAAACGAAAGTGTAAATATCATAAAGCAAAGCGAATAACACTTTGCTCTGAAATTGTGATACAATTCATAAAATGTTTCACGTTTCACTGTTTTCGTTCGCACAATTTACCCATTAGTCTCATCTTTGCATCTGAGGAAGATTAGATTCGTTTTGTAAGAATAACGAAAACGTTGGTTTTTTAACAGTTCCCGTCAGGTTGTGCAGGCAGTGCAAGTTTCAGGACGATTTTGCAAACGTTGTTTGTTGAGGATGAAAGTCCTTTTCACTACCTGTCAAGTCACTGTATTCCAGCTCAAAAACTGAGACTTACATTCTGACAAACGTGTGCTGTCACCACTCCCATATATCAGGGGAGTGCAACCATGCAGAACAGCCGGGCCAAATGCACGTAACCATTTGATCCACGGGCCACAGCTGCATGTGTCAAGAAGCGGATGAGACATCTCGCTGACCACCTGCGGAACACTGGCAATACTCTTTTAAAATCTGGACTTTTCCTCGGGCCACAAATATTCAGCTCCCGGACCACTATTGGCCCGCGGGCCACGGGTTGAACACCTCTGTTCTATACAAATGGGATTTCCATTCGCAGTTCAGTTTATTTTTGCGCCCCGACCACGCAGAGAAAACGTGGACAGGAATGCAGGGGGGGCAGGAAGCGACGGTCGCAATTGTCATTGGGTCACTGCTCCGCTCTCGTCATTGTCAGAGGAGTTGACGAGAGTGTCACGTTTGGAAGGTACAGGATCGACTGCTGGCTTTTTGCAAAGAGTTCACTGCGTGACACTTCACGACAAAGTGCGCAGCTTTGCATTTCTCAAAGCCCTGAACGTCGAACCCTTTCTCTTAATAGAAAGACTTCAGCTACGATGGTTCGGCCGCCACCTGGTGCTAGATTTTGAAAATGAACATTCACTTTTAATTTTTGGAACATTCGTCAATTTATATTAGCAACGAAATGAGAAAATATTCGTGCCATTAATCAAAAAAATTCAGAAACCAGTAAAATTTCCAAGGAAATCTTGCAAAATTAAAACTAGGCTAGTTCGCCGTAGCCTTTTGTTTTGAGTTACTCATGTACAATTTTACCAAAGTTGTATGCTGTTTCTACAAAACGCTGTATGAAATAATTGCAAATTTAAACAAGCAGTTGCAAAAAACTCGAAAACATGTTATGTCCGTAAAACGATGACGTGCAAACATTTCAGTGTAAGAAAAACCTACTCTTGAATCCAATTTAATCAGAGCTGGAACATTGATTTCCTTTTATCAAGAGACTCACACCTCAAAATGTTTTGGTAAAATGTCTAAGCCAGTTTTGTCCAACTCGCGGCCCGTGGGCCGCATGTGGCCCAGTTTAGGTATTCCCTGTGGTATAAGTACGCTCTGACAACCTGTCCTTATTTTGATAATCTTATATTTGACATTTTGGATGCAGGTAGTCCTCAGTGCCACTTTATTAGGTCTTTATTGCGTACTGGGAGATTTCCACGTGTTCACTGGCACCTTGGTGCAAAACTGATATCTGGTCTTCTGGCGTCTGCCCATGATGTTCCATTGGCACTAAACTTGCCTATGACATTACACTTACGGAGCGGTAAGAGGTGACAAATAGTCGTCGCCACGTTGCAGTTAGGATTCGAATGCTTTCAGGACAGTAGCTAAATTTAGTTTTCTGAGAACAACGTAAGTATTTCAATGTGCGGCCCTCATTAAATGACATAATGTTTGACTCAGCAAGGAGCGGTTGTGCAAAGCTGCTCTAAGCTCAGACAGAATTGTGTCTTACAAACAAAATTTAGATGAACCATTCACAGTGGCGAAACATGGCATTGAATTTTCAGAAATAACTGCAACAAGATACATCTGCTGTCATAAAAGCGTTTGCAGAAAAAAAATAAAGAAGCGTGATGAAACATTTGTGATGTGATCAACATCATTTCGGAGTTGGTAGCAGTAGTTGGGATTAGCCTACCAACATGGTCGAATTTTGTAGTATAGTTTTTGTTTATAAAACGCTGTTTCAAACTTTTCCACTGTCATTTTCTGGTGGATACACACATTTTTGTAGGTCATGGTGAGCGGTCAAAGGAAGTTGGAATTTAACAAATGTGTTGCACGAACATTTTCATGTTTTTACCTGTCATTGTCCCTGTCAGTTGTAGAAAACGGCATTCCACTAATGTTATATTTTGATGGTAACATGGACGGATATACCAAAGCATCACCAGCAGTTCCACTGTATCCAGCAATGGTTATTCGAAACAACTCAGACTCGTCTGCCACAGAAAAGATGCTGCGAAAGAATACATTTTCAAAGCTGTTAAGCAAAACATTTGGTAGCGATTGAAATGAAAAGTGTGAACGTTCTTTGGTATGATGTCTATTGGGGTATCAAGAAATAGGACATATTCAATTATTACAAACATAATTGCCATTTCATTTCCTGCAGCATCAACTACAAAATTTTAAAAAACATTTTGTCCATCAAAATCTTTAACAAAAACAATATGTTAGCTTAGTGGTAGCAAGGGCGTACGCAGGGGGTTTTGGGGTAAATCACCCCTTGAGCTTGATATTTGCATGCAAATTCAAGGAACATTGTAAATGGGCTAAAAAGTAATTATTATCTTTTGGTAGGAATTCGGGCTATCGTCTGCGTCCAGAAACCACCTCACCACTTTTTGCAGACCCTGCGTCCATTACGCACGTTTAACTCCTTGAGAGCCGGCCTACGGTATATTCGTGCTTGCATTCCTCGATAGTTCTCTTTATGCAAAACAATTGTCTTTAAATTGTCTGCTAAGGCTGATCAGCGCAAGCGCTGATCGCAAAGGCCACATTACCAATTTCTGTAGCATGATAGAACTGTTGCATGAGCTCAAAATTAACTTTTTTCAGCATAGAAGCTTTCAGGAATTTGATAATGTCTCAGCAGAGAAAAAGGAAAACTAAAAGTTTGCTGGACTTCTATACAAAAAGAAAAATATAAAGTTTTCTTGCGTACTTTATGCGCATTCTCAATTCGTGTGTAGTTTAGCAAGATTCAATCTTACAAACCGGGGTGTGCGCCAGCCAGTCCAGCCGGACACTTTCTATGCTCGACTGCTCGTATTCGACAAGACATTAGGGCAGCCTCATTTCGCAGTTTTGAATTGCTCTGACGCAGTGATGAGTGTGTTTTACTCCCCGCTTTTCACGCGCAGCCTGATATTTTTGCAGTTATGAGCTGCTGTGTCGTAGCGTTGATTTTATTTTCCTTCGATATCCTAACTTGGAACGCTGATAGTTTATATTCAGTGCAATGGCACATAAAATAAGGATAGTGGTTGCAGAAGAATATGCATATTATGTCAACAAACTTCGCCAATACGTTGTTTGGAAACATGAATATGACGTCAAAATGTGACGTCACAAACAGCACACACCAAATACAAATGACCACCATATACCACTGAATGAAATCACCCCATGAAAATTTTCTGCGTACGCCACTGACTGGTGGTGTGGCCACGTCTTAATTGGAAGGTTGGGTTTTCGATTCACGACCATAGAGTGAATCGCCGTAGCGCTCCTCGGGCAAGAGCGTTCGCTTCAACCTCTCCGACATGAAGCAAATGTCAGGCTTCGGACTGCCATCAATTGCCGTCACTAATACGAGAATTAAAAAATTTTTACTGCTTTTCAACAAGCCATTTATAATTTTGGTATAGGCCTACATTCGCGCACATTGCAACATCGCGAAAGAAATGGGAACGTAGCAATCAACGATTAAAATTGAATCACATTTGTTGCTTCTAATAACAGCTCTTTCCATCATCAAAGAAGACCAAATATAGAATGTACGGCTTACTGCACTCCGTGCCTTTGATCAAGGAATCTATGAAACTCTTGTTTCTGCCGCTCACTTTGAAATAACAGTACTTTGCAAAGCAATCCTGATTTCAAACCAACCTGTACTCTGCCCAGGCTGAATCTCCATCCCATGATCCTAAATCAACTCTCAGCTTGCATCCACCTTGTTTGGTTATTTGATGAAGTTTATTTAAACCTGCGAATTTTGAAATGTACAGTAACACAACAATGTTTACAACTCAATTTCTTCAAACAAGCAATCGGTAAAGTTTCTTCAAACTTATCCAACATTATTTTCATAAAATATTCCACATATACACAAAGTACAGTACGTATGATTTGTTAAAACTGAACATAGATTTGCCTAACAATTTTAACAAACGGCTTAAAACCTGATCGTTATTGCATCAACACAATAGAATTACTCTATTCGTGATTTTGAAACAGTGGAAAAATATGTTTGCAATGATTTGCACTCAAACCGCCGTTGTACGTTGTACAAAAACCAGAGCGAAAGGAATGGTAAAGTATAACACAGTGGAATGTTGTATTTTAAGTGATTACACTATCAGAGTGTTCCTGCATACGAGTATATTAATGGAATGTTTCGTTACGCGATTAAAATGTTTGGAAATGATATGCTGTGTTAAGTGATTAAATACTGTTATAGTGCCTTCCATTATGCGAATGAAATAGTGCAATATTGTGTTTTGTTAAGTGATTATAGTGTTACTAAAATAATCTTGTGACTAAAATAATATTGTTGCGCGAAATGATTGGAATTAAATGTTTCTAAGTAATTTCAAAGAACGATTTCGATATTTAAGCAATTATATTGTTTGGGAGTCTCAAAAATTATGAAACAATTTGAATATTTTTCTAAAAAAACGTTAAGAAACGTTTTATCATTCCCAAGGCCTGAAAACTAATGTCCTTTCCTGTATTTTGTGAAAAATAGTTAATCGTTACAAACTAACCAAGTAAATGAGTTACAATCATATTGGTGTAACATGATGCTTTTGTTTAAATTGTGCTGAAAATACTCATAAGGAAATGCGTTACCTAACCAGAATTCTGTATTCGTATCACCAAAGCCTTCTTTATATTCCTTCCACGTTCTAGAACGAAACGTAACTTTCCCATTGAACCGTCGTTGAAATACCTGAAAAAATCACACAAACGCAAAGGAGAAGATCCCAATAGCAGATTGTACCAAGTACAAAATACAATGACTCACAATCCAACCGTCTGAACAATAGACTTTGCCTCCTGATTGTAGAATTTGCACACCATCTGTTGTATTTGATGAACAAGCATCTAATAATGAGGATGCTGATGGTTGAACAACCTTTCCTTTGCTTCCCGTGAGTTTGTTCAGTTCCGCGTTTATTTTGTTCATGGAACGATTTAAAGCTACAAACGTTTAAAGCATTAAAACACAAGTGATACTGAAGTACTGATCATTCATTCAACATACCTGATATGGATCTAACAACGTCTTCCATGAACTCGATCATTTCCGAGTTGCTCTGCGATTCACATCTAATATCAGTCGAAGTTAAGGTCTTGTTTGCACAGCTTGATGAAAATGTACATTCAAACATTGCAATTAAAAACACAAAAGATCCCAGAAAAATTGCCGCAAAACGTTGCATTTTTTTACCAACAAAAATTTTTAATAGAAGACTAATTGCGATTGCAAACGATAAGTGATCGTTTTTCTTAAAACAACTGTCCAGTCTGTTGAATATGCAGATATGTTTTTTTTTAAAGACAAAGCCATGAAGTGTCGACTTAACGTTTCAATCAGCCACAAACATACTTTAAACAACCTACAAAAACTTCGCTGTGGTTTCGGCAACGATAAATATTTCTGTAGAACATTGCCTAATGTGAATGCAGACGTCCAATTCACTTTAAACCTTGTGCTGCATGAAGCACGCGTTCTGCGATGCACTGCTCATTATCCTGTCATTTCACTTCCGTGTTGCTGCCATAATTTTACGATTTATTTTTTCTCCTCACTCTGTTGTTTACACTGACCTTTCCCCGTAGTGACTGCCTTCAAAACAGTTTATAAGCAGGAACATTTTCTGAGTTTATTGCTGCTTAATCTAAGTATTACCGTTTTTCAAGATTTTTTTTCAAGACCGTAGGTATTACCGTTTTTTCAAGACCGTAGGTATTACCGTTTTTTCAAGACCGTAGGTATTACCGTTTTTCAAGATATCAAAAATCAAAGTAGTAAAATATTTAAAATTGGCAGAAGTTGCTTTAGTGTTGATGCATCTGACCAACTGCTTAGTTCTAATCACTTCAATTCAAATTGAAATCTAGACTTTACCTAAAATATCCGAAAACTTCAAAGTCCTTGCATCTGAAACACGTTGCTTTCACTGACGATGACGATCTAATGACTCGCAGCAGCATCTTCTACAAACCTAGATTTCAACACGTTCTTGTTACAGCAGAGTTCTCGTCGCAAGCACGAAGAGCTGCGAAAGAAGTACTTGGTCGTGGAATGTGCTTTCGCCGAATGGTTTAATTTCGAAAATTAGGCACCTTAACTAGGCGTTCAAATAAAGCTTTATTTCAGTATGTTAAAAATAGTGTGAATTTCCATGGCAACACGAATGGGAACAACTGTTTAATTTAGTGTTACGGAAATATGGAAAATTTAGTGTTAGGGAATACGGAAAACGCAACGGAGAAATTTATTTGCAGTTGAGGATTTTTTTTTTGCAATGCACTGATGACGATAACAGGAGTTATCGAAACGTTTGCAATATGTCGTTTGTATCGTTTTCATTTACCGTTATTTTTATTATAGTTGCGGAGTTTTACTGTAATTATACTGTGGGTTTGTTCGGATCACTTTAGAATCATTGCTTACTGTCTGATAAGGATAACAAACAATCAATTAGCGAAAAAGCAAAGTTGTTAACAAAATATCTTTTTCTTCCATATAAATGTGGTCGTAATGAGCAAAATTGCAAAAAAGGAATATCGTTTGAAATCATCATGGAATAAAATCAAAAATCACGTTTGGTTTATGTTCACTGCGCCACTTCTTTATTCTTCTGTTTGCATTAATTTGAAAACACCCGATCAGAAAATGTTTTTCAGATCTCTTCTGTTAAATCCAAAATTTTTAACAAGGTATGGTAGAACCCATGTGCAAACTGCAAACCATTAAAGATTGAAGGTCACGTTTAAAACTTTTATGTCCAGCGGGGAGCGCTATCTTCAATGTTAGTGTGCCTCGCAGATCCATTACGTCACATCCCCTATAATTTTATCCACCTTTCATCGCGTTTGGAAATTAAAAACCCTTAGGGAACTTTTTCTACGATATCGCTCGTATTCTGTTTTGCAGAACTCTTGTTAGCATCAAATCTGATGTGGTTTTGGATTCATTGAATAGCCAGGTTTTGTTTATCACTGCAAAGGTAAATAAATAATTAAAATTTAAGGCCTAAACGTGAGGAAATCACAAAAATTTTACGCTTGTCGGCATTGTTGCTTACACAGAGCCTGCCCTCAAACGACTAAATTGGTCACTAGCGACCCGAGCGGAGTTTTGCAAGTGCGTATCACCAATATCAAATGGTTCACTACTTTGACACTCCATGTATTCCTGAAGTTGCTCGTTGGCACCGCTTTCATACACACCAAGTCTTTCTGTTTGTAAAATTTGCAGAAAAAATTAAACTTTTCCCGAAAAGCGCATAGGTCACCAGCGACCCATGTTAGGTAATAGTGCAACACTTTTTTTCCAAGAGCATGTCATTCAAGCCAATGAGATCAAACATTCAGCCCGAGGGCCACATGCGCCCCACGAGTTGTTTCCGTGCGACCTGCGAACTGATTAGCTGGGCAGAGTCAAATTGTTGTGACGTCCCTAACGAATTCATGAGGTCGTACATTCGGCACGTGCAGCCTTGCCATGTCTAAATTTTAGCCCAGCAAGTCAAATGCATTAGTGATTAGACACCCTTGATGTAAACCATGGGTTCTCGACCTTTTCAAGCATGTGGCCCTATAATCAAGCAGAGGGCCTGTGGCCCACCTGCTGTACAACATCTCCAATTTGACAATTGTTGAACATGCACAGAGCAGAAATGAGAACAACTAAAGACAAATTGTAATAACACAACGTACCCTTCAATCAAATGCAAAGGCCGACCTAATCGTTGTTAGAAGCATAGATAATCGAGGCTCGGGGGTTTGCTGCAGAAGCACAAATATTTGCATAGTTAGAAGCATAGATATTTTACGAAGAGGTCCAACGCCGGAACAGCAGTGGGGCAGGTGGTTAAAAGAGATGAAGACAATGGAAACTTATACAAAACAAAAAAATCGTTACCAAATATGCTTGTTTCTGTTCAGCAGCAATGTTGAGCCCAAAAATAATAAAAATTATAGAAAACCATTTTGAATTTTCTGTGTGGGAGAATAGCCCCAACAAATTGTTTAAATCTGTCTTCATAAACCGTGAAATTACCTCCGAATACCGTTATCAGAAAGCACCTTCGACCCCCGTTACCCCCCTTTTGAAAGGTAAGAGGGTCAATGCCACTGCTGTGCCTCCCTCTCCGGCGTTTACAGTGTGACACTTCGTGACAAAGTGTGCAGCTGTCAAATTCGCAAAGCGCTGAATGTCGAAAAAATTATTCGAATCGAGAGATGCCAGCTATGTTGGTTCGGCCCTTTGTCCAGAATGCTCCGGGAAAGATTGGCAAGACCTGCTGGCTACACCCACGGGAAAGCGGCCAAGAAGGTCGCCCAAGGACCAGGTGGAATGATTACATCTCCGACCTTCCATGCTCCCGTCTTGGTGGGGAGCCAGCAGAACTATCTGAGATTTACTGTTGGTCATGAGGCATCTCTAGTCCTCCTAGAGCTGCTGCCACCGCGAGGAAAAGCGGGCAGGAAAATTAATGACAAAAATGAATATCCGAGGCTCCATACACGATAATGCACAGCTCAAGACATCTTCCACATTTAAGCCAGCTTCTACATTTCGTTTTCATGGCAACAAAAGTCACCTGTCTGTCTCAAAATGCCTTCAGTAACTGCATGTTGTGCAGAGCGTGGTAGACTATGTGGAAATTTCCATGTTGCAATAATTTCTAACACATAGTTACGAGAGAGCGTATTATGACGTTTGTAGCCGCAGAGTTACCTACATTTTCGATTAAAACATTCAACTTTACAAACCTACCCAATTTCAATAATGTCAGGCTGTGGCCTATTTAAAATTCGTCCGTGGCCCACAGGTTGAGAAACCCTGATGAAAACACTGAGAAGCTGCGGACACCACAAACGTAGAGTTTTTCTATAAAAATATACGAAATAATTCAATATCGGTCCTTCTCCAGATCACATCTTGGCAGCCGGTAAACTTAACGTTTCTTGCGTCACTTATCAACTCCGTAACTAAAATCCACATTTTCATTATTTCATTTCGCCCTGATGTATTCTTGTCTACTTGTTGATAGTTATTTTCGCAAAAAAATGGTAACAAACTGCATGACAGAGTGACCTCCAATTTACAAACTCGTAGCGATGAATCCATTTGTTTATGAACACTGTACTCGCAGTTTACTTTACCAGTTATTTGTGCCTGGAAAATGCAGCGCATGCTCCAGGCACAAAGCACACGCGCGGCAGCCTCACGTTTTTAATTATCACCTGAGTTCGAACTAAACAAAAGAAAACCAATTTTTAAAAAATCCACCTATTTTCGGCCTTTGCCCCTTCGCGAAAGGAGCGCTGGAGAGGGCAGCCGGACCAAAAAAATATGCTAAAATCCACATTTCTTACGTCACTTAGCAACTACTGTACATAACACTCCAGGCGATTGAGTTAGAGAGCTTTTCAAACCCTCAAAAGATGCAGCGAGTCTCCTAGTTTGGATTTAAAAAAAAACTGTAAGTTTTGGTTTTTTTGTAGGTGACGTCAAAGTGGGGTAATGGTGTAGGTTAGGCCTTTTTGGCCAAGGTCAGCGGGCCCTGGGCCCCAACCAGAAGAACCAATTTTTTGATTCAAGTTTTATTGGAAGTCAGGCTGTAATGCGAGTCTTTTGATCGTTTGATTGGCTTTCTAGCGTTTCTGTTTCAAAAGTTATGGCCAAAAAGCCATAAATTTGGTAAAAAATCAAGTTTCACCTTTTTGCCAAATTTTTATCAATTTTCAGTTTTTCTTACCAAAACTGCGGGGAATCATGTTGTAACGAACATAGAATTGTTGCAGTACTTTTTCGTACTGCACAGAGTAACCGAACACCTTGTTACTGACTTTTCATGGTGTTCCTACATGTATGGAGAGTTCACATGTTTTCGTTTTTCAACTTTCGTTCGTCAAACTCTCAGTGACATCGTTAAATTTTTTGGAAATCGTCAAACTTGTTACGTTTTTCTCTTTTCTGAGATTTAGTTTATTAAGATTTTAAGTTAAATTCATGTTATTGCAAAAAATCCCAATTTGCCTTTGTGCTTCTACTCGCATGCCAGTATATACGACACGGGTCGGTAGCGACCCGTGTTAGGCTATGTAATAGTGATTGGCAAAGCACCTTGGAGTGGGTTATGATGGGGCAGGATATGCCACATTTTCTCGCTTGTTGCAAACAGGTCGACTGTCAGCCTGATAGATCTGAAGCGGGTGTGATGTGTGTTTGAAAGTAGTTAATTGCGTGAGTTCTGAGTATGCATATTTAAAACTGTTGGCTTAGTTCGTCCATCCAGGCACTCTATTTGTAAAACAATCTTACCGGGGCATGTGCTGTTTAGCACCAGAGCGATACCACAGTGCACGCGACTCATGTGTATTGGAGTTTACAGTTGCTTGAGTTTGCGTTTGTAATAAAAGGTTAAGAATGGGTTAGCTTAAGGTGAAAGACAGAATTATTTATAACACAACTAAAAGTTAGATTTTAGGGTTGGGGTAGGGCAGAGGTGGTCAAACGTTTTGATCGGAAGGCTGAATTCGTGACTGCCTGGCCATTGGAAGACCGGATACAGTGCGATTTACGTAATCTACGCAAAAAAGGCTGTTAAATGTAGTACAGTACAATAATAACAATAAAATCACACCCTTTTGTTTTCACTTTTATAGTGCTGATTGCAGCTAACTGCTGCTGCGGTTGACAAGTCAAAAAGTGACAGGCAGCAGCCAATCATAGATTGTACATACAGTATACATGCCTGGCAGACAGGGTGGTGTAAGTTTGGTTTTGTGCTCTTAATGTGTTTAAGTGGTACATTCCAATCGTAACGTGGCAGTCCTGACGCCTAAGGTAGTGTGCTAAGTATTTTTATACAGCCTACAAATATTTTCTTGCAGTTAATAGCTAAATGTTATGGATCGTACAATGATAACCTACCAGTATAAGTTGTTGCAAAAAAATTTCTGGTTTAATTATCATACTTGTACATCGTGAAAGAATAACTACAATGTGAATCGTTAATGTTTGACAGTTAGTACTACATATCTTTTGGCGGATGTCCATGGTCAAATGGTTAATAAGTACGTGGTTTACGGCAGCAACTTTGGATACAACAAGAAACATGAACAAGTGCATGTGTTTTCCTGATTTTCTTTTCTTTTCAACAAACCTGATTTAGTGACAAAGTGGATCAAGTTTGTCAACCGATCTCACTGGAAACCAACCAAAAATTCCATAGTGTGGGTAAACTATTTTAAGGACGAATTTATTCAAAAATGGTAAAAAATGAACTAAATATGGAAATTCAACCAGTTCTAAATATTGATACAGAAAAATAACCTTATAATGAATATCACGGCCAAAGCAAACGATACAAATGACATATTGCAAACGTTTCGATAACTCCTGTTATCATCATCAGTGCATTGCAACAGAAAAAGCTTTAAAACGACCTTCAACAATGCCTACTGCTAGCTTGCTAAGAAAGGCACCGAATCAAACAATTTATCAGGCTGATCAAAACGAAAGTTTGAAGATAGGGATTTGATGAAGCAATTTCATAATTTGAGCTTTGAACTAGCCATCGGGTGACTTGTATAAGAAACAAGTGCTTGGATATTATTTTGAGGAGGCTGGCCTTCCCTCAATGTAAGAAGCAATAAAAGTTGATGAACATTTGCATGTGCAACGTCAGTTTTTCAGCTACGCAGCCCCAATTCCATTATGGTTGGTTGATGGTATAAACGCAAAATTAACGCGATACAATATCTTAGAAAATTTTCCTTCAGGCAAGAAGAATTATGTTGATAACCAAAGCAAAGGAAATGTTTGCACATTGCAGCATCAAATATTCTAGCACTTTCAAATATTGTGAAGATGAAAACGATCTGCACTGACATTTCGATATAATTTAAAACAAATCTGGGAACACTGGTAGCAAAATTTTGCACTATTGCACATAAGCGTGTTGCACTTTGCTTGCTAAAGATTGTTGCAAAAGTGTACGTACTTAACTTAGAAACTGCTGTTATTTGTTAGATGTGCTTCAAGTAGTTTTTTTTATATAGTGTACTGCTACAGTCATGAAGCAAAGGTACGCGATAGAGTTTCGTTACATTTTCGAACAAACTTAATCGGCCCGTTAGCGATGGCCTTCAAAATGTCACCTATCTGGTCGTATCTTAAATAGGCCTTGGCTCGCAGAAAGTCGATTGTCAAAGCATAGGAAGCAACTGGTGTATGTCACTGGCAGAACGTTGTCAGTTTCTTTGGTGAAGTTACAAATACCTTAGAAAACAGGAATAAGGTGCTTGGAATGGACAAGCCTGGCAAGGTCATGAACAATGGCCAAGTCTGACAGAAAACCGCTTTAAAAACATTCTGCATGTATGGAAAGTGTGTTGGGTGGTAGTGGACAAAAACGAGTTGTTATTTTACCTGTTCAACATAATTCCCTTTTCATCCACAGAAATAATATCTTTCACATAAACGTTCGGTGACGCATTTTTAAAGGTCAACACCAGTCTATTGCCCTAGATGTGAATAAGCAGTGAAGAGCAAGAAAGAGAGGATCCATTTTTTGAAACAGATCTTCGCTTAAACACGTCATCTCCTCACTGCGTCACCTCCATTAGAGTTGAATTTCGCATTTGCAGTCAATTATAATAATCTGTTTCAAGCATTTCCATGTTTTCTCGTAGTAGTTCATCTTCGCAGGCAAAGGGCGCACCATTTCATTTATCTCAACGAAGTCAGAATCCTTTCCAATGAAAGCGACCTCGTACTTAAGTTGCACTACTCCTTGTGTTTCTATGCTTCGGTGCCCTTAAAAAAACAGGTGTCCGTGCCCTTGGGTCACCTTTACTTCCGTTCTGTACAACTTTACTTCCGTCCTGTGCCCATTTATATATAAGTTTTACAGAGACAGAAAGCTTGTCTGTTTATTAGCATCAACTTTGGAGCCTCAGTAAACATTTTTGAAGCATCATTCTTATGTTTCATCTGATTATCAAGTTATCAAGATCAAGTAATTCCTTTAATACACGAACTTGCTCCAAAGAAAATTTGTGGAAAACTTCAGGTCAATTCACTGCTTTGAGTGGACAACGTTACTATAGAGCTTAAAACTCATTCACTTCTGGTTTTCTGTAGTTCAGGTATCGCAGCTTTATACAAACGTGGACCAGAAAAAAGAGGAGGTGAAAACTGACTGTAAATTTAACTGCGTTTGTGCAAACCTGGAAAACTTTCGTTCAGACCTTACTTTTCATCAAACAATTTCCAATATTTTCCACGAAAATTTGCTGTTGTAACTGAATGGAACTCAAACACTCGATGCTTTCTCTGCTGATTTTTCTTATTTGCATAACCCCACACTTTCTTGAATCTACTGTGACAAAAGTTGGCAAGATAATTATTTCACTAATTCACTAATTTCTCGAACAATTAGCTTTGCCCAACGTCTTCAGGAAAAATAAAATATTTCGCAGGAATAGTTTAAACAGTCTTTGAAAAAATGAACTTAATTTTTACAGTAACCATGTTTTGTTTCAAGTTGATACGAAATTTTTTCTATTTTGGTTCATTTCCTTAAGAACTCGAGAGCAAGTACGAATTTGATATCATTAATTAAAAACTTACGTTTTCTTGAAGCAGGTTGATAGCAATCGTGCCATTTAGGTTTATTGAAAATCATTCTGTTATTTTTTATTGTTAAGCTGGTGTAACCCTCGTTCTTGCTTGCTACTGCAACACACTTCTCAGGTTCTACATTCAATCAGACGCAGGTATGTTACCACCATGGCCTGAGGCTATTTTTAAAAACGACTGTTCGCTGTGAGTCATGTTGCACACGAACTGAAGTCTTGAAGCACTGAAGGTGATTTCCGACCACGGTGAAACACCAAAGTAATTTTCAACAAATATCTCCTGAACTCACAAATGTTCGATGTGTCACTGAACCCATGGATGACGTCACAACTGACATTAAGGGGATTTCCAAAAGAGTTTCGAAATCCTCTAAATTGAAAATAAAACATTATCAAGCGTCTGCAAATTACAGCATTTATTATATTTTATACATACAAAAGATGAGTTTAAATGCAACATATTTGTCTATATATGCATTAAGAATGCTAGAAGTGATAGCATTTTAGTTTCCATTTAGACTCTACCCGTTTAAACTTCACAGTGTTAACAAAGCAAAGGTAAAGACGAAAAAACAAAGGTTCAATGGAAAATAGTGTTAATATGACAAAACAACCCACGTCAAAGCAGGGGTTTTGCCACGAATGAAGATCAGGCTGTTAAAGTTCTAAACTATTCCGTGGAATGTCCGTGAAGGGATAACTTTATCAACTTTAGTTAAATTGCATCCATTCTTCAGGACATGATGTAAGCCTGCAACTACTGTACATACTGACGTGATTGCGTTGTTTTTATTGGAACTTTAGGGTACGTTGCGTAATCTCGGAGCAACTCAGTGATCAGTCAATTATTATACGAGCGTTTCAGAACACGTTTCAAATAGAGGAGGACCGCATGATCCCATGCTATGCTTTTCCTATCCGGCACCTCTTTTAAAACAATGTGTCTTTTTCTCATAAGTCTAACTGTTATTTTGTGGCAATTAAACCTACGCTAGAAAAACATTTCTTGAGTGTTGTTACATTGCACGTTATCATGTGCCAATCTTTGAAAATAGGTTATAACCTGGAGCACATTTTTCGTTTGTATTACTACATTTATAATGGAACCGATTTCTCAAGATATTAAAAATAACCCGATTCAGGAAATAAATTCTTAAAATGACTGCTGTAGTATTTATGAAGCTCCCAAACCACTTTTCCCAAACAACGTCAATTCTAAATCAATACCAGACTTTTTAAAATAATCCAAACACTTCAACGTCTCTGCGTTTGAAAGTCGTTGCTTGTCACTGATGGCGACCTCTTGATTTATTGCAGCGTTGTGTGAAGGTCTACACGGTAACATACCCTTGCCATTTACACGGTAACATACCCTTGCCATCTACACGGTAACATACCCTTGCCATCTACACGGTAACATACCCTTGCCATTTACACGGTAACATACCCTTGCCATTTACACGGTACATACCCTTGCCATCTACACGGTAACATACCCTTGCCATCTACACGGTAACACACCCTTGCCATCTACACGGTAACATACCCTTGCCATTTACACGGTAACATACCCTTGCCAGTCTCACCGCCAATGCCGTCAACCATGAAGGAATTATTTATACGCAGAGATTGCATGCGCTGCAGGGATGTTTCTGTTCCGAAAACTGAGTAGGTTGACCAGGCGTTTTTCAAATAAAGGTTTGTTTCAGATTGTCATAGAAAAGTGAGAGTCTCACAGAGGATAAGAACAACTTCATATCACTGAGGAAAAGCAATTTGAAGGAAGTGTGAATTTCCATTGGCACTAAGAACGACAACAACAGATAAATTTGGTTAAGTATTGTGGAATGCAGAAAATGTAACACAAAATTTTAGCCTCATTTGTATGGTTTCACAGTGATGATGGGTTTATTGAAATTTCCCCAGAATGATTTATTATATTTTACTGCCTAGCAATAAAGAGAACTCAGCGGCTTTACAAAATGCAATGCCGCAGAGAACGAGGAAGTACAGTACGGTACGTTGTTTTCAAAATACCCAGTTTCAAACCTGATTTTCGGTTAAACAGCAGAAAGCTTCACTCAGTAGTTACAACGTTGTTTACATTTGCACTAAATATTATAGACTAATATCGGTTTATTACAATTTGATAAAGTCTTTGAAAAATTACCATGAGAGTGTGTAGTACCATTTACACGAATTCAAGTTTTATCCAAATGTCAATCTGGATTTAGGTCTAGATTTTCGACTGCCTAACGCAATTGAGATTATTTCTAATCTAGTGGGTAATGCTGATAATGTACTACTGTATATCCTACCCTGCTCTTGTTCCATATTTATTGATCTATCCATCAAAGGCGTTTGGTAGTGTTAACATGTGTTCTATCAAAACGTGAATAATAGAGGCATTCCCTTAGAACTGCCTTATAGTATCGTGTTTAATCGCAAGCAATTTCCAGAAATAAAAAAATATGCAATCCACTTTAGTTAACATTTGAAATGCCGTGCCTCAAGCGTCTCTGTTTGGACCACTTCTCTTTGTCATCTAGGCCAGGAGTTCTCAAACTTTTGGTGTTATGGAGCCCATGAAGAGATTGACCATAATTTACGGAGCCCCAGAATAAATTTTATTGATGCCCTTATTGCTTCTTTGGACAGTTGCAAAATTAGCCAAGTCAGTATTTTAATAAGTAAACGAACAGCTCGCGGAGCCCCGAGGTTTCTCTCGCGGAGCCCTGGGGCTCCGTACGGAGCACTTTGAGAACCTATGATCTAGGCTACATTATTGAATTACACAGACCTTCTGCATTTTAAGCGACTGTTTTTCTTCAGCTTCACTCCATGGGCTATACTGCATTTGTGCATTCGAACATCAATTCATAAAATCCTTGTTACTTGCAGTACATGTCTCCGTTGTTACTTACATGTCTCCGTTGTTGCTTGCATGACTGTAGATGATGAAATCGATGCCGATTTTGCGCATTTGACCTAAGGTAACCTCGCACGATGAAAACGCTGGAAACACTGCTCGTTTCTGCATCAAGGTAGTAATTACGGATCCGCCTGGCATGACGCGGCTCGGATAAAACGCTGAGTTTATCAATCAGCCGGCAGCGACATTGTAGCCTAACAGACATGTTTCAGGGCTCGTATGCCAATGCTTTTCGGCTCGGCTCTCAGCTTTGGGAGTTTCGTTTTGGTAGTGGTTGTTACACAAGTATCCACACTTCTCTTCATATTTTCCGTTTTGCTTTAAATTTGGACATTAGGTTCAGCGGTTAGGTTTAGGGGTTAGGTTTAGATGTTAGGTTTAAGGTTTAAAACTTTAGGTTTATAACGGAATCAGTTGAGCACAGCAGAAACTTCCCTTCGACGCCACCTTGCCGCAGAAACAAGCAGTGTTTCCAGCGTTTTCATCGCGCGAGGTTACCATAGGTCAAATGCGCAAAATCGGCATCCATTTTATCATCTACCTTGCATGACTCCGCTGTTACTTACATGACTCCGTTGAGTTGAGTTGATTTTATTTGGCGATAATTAATATTCAGCTAGAAAAAACACAAATCAGTGCAAGGACGCCAGGGCATTGAAGGAACCGGAAGGTTGTCGAGTCGATGACCCTCAGCAGTTAAATTATAGTTTTGTTACTGTCCAGTTTCAACTCGTGGTGGTGCATATATGTGGGAGGAGCTGCTAGATGATCAACACAGTTGCGCAGGGGGTGCTGGG
>Ga0210059_1006959_pt1 | contig 18062 bp, 3 predicted proteins | sample Ectturendosymbi2_FD_188042 | JGI IMG/M metagenome (GOLD analysis project Ga0210059, IMG submission 188042) | Ecteinascidia turbinata endosymbiont from Florida, USA - Sample 2 (SPAdes) (version 2) | ecosystem: Host-associated > Tunicates > Ascidians > Unclassified | place: Key West, Florida... | reverse complement strand
TATGGCAGCGTTGTTTATCGCGTATCCAGATGAACTTTTTTACAAATCGCAGTTTGGTTTTATTGCGTTCCTTATAAATGGCGCGCCTTTCGTGGTCATTCAACATTTTCCACGCTTCTGCGTCTCCCTTAGCGAGTCTTTTCAAATAACTTAAATCGTCCCAGAAAATTCTGTTTTGTTGCTCGATTAACAAGTCAAAAGTCTACGTTTTTCTGCTGTTAGATGGGAGCAAGATTTTTTTCTATCTTACATCTCATCAGATAAAGCAGTTCATAGGTACGGAGCAACAATAGGGAAACTACCACTGAAGTAGCTTTGATAAGGAGGGAAATGTCAAGAGGAATTATTTAGGTAGAAAGTTTGAGCCTGAGGTTTGGTTTTGTCACATAGTTTCATTGGTCGAACCGTGCGCGGACGATACAAGTTCCAAGCTGCAAGCAGAGATGGCAACGCATCGGGAGTGGCGGAGTCGACTACACCAGGATTCTGCGTTTTTTGCGGCAGAGCATTCGGAGTCATAAAAAGAATGTGTGAAAAACCGGACGCTGAGCAGGAGTCTCTTTTTATTTCCGGCATTGTTTTGAGTCTGCGTAGTCTGCGTAAATGTCATTGCTACACGCATTGCTGAATTTCGGTGATTTTTATTCCGTGATTTTTGCACGCTCTCGATTATTACAGGTCACGCAAAAGTTACATGATGTGATGTTGCGTTCAGCGCGTTGTTTTTGCGAACTTTTGCACTTGAGTACTAGAGTGGAAACAGCGTTGTAGTTAAAGTATAAGTAATTAGTAAACACACACGTACAAATAAAAACACGTAAAAATCCACAATAGTTCAATCAAACAATGCACACTACACGTGTATAAGAGCAATAAAATGTTTTCATTGTTTTCAATTCGTAATAGTTTCGAGCTTGCTCCTTTCACATGGACAATTCAATTCACCTCAGTGTGAATTTCACTGAAATGTGGATACGTACAGTAGAATCATCATAGTGCTGTGAGAGCAGAGGTTGACGGGCAGACTCTTTCAAAGCTCATAACCAACTTTACACAGATAGTTCGATTTAAATCGTATTCCACATTTTCCAAAGCTTTTCCTTCCAATACGTGACAAGATTATTATTTCATATCGCTTTTTTTTACTATATGAAGTTGGTTTTGAAATGCTTCAGATACGCTTGCGTAATTCGCCTTGGTCGTCTTTCGTGCTGTAGTGTAGATCAGTGTAGTGTAGCCTGCATCAAGAGATTGCTGATGTTGGGGTTAAAATCGGCTCGCAATAGTTTTGCAAAATGGGCGGAACTAGAAAATCAATACAAACATATTGTGCAATGTCTGGGTTAAGCAAAAGTCAAAAGTATATTATGTTTTGTGTTTTGATCACCCACGACGAGTTTTACCAAACATTGCTCAGCGGAAGCCTTCGTGAAAACAAACAAGATTGAAGTGATTCTAGAATAGACTTGATTTGCTTGAAAAACAACTGGTGGCGCTTGTTACGAAACTTAAGAGTAGCGCAAAGAAATACAATTTATGTCATATTGATAAACTTCTGAGATTGGAGGTAGTTTTCATTCACAAACCATACTAGATCGTAGTTTACTTTCTGGACTCGTTTCGACTTTCATTTACATATACGTTTTATTTACAGTATTTTAATGTACCAAAGTTGCTTTTGAAGCTAACAGAAACATTTTGCTTGAAACTTCAACTTATGTTTCCACTGTGCGGCACAAAACGAATTTTGCAGTGATGGAGAACTTTACAAATGCTGATTTTAATGCAAAATTTAGTGAGCAAAAAAGCGCAAATTTCATTTTCCGGAACGCACTTTCATACAGTCTTTTCTCAATTTTAACACAGAAGTTTCTTAAATTATTCGAATAACTAATATTGTTTTTGCGTCTATTCGCAGGTTTTAGATCAATTCCCAATTGATCAAAATCAAAGTGAACGAATAGCTGGTGATGTTGCTGTTTTAACCTACGATTATGGCAATCTCTTGCCAAAGGACATTATTTTGGCGGTTAACGCTTTGAATAAACTTTCCAACACGACATTATTAACTGAAAGAGTGAGTATCAAATAAGAAATCCTTTTTCTATTCAGCAAATTGTTTGGTGAATGATTTAATTTTTAACGTGGGTTTGCAGACTTCATTGGGTATTGTCATTACGATTGGAAATTTCCTGTCTGTTTCAGAAGAAACTCTTATGACAAGTGGTGTTTCTGAGAAGTAAGCATTCATTAAAAAATAGTGAGAAAAAGTTTGCGGGCCAATTTCAATAGAAGTAAATGTTTTACCACTTTTGAAAGACATTTACTCCAATGAAGCAATCTTGCTCACAAAAATGTTGAGAACTGCCGGTCTGGTGGACTTGCATTTTTATTTGAGCTGTTTTAACATCTCAAAATTTTCTATGAATGTTTGAAGATCTCGGACATGCTGTAAAATTGCTAAGTGACCCTACGAAATGAAGTTAAATTGTTTGTGTAATGAACCTAATATAAACAATTCAGTTTGTAAATAAATTTTTATGCGTTTGTTTATCAACTGCAATGTATCTGCATATACGAAGCTTGCTGACAATCCTTAAAAAAGTGATAACAGCTGTCACGGTGGAAATCAACCTGGAGCTACAATTTGTGGTGAAAACATTGGTTGTTTCTGTTCTGGAAATACCTCAAGGTAAAGCGATTTATGGCAGCCACTTTCAGAGATTTTAATTCATCCAACCTTACCCAAGTATTACCATGGGTCAAGTTGGATATCTTATTAAGAACGTTTCCTATGTAATATGCTTGCAAAAGTATAAAAAATTTTTTTTTTCATAATGTCTTTTGGAGAGAATGAAATGATCAATGAGAACAAAAAAATTCCATGTGAAAGGTAAATATACAATAGTGAAATGTCGAAATCGGCATTTGTTTGTATGGTTGGCGCTACAAGAGTCTTGGGACAACTTGAAGAAAGGTTTTGTGACCACATAGATCTGCTCAACTGCTGTTAAGCAGATTGAGGCTTAAGTAAATCCGAGTTGATTTGAAGCTAAACATGTACATCGCCTATTCTGAATCGTATTGCCATTAAAATCAAAATTAAAAAGGCTGCATTTTTGTGATGATTTACTTTTGAACGTATATTTACTTTTGACATGGAATGGACAACAACAAACTGAAAGTGAAAATACATTTGTTGCTATTTTTTGTATTTTTGTGTATGCTAAATACGGAAGTATTATCAACTAAATCCCTATCAAAGATTGTCACTTAGAATTTCGTTTGTATACTGTATTTTCAGAGAATGTCCCAAGCTCACGTTTTTTCCATCTTGTGGCCTATGGCAAGTTCACAATAATTTTGATTCTAATAACCATTTTCCCTCCCTGTAACTGTTTAAGAATGTGTGACTTGCTTTGTCAACAAATACGCCAGGCATTTAGGCGCAGTATTAGATACGTAGTGCTGATCTTGTACGTTTGTTTGCTTAAAAGTAGGCAGGTATTTTGATATGACATTACCGAAAATGATTCTGGGTTGCGACCCGGGTTCTGGGTTGCGCATGTAAAAGCAAATGAACAAGCATTCATGAAAGAAGTTGCATCTTATTCTAAGTCAAAATAACTACACCAAAAATAGTTCAGAAGAAAAGTTGCCTTTACCTACAAATTATGAAATAATATTTTATTACACGGTCTCTGTTGAGTTCATTCATACTTCACTCACGAGATGACATCTGTGTGCATCAAAAATTATTGATAAAACTTTGTGTTTAAGAGCTATTTAACACTTTTTTTTTAGAAACAAAAGGACAAATTGTTTTCGAAGCTACGGAATTGCCTGACAATAAACTTGGATTCACGTTTAGTCAGTTTGCTGCGTTTGTTGGAAATCCAAATTCAAGTGCAAATGTTCAAATTTCTGTCCCTCTTGAAGCAGTCGACAAAAGTGATCGTGAGTTGAAAACCAGAAAGTGGACTTACAGTGGGAAAAATCTGAATTTTGTACATCGAAGTTAACACTCTTTTTCAAAATTGTTTTCTAAAAGATGAAAGAATGCTAGTTGATTGCAATGTCTGTGTAAATTTGGGGGTGAGCATGTATTTCACACTAACTCCACCTACCTCAGATTGTCTTGTTGGCCATGTAGTTTTGTTGCAACCTTTTTACTACAGTGGTACAGAGGAACCAAATTTTTTTTTGTGTTGAACATTGCATTTGTTTCAACTGCTCGTCATTGGATGGCTAACATCACATAATACAATATTCTCGACCTAAATCATTTTTATATTCTACAAACTGTTTGTTTCACCAGCACGTGAAAATGCTAAGGTTTTATTTACCCAGTTTTACTTTTACATTTTACTGGTTACTATTTTAGCATTTCTGTTGATGCCTTGTAGAAACAAATTTGCAATAGATTAGTATACACTGTCTAACTATCATCAGTAAGTTGACGTTCCCTTGCAATGCATAGGACTTTGCTTGTAATGCCACAGATAGTTATTTTGAAAAGGCCACGATCACGGTTTTGCGACGGGCACATCTCACTAAATCATTATCGCATTAAGTGGCCAAAATATTCCTCACGACTACATGTCTTTACAGAGAATTTGCAACCAGAACTTATCAACGTACCTTGAGATGCAAAAACACTCACAATATCTCTCTTCAAAATCAGCATCAGAAAATAAAGCTTCCCATAATGCATTATATCTCAGCAGGATATTTTAGCACTGAAAACCGCACATCCGAACTCTTATGTTGGATGTTTTCTCGCCCCGATATCTCTCAACAGCAAGGTGTTATGACCATAGAATACTGCAGTAAAGAAAATTTCTCACTACCACTTTTGCTACCTTTTTTTGCCCTGCGAAATCCCCATGGATAGTGGACACTCTAACAAACAACTTTTTTCTCCATGTCTTTTTTGTCACAAGCCGCAATCTCCCGCCTAGTTTAACGTAACCTCATGCATTTCATAAAGAAGTAAATGCTCATCGCAATGAACTTGGTAATCCTAAATAGTCGTTTTTTGAGTTGTCTGTTCAAATATAAACAAAGGTGTAGGGATTGAAAAAACACATGTGATGAATAATTACCTACCTTGAGAAGATATCATGGAAGAAATACAGATTTTGGCTAGAGTTGTTTTAAGAAGCATATACTGTTGGGAGTTTTCCGTGTTTATAGTGTCACTATAAAGACATGTTTGATTTGAGATGCTTTGGTGATAGTGTGGCAGTAATAACGTAATTGTTGTAAACGTTTCACCGACATACTCTTTACTTCCACTAATGTGCAGTATACTCTGTTTTTCAGGACGAAGAGTAGGATTTCTTAGTTTTCTTGATTCAAAGCTGTTTCGGAGCCTTACCCAATCATCTAGGATTAATTCGAGCACCGCATTGGCTGACTTCGTGGTTAACTCACCATTGGTCGTCTCTGCTTTCGTTGCAACGAATGTAGAAGTCCAGAACTTGTTTGAAACAGTCAACATATCGTTTGGGGTACGTTCATAGTACTAAACACAGTAACGCACACGGTTTATAAGAATTGAATACTGTATCTGCATTACGAAAAGCAGCAACAGTCACTCTCACCGTCTTTACGAGTTTCTGGTTACGCTCTGTGTACAAGTTCCTGGAACTTTGGGCAAAAGTTGATTGTTTTTGTGACGTTGCGAAGAAGGTTGAATCACAGTAGAATTTCTTCCAAAAACGGTTTTGATTTGTTGCGTAATGCTGCTCGGAACAACGTTATTTAAATATGAGGTTTGCAAAGGAGAAGTAGGAAAGCAATGTACATTCGTATTTTCTGTTACAAACTGTTCCATCCTTATAAATAACCATAAAGAACAGTACGCAAACTTTAGCCTTGCGGCAAGCTTCTGAGGAATCTGCCTGCTTTCTGCTTTCATTCTTCTGCGACGATTAAAATGTGCAAGCGTATCTATCTTTGTGGCCTTTAACTATGAAAAATAGATATGCTTGCAAGTTTTAATCGTCGCAAAAGAATGAAAGCAGAAAGCAGGCATTTGTGAGATTTGTCTTACATTTACAGGACTGATGATGCGTTGCAAAACACGAAACTAGTTTCCCCGTCAATAATCTGTGACTGATTTACTTGCCGCCATCTTTGTGGTCTTTAACCATAAAGAAATGAAACAAACAACGTGCAAAACACAAATTCCTGGATCAAACATTTGATAGCGTGATGAAAAAATTTGAACGTGGTATTGTTTTTTATTAGAAATTAAAAAGCTTCAGTCAGTACCCTGGAATCATCAACGACTAATTTATTTATGAACCACATGAATAGCAGGCCCATACATTCAAAAGTATGAAAAACAATGTGAAATCAAAATCTGTCGCAAATTTCATTAAAAGTTTCATAAATCGAATGTTATTCAACACTAGGTTTAACAAGGTGTCGTTTTCGACACCAAGTGATTTTTAGATTCAATTTTTGCAAAAACTGCACATCCTGTGAGTTTGAAATTTATTGACTTTTCCTAAAAGAACTACTAATTTCAAATATGTGGTTAGTTCAATTATGTTTCATGTTTGTGGCAGTTATTTGATCACTTTAATTTTTGCACCCTGGCGTTTTCTAAGGTGTCATTTTCGACACCCAATGCCTGGAGACAGCCAAAACCAATTACTTGTTTCTCGTGGTGGCTTTTTCACACCTTAATAAGTCGATTGTTTCATGTGCCGGTTAAAATGTTTGCAGTCTGGTGGCAAACACGCTGATTTGCTTAGACTTCAATGTTATGTGTTAGTTCCAGGGTACTGACTGAAGTAGCCCTGCCCATGGGATTTCCATTGGAATGACATTCCTATGGACAAGCCTGAGGTAAACTAAACTGCATGAAAATATATCTGCTTTGCATAAACACGTCAACAGCACTGGGTAATGGAGTAAAATAGCAGCGATGCATGCTAATCGAGAGATGGCCTTCGTGAAGCGGAGTTGTGTAAACCTACGAAAAAAACAAACGATACGCTAAGCTTCAAATAAATAGTTTTCCGCAGACACCTTGAAAATGCTTCACGGACCCCTGGGGTCTGCGACCCACTACGCTAGAATTTCAATCACGACATCATCAGATGCAGAGTTTCGTGCACTTTATTTTAAAATGAAACGGTAAATTGGCATTCAAAATATTTTCTCCTGTTCCAAAGATATCAAAGTACGTCTTCGTCAGGTCACGCTGCCATACAAAATTTGCCTTTAAAGGTACCAGTTTTTTTAATCAGATGATACGCGAAATTTTGCATCTTATGATTATCTTCATTGACACTGTAGCGCGATCAGTGGTAATGTTATGAACGAAATTGCCTCAAAGCCACTACAGCGGCATTCACAGACCTTTAAAGTAAAGGTTGATATATATTTTTCAGACCTCTCCGCAGTTAAGAAGCAGAGCAACAAGAAATCCCAAACTTTGTTCTACTTGGAATGTGACGTCAAATGTCTGGTCCACAGAAGGTTGTAATACTACGATTGGAAGCGGAAATTCGGTGCTGTGTCGTTGCCATAGCTTGGGTCACTTTGCTACTGTTTCTGTAAGTTTGATAATTCTATCTTTACAAAATGTTCACACTGAGTTTCAGACACCGCTGGGTGCATCCAGTGAAAACAGCAGACATAGGCCATACGAATAAAACGTTATTTCCTCCATTCAACGTTACTTTAGTAACCATTCGTGAAATTGTGGTTTTATTTTTGTGTGTCACTGGACAAATTATCTTCTTTCAAGGAAAATCGAACATCAGAGGGAAAAAAGAGAACTCAAAATTTTTTGTCGTTGGTTGGAAGTTCCATTTCTGCAGGATTTTGCCTGACGACCATCATTTGCTCGCTGTTTTGTTGGTGTTGGTGAGTAATCACTGCTTGAATTCACCTTTCGTTTTACGCAAATTCTAGAACTTTTTATCGGGTTACATCCGTTGTATCTCACGTTTCAGGAGGAAAAGCAAGCTACCAATTCAAATTCGAACCTATTTCTTGTTCATCAGTTTGTCACTTTCGCGCTTGCTGTTCAATATAGCAATGCTGCTGGGCGAAGTTCAATCTGTTTACTCTTCCAGCAATGATTGTCAAGTAGTTGCCATTTTTGTTCACATTTCATTGCTAAGTTCCTTGGCGTGGATGATGGTGGAGGCTATTTCGACGAACTTATCAATAAACAAGGTGACTGCTGTTTAACGTATATAGTCAACTGATTAATTTTTGCTCAGCTTCGCCAGTGTTGCTTCATAGTAATAAACAAAGTTTCAAAATGTTTTGGGTGCATTTTTTTCACGAAACATCCAATACCTACATTGATTTTCTGATGTTGGTGTTCAAATTTATTATCTCTAAGGAAGATCCACTTTCTGAACGAACAGGTCGAATACAATTCCGACCACTTTGAAAATTTATAATGCCTCCACATCAAATGCTTGCTTTCCAGTTTCCAAGTGTTTAATTTGGCCTAATCGATCCTAACAACCATTTGCCTGATCGCTTTTTTCCCAAAGGATAAAAGTTTGACGTATCATCGTGTGCCGCTGTTGCACATACAACAGTGCTCTTCAACAGGGGTTCCGCAGAACATGTAGTGGGGTTCCGTGAGGGTTCCTCGTTTTTTAGGGGAAATGTTTTTTGCTTCAGTGTGTTGATGCGTCATTATGCAATTTTATAGATCGACTTGCCCCATTCAGACTCGATGTGGGCCAGTTATACAGGATGTTGAGTGCAGATGCGGAAAAAGAAATATTGGTTGTTGTTATGTCTCTTGTTGTTCATTGTTGTACAATTAAGAAGAACGTTATTGTTGCATCACAGTTGTACGATGTTGCCAATGTGCAGTTCACAGTATGGTGGACTGAGTAGAAAGCAAAATCAACCTGAGACTAGAAGAGAGTAGACTGAGTCACATACTAGAGATGCTGTTTATTTAACCTTTGTGGGAATTAAGTAAAAAGAATGTGAAGCCCAACTTTTTACTATTTAGTCAAGCCAGGTGAAGCAAGTAGCATATATGTTATGTAAAGCGAAATAATAACAACAGCGAAGGTGTCGACGGTAATGAGCAATGCAGTTCAAATGAAAAAGAGGCACCTAATCCGAAGCACACCAAATGTAATTCAATTGCCAAGTTAGAAAATGGAACGGCACATATTCCAGATACGGGTTCTTTTTGCCGGATGACCAAATTCTGAATGTAGCTGCTGTAGTAGCTAGGCTACATTCCAAAAATGCAAGAACAACCGAGTCATTAAATTTCTTGCCTTTCAACTTGCAATAACTGTTTATTTGTTGAAGTGTCCAATAACGACATACTTGATTTTCTTACAAGTACATTGATTCGTGTTTTTTCACTTTTTGTTAACGGGGTTCCACGTCAAACGGGAAAGTACATCAGGGGTTCCGCGATGACAGAAAGGTTGAAGAGCACTGATCTACAGGATGTCAGCACGTTTCCTTCTTACGGCCAAACATAATAAAGTTAGGCGTTTTCATCAGACGTTACGTACAAGAAAGCGATTGCACTTACCGTTACTTTGCTGAAAAATGTTTGCCTAGGTCTTTATGGTTTTCAATGGGCATCCATGTTAAATCTCTTTTTCAGCAAATTTATTTTTGTGAACAACTGGAAAACAAATCTTATTACACTACTTCTTTCATAATCGGTTGGGCATTTTCTTCTATGTTCGTTGTGACCGTGGCTGTTGGTGACTGGCGGAACTACAAGAGACCAGATCAAGATCAAACGTAAGACATAACTGCTGCTATAGAATGATGTCTATGCCTTTGAAATGTGAAACGGAGTCTGATAAGAAAAATTATCAAACCGCACGGAATCTATGCAAAACTGCGTTTTAAACGAATTTCATCCTTTTGAATGTAGGCTACCTAATTTTTTGAATTTTTTAAAACTTTTATCAACACTTTCTTCTCTTCCTCAGCACAAGATTGCATTAAACCTTTTCATAAAGTCATGTCTGTGAGAAATGTGTGCGCAAACATTTCGTGGAACCGCTTTCGCTTAAATGTTTTGCCATAGCTACACAAAAAAATAATTTTGTCTTTTGCCTGACGACTTTCTCACAATATCAACCGTTCACATGAAGTTTTCCCAATTCCGAAAGGAAGAAAAATCTGTTTCAATCAATAAAGTAGACGAGTCGGGTCTTATGAACCATGAGTTCATTACAACAGAAACAGCTGTGCCAAATTCAAATAATTGCTCGAGTTTTTGTCCTAAAAGATAAATTTGAGAGTCTTTTTAGCATAAAACGTGCATATTGAACTTTGCGATTTTTGATATTTTTTTTCTGGGTTGTCACTGACAATGTTTATCAGCACCAATAGTTTCACGCACAGGGAGGTTTAGTCTTAGGCTTTGATTTGCGAAATCCAGTTCAATTTGTGATAACTGTGTTAGATACAAGGGTTTGCAGGAAGTTCTTGATTTTTAGAATATGTCTTTCACTTAGTGTGTTAATTTGCTTTAGTAAACCATTACACAATATTTGACGTAGTTAATGCTCGCGTGATGGAAACGTATACTTGAAGCGTTACTAACATTAATTTAATTCTTTCATTGCCGTAGCTAGAGTTTCTCTGCACAGTATTTCTTATTTGAACACTTTACGACAGACAGTGGCAGGATAGAATGACTATATTTTCCAAAATCTTTCCTAATCATTTCCTAACCCTGTTGGCAAATTTCGACAGGCAGTAGTCTGCCTATAACACACCAATACACAGTTGTTTCTAACTTGAACATGGCATATTTGTGGTCAATTCATCTTGTTTCGACAGAAAACTGCCCCGAACTTAAATCAATGAAGATTTTTACCAAGTTTGAAATGCAGCAAACCGCATTGCGTTTTAATGAAATAAGGCAAGGAATTTTTTCCTATTTTTTGGTTGTTTACTGCATGTGAAGACGATATTCAAACAAAGACAATTGCTCTTTTGCTACAGATGCCTTTCGGAGTAAATTTTTCCCAGATTTTGCAAATTCACGCATAATCCAAACCGCCATGACGGTTGCGTATCGCGGAATCATTGCAAAGTGCTGCATGAAGGCTTCTTACATTGACCTAATTTTCCAGGTGTTGGATGCGAAGTGATTTGATTCCATATTTGGCAATCATTCCTGCTGCTACCATTATTGCAATAAACTTTTTGTCATACGCGGCAGCTATATGGACATCGATACATAAACTGTTCTACGAAGGAAAAAAAGTGAGGTTCAACAGTATTGCAAAATAATGCTTAATTTTGCTGAAACTGCCAATTCTTGTACAACTTTTCGAACAGACCTGTTTCACTGTAGAGGAAGGTCAGTTGAGTGCAACGCATAACACTTGTAATCTCTGCATAATACCCGCACGTATGTTCAGTTGTATCAAAGTATTATAGGGCTTAAAATGGTTATAATTAGTTATTCATACTATAACCATGCTTCTAATCCTACAGAAGCCAAACGTCTGTTGAATTGTTCATTAAATCAGTAATACCGTTTTCCCCTGATTTCCTTAGCTTGCAGCTAGCGAGCTACAGCGCACATGTAGATGAAACCAAGCACCTGATAAGCACTGGAAGAGATTCTTTTGCGCCGGTGACAAAACACATTTCACACTGAAAAGAGTTTAGAAGAATTTCGGACAACCAGTAAACGTAACTGCATGTAAATGACCAAATTCCGTCATTGGTAAACGTAACTGCATGTAAATGACTAAATTCCGTCATTGGTCTTTACTTACTTCATTTTTTGTGTACTCTGTTACATTGTGATCTTATCCCGACCTAGAAAATAAAAAAAACAGGTAATGGTATTCATTGCACCCATCCTCAATAAATCTCATTTGTTCTCGAAAAGGATGCATTGTTTGACAAACAATGATTACATTTAACTAAATAATTTGCTTAGCACGCTGGGTAGATAGGACAAGATGTCTAAATTTTGAAGAATTTCCTGTTTTGTAAAATCTACACCTCAGCGAAGTCATTTTGTTTCCAATGTTCTGGCTGAACATTTTCTAAATACTTGTCAATGAAAGACATCCCGGCAACAACTGTATTATCCGTAAATGCCGACAAGATATGTTTCCTTTACGCAAACACGTGTAGCATAAGCCTATGCTAAGATTAGTGTTCTATTCTGCAAATCCCAAGTCACTGTGTAATCTGTTGCTATATACCAGAAGCTGAAAGGATTTGCAAAAAGAATTTCTCTCAAAAATAAATTCACGAATATAATAATCTTAAGTAATTGTTAAATGTACTCGTTTGCACATCACTTTTTTGTTTTCTTTCCAGACGAAAAGAAAAACGTATGATCAACACGAGTTCCTTGGTTTGCTCCTGCATATTACTTTCGGAATTAGTTTGGCCCTTGTTTTCGCAATGATTTCTCCACGCTCATACCATGAAGCAACGTCTTACTCCTTCTGTATCTTCAACAGTTTGCAAGGTTGGAATTCTTTATTCTTAAAGTGCTAATTATCAGCTACATTTTCAGAGGCCATGTTGGTATGTGTTCAACTCCACTAAACAAAGACAAATATAATCATTTTATCAAAATTTCAAACATCTCAAATATCGAAGAGATATACGAGTATATTTGCTCGTCTTTGATCGTTGCCGACTTGATTCCGCAAATTTAACACAGTAATTTATGAACTGCGACAAAACCAATGGCAGACAGCAATGTGATGGAAAGAGGCCACCGAACAAAAGCGGAAGCAATTTGAAACATCAACGTTATATGCGAAGCAGAGGAAGAAACATCTTACAGCTAAATGAGATAAATGATTCGTGGATAGATGTCGCCGGTAAAGGCTTCAATACAACCGGCGCTATGCATATGTTGGACAGTAACGTTTAGCATTGCAGAATGTGATGTCGCGTACGTTAGTTTGCGCTTTTATGACTCACATCTGGCAAAATACTCTGGGATTTTACTATTCCTTTCATATTCTTTCACGTTTATTGTGTCTATATCCGTAGAGAAGAATTTTTGTTTCATTTTCGAAGAATTTGTTGCACAGTTGCTTTGAAATTGTCTCACAATTAAATGGATATTTCTGGGATCAACTTTAAAAATGTTTAATACCTTGCTATGCTAAAACATCTGTGATCCTTTCAAATTACGAAGACTTTTCTGCTTGTTTGTTGCATTACACCAATAAACTGATTCCACGGTAAATACATTTTGAATATATCACCTATCACGTCCTGCAACAGAAAAGACATTCGTTAAAAAATGGTTTTTTTATCGAACAAAATATGGGTACGCATCTTTTTGGGTCACCCTGTACTTGCAAATTTTTTCCATAGTTTTATAAGCTTTCGAACAGAAAAACTTGTGAATGTTCTGCCAAATTTTATTGGACGCAGCAACATATAAAACACATCATATAATCACAATAATGTGACACTCTTCAAATACATCTGTTTTTCTCGTAAGAAAAGAATTGAAGCACAATGTGTTCACTCACTTCCATGTAGTGTGAAGATTCGCAACAACCTTGTATCAAGGTTTTAATAAACAACTTCGTACCCTGGAATCTTAAGCTATGTAACTAGCACACACTTAAAATAAATACAAATGAAAAAGCAAATCAGTAGCATGAGAAACCGCACGGAGTACACTACCACAACCAATGGACGTAACGAAAACGCAAGCGTTTGCTGGGATGTAATTGTTAGTAGGTAGGAAAGGTTACTTATCCAGCGAATGTAACGCCAGCTGTAACTTGTATCCATTGCGCTCTTCCCAGGTAATCTTTGCATGTGTGAAAAAATTAAATACAGTTTTTTAATTTTGCACAAGACCTACAGATGTACAATAGACGGCAGTTTCAGTTGTAAATGTTATTGCCACTGAGCGACTACAGTATGGTTTTCGAACGCGAAAGGAATGACGAAGCGGTGATGGCTTGCTCTGGCTTGCAAAGGGTTCGGACAGCAAGCGTTCGGTTCAATTGTCCATCGCGCACAATTTCACGTTTCCACTTTCAGGCTCAAGCGAATATCCGTCACCAGATGCAACAACTTCAGTTTGTTGATAGATGCGAGAGAGTTCAGAACAAGTTTATGTTCACTGCAATTTAGGTCAGGCACAGCTTCTTTCTGGCCACTTGGTGGTAGGTTAGATGTCGACACTGGATTCACTTATCTCCTTCACTCTCAGCCAATTCCAAAAGCCTAGCCAAACCCTGCTGTGACTAATATATCACCTTGTCCTTCACTTTGGCTAACAAAAACACAAAGTAAAAGAATGAGGCCTACTGCAGCCATCACAGTATGGAAATACTGCAGTAACTACGATAATTTGTCCAGTATGTTGTGCGCTGCTGGTCATTCACTGACAGGCAAACCTCAACTTTTCCTCAATGTGAGGAGGAACCACTTGTCCTAAAAAACTGGTATAACACCACTAGGGGGCAATCACAGCAGAAACTCTGCGACAGTGCTAATTATTCAAACGGTAAAAGCACATTTCTTTGTGTGCAAACTATATGTGGCTCTCAACAAGACGTTTGGAGATCTTTTAAAATGGACTTTGGTTCGAGTCTCAAGTCATTCAATGAGACTCCAGTTGTTTCATCACAACATCGTTTCTCTGCGTGACTCAGAGTCACTAAAGGTCGTATCTCCAGTCTTTGATTCGAGTCACGCCATGGCTGTTGAATTGCAACTACTATTTCTAAACCACTGACACGTTTTGAACATTATTCTAAAGTTGTCTTTTTTAGAAAAAATCTTTGTCAAGCCCCTTCTACCTGGCCGTAAAATATGGCGATTTTCCCACCTTTCTCAACAGCATATTCGCTGACTTTCATAGGCTACCCTTTTGGAAAAAAGAATCAGGCTATTGGCGTTCACGGTATGTGTAATTCTCCCGCTGAGCACGTGTCTACAGCGCTTGTCGAAATATAATAATTTGGAAATCATAACTATGAACGGTAAACATCGCAGTCAAATATAACAACAACAATGTACCTGAAAAGCTTTGAAACGAAGCGACATTTTCTTGCTACATTTTTACAGGTTTCCTTCTGCTCGTGTTGTTCATTATGCGAAACAAAGAGTTTGGTAATGACATCAATGAGAAGAACCAAAATAAATCAGTGAAAACAAATCTACCGAGATTGAAATCAAAACCCAACTAAGAGGTATGTCATGAATATTTCACGCATAGTTAAGAAAGAGTTTCATGCTTTTCTTCCTTGGTTATTTTGCTTCAGATCTCCTTGTTGTTATATGATTTTAGCACACATGCTACGATCGCCCACAAAACAACTTCATCATACAGAACAGTTTAACTTGTGCATCTTGAAATCAAAATTTCGGATAAGCTTCATCTGCGCGAAATAATGTCAAGGGGATAAAACGATTTTCTTGTGCAAAGTACAACTTTTTACAAAACCTGTCCAGTCAAAGCGATATAATGTGAAATCAAAACGAATTGCGATTATGAATTTTTACGGTTTTCAGTTTCTCTGCGTATTGCCCAGTACAAATAACAATTGTTGCGGTCGGGAGCCCGAGCGGCAAGCACTCAAAGCTTGTGGCAGCTAGAAAAAATTAAGATCACGGGACGAGATCGCTTTTATTGTTTGTTCGTGCCACTCATATATGGGTGCTATTCTTGGCTCACATCCCGTTCGTGGTGCATCGTGCATTCAACAGCGCGCCTGCCTATAGTGATTGCAGAAAATTTAACGAATTTTCGAAAGACCAAGACTTTTCACCAACAAAAATAAGGGCTTTAGTTCGTCGCAAAAATTTTCTTGAGTACATCGAAGTCGAATGTGAACCGAACACATCTATGTTAAAAAACAGAAATTATCACCAAAAGACTCAACATCAAACCCGGTATTTTCGTATTAGTAAGAATTTTTGTCATCGAATATGCACGGATAAGGTTTGGCACCTAAACGTTTTATCACTATTACACTCGATTCCGATTCCGCACATTTTGTGATGGGATGATAATAACGACCTTTTAACACTTTATTTTGGGCGCAGAAAATTGATTCATGCACCATTGTGCAATACTTTATGTTGTTATGGTAAAGCGTTGTTTTCAAACTATTAGGACAGGTTGTTAAGACAGGCTCAGCTTTAAAGAAAACAAAAAGGTACTTAGCTACAACTATTCTTTCCTGGTCCACTGAGTTTCGATTTCTGGAAATGTCTATGAATGTACGTTTTATAAATAGCACCGTTTTACTTGACTCGAATTACGCAAACGATTTGAAAGCAAACCCAAACCAAGGTTTAGCAAATAATATGCAAAAATATTATCGAAATGTTATTTGCTGTATGTACACAATCTTAGGATATTCTGGCATATCCTTCTACTTTAGCTTGTAGCCAACTTCCTTGAGATAAATTAATCACGGAAAAATTACAATGTATCGCGCATTGTTCAGGAGATAAAATGACAAACTAAGTTACACTTACATTACCTCCTACTTATACACCTGACGCAAAGGTGATTTTGATATACTGTGTTTGGCGCTGGTATAACGCTTTTATTCGCTGCTGTTCTGTATAGATAGGAAAACAAGATCAACCAAAGACAGTGAAACTTGGTAGTAAAGCAACTGTTGGAAATACCAGAAGTCCTCAAGCGTTCACAGGTGTCCGTGAACAAACAATAAATTGAACGATGAATTCCTTGACCTTGCTGATCCGCGTTGGAATAAAGCAATAAAAAGGAAAAACATCAAAAGTTAATCATTAAAATTTTTGTGGCGTGGCGTAGTTTGTAAAGTTGTCTTGTGTTCTTTTAATAGTTATGCACGTCTTTTTTGCTCCATTGTGTTACTGGTATGCTTCTTAGGATAATCAGACATTTAGAAACTGACTTGATTGAGACAAGATATAAGTAAAAATGGATAAATGCGCTATGAAATGTGCTTGGAAACATCTTTTCATTAGAAGAAGCAATAGAGGTCCAGATATAGAACTTTATGCACACAAGCGATATTACTCATTAATTTGGTTTTGTACAAAAGTTATCCCATTTCCGCACGCACCACCTTTCAGTTTTGTTTATTGATTTGCTTGTGCTCCGCAAATAAACTGTAATTAGGCAAATGAATGGAGCTTTCGTGGCATGAACAATTATTGAATGATTGAACCTAGTTTCAATCACGTTGCAGAAGCATGGGTTGCACACCAGTTGTCGCGTTGAACACGAGCAAAGAAATACTTTTTCTTGATTTACAATAAAGCATTTAGAGTTGCCCTTCTGCAACTTGTCTGCGTCGGGAAATTATTTAACCCATGGCGAAGCATATCCTACTGTGCTCATGGTCAGAGAAATAAATATCTGTAGCGCCTTTCAAGAATGCTTCAACTTACGCACTCCAGACAAAACCGTAAATTCAGTCATTTTTTTGAATTTACAAACTTTTTTTATAAATAGTAAGCAACAAGTTGCGATTTTCTTCCATAGAGTTTGTTATAACAAGTTGATTCCGCGTTCGATGTGTACTTGGTGTTGAAAGCTTTGTCAAAAGCAACATAATTTTTCGTGATAACCTATTAAATCTGTATATTCTTCCTTCTCGTAGATTGGTGGTTTCTGGTAAAAATTCATGAAAGACTAATTTCGAACTACTTGCGAACGTGCCCACGCGGTCTGTGGAGTAACCTGAATATTTCTTTCGACAGAAGACAGTTGTTTTTGCTTCACGCGAAATTGTTTCGTTTGAAATATGCTTCAGCGATTTTGTCAATGATGTGCTTCAATCCAGACCTGTGAAGCCGGAACTCAAATTTCAGGCTAGGGCACTGACCTCTAAAAGTTTTCTTTTTGAGTAATTGAAATAATCAATATTTAAGTTATTTGGTTTATTCACCGGTGTTCAAACGTGCTTGACCAGCGAATGAAGAAGTTCCTCTAGACCAGGGGTCTCAAACTCAAATTGCTCCGTGGGCCAAATGAGGACTTGTAAGGTAACCCGAGGGCCGCATTATGATGCTGACGAAACAATAGCGGTACCTGAACTTACTAAAAACAGCTTTTACATCTT
>Ga0210059_1006958_pt1 | contig 18063 bp, 11 predicted proteins | sample Ectturendosymbi2_FD_188042 | JGI IMG/M metagenome (GOLD analysis project Ga0210059, IMG submission 188042) | Ecteinascidia turbinata endosymbiont from Florida, USA - Sample 2 (SPAdes) (version 2) | ecosystem: Host-associated > Tunicates > Ascidians > Unclassified | place: Key West, Florida... | reverse complement strand
CCTCTCAATTGGAAGGTTGGGTGTTCGATCCACGGCCACTGAGTGAACTGCCGTAGCACTCCTTGGGCAAGAGTGTTCATCCAAAATCGCCCCGGCAGGGGGCAAATTTCAGGCTTCGGCCTGCCGTCACCAAAAATTCGAATTAAAAAAAAATCAGAATGAAAGCATTATGAGGCTGTATAATGATGTCATTATGATCGAACCGATTCATGATGAAAAGTTACATTCTAGATCTGGTACCTTTTTCTGACGAAAGTTATTCGTACAGTTGTATGACTTGTCCCACCACATGGAAAAGGTTTCATTCTAACTTTTTTATTTACAGGAGTTGCAAGAATGTTTTGAAAAGCAGGACATACCCATGCTGCAGAACGTGCTGAAGAACATGGATCCCGACCTTGCGAAATACCATATGAGCCGGTAATGAGGCCACGAACAGTTTGTGTGTGTGTAAAAGCGTGGGCACTTCTACGTTTATGCACGATCCGCGTTGAAACGAGGAAGGTAAATTGTGCAACTTTCGGTAATACTAAAAACATGACACGTCATTTATAACGTTTCGCAACTCCGCTTTGTCACCGCAGATTTTTCTTTTGTCTTGCTTTTACACACACAGTGGCAGTTAATGAAATGTGATTTGTGCGCTGCTTTAAACACTAGTCCAGCTGTTGCGCTACATAGAATTTAAATGTTGTCGAACAAAGCACCAAGTGATTTCAACTTGCAGCTTTACAAATGCCCGTCAGTAATTGCACAGTCGGGAAGAATATCGTCCCCTCACATCTACTGAAGGGGAGTGACGTTCATTCGTTGTGAATTTTCTAAAAGATAAAATTCCAACTTTTCGGTTTTCGATGTAACGTCCCCCAATTCTTGTTTGACATTATTCACTAATGTGATGCCAAAAATGGGGACCGTTGCGCTAAAATGAAGATGCGACTTGCCTTGGTCTAAAATTGTACTGTATCCGCTGAATCGCCAGTTCATTTTTAATTTCATTAATGTTGTGCTGTTTGCGCATTCTAGCTGTGTAGCTTCCGGGCTTTGGGTTCCTGCACCGGGCGAAAAAAGCGAGAAAAGCGAAAAAAGCGAAGAAGCAAAGGAAGAGGAAGTGTACGAATCTGTCGATGACGGCGCGGATAAAGCTGACGAAGGATTGGAGAAAAAGTCCGACGCTGGGGACGGAACGGCTGTGTGACGATATTCAGGTCTCCGGGCGCAAGCTGCGGATAGAACGTCCTCGCCAGAGATTAGTGCGTCGTTTCAGATTGACGCTGACGCCGTCAATTTGACTGTCTCGCGTGCGGAACTCGTGGCACTTCGCTCGGTGCCGAGATGCACTGTTGTTTTTACTTACTTCATGTTTCGAGGCTTGCAGACTGCAATGAATTTAATTTCTGTTTTTTTTTTCAATTACGGCCCGGATACCATGTAGTGGTTTTAACCTGTATTTTGAACCGAATCGAGTTCATGTTGAGATTTTGCGGTCATTTTGTCTGAGACCAACCGCGTTTTTTGCGGAATGCAAACCGTGAGCATGATATTGTAAATAACCCTGAATAACTCAAATAGCGCTTCCTGCAACCCAGTTGGGTTTCGCAATGGGTGTCGAAGCGTCTTCAGGCGAATAGGATACATTTTTGCAGCTCTTTTGGAGCACTATGTTGTGCAGTCAAGTTTTACCGAATGCAGAAATCGTAAGCTTAAAGAAGTAGCGTCCGTGCGTGTAGCGGTTCGTGATGTTTGTGAAAACCGCACGCCACAGTATGTGCACGGTGTGGCCGCCGGTGCGGCAGCGTTTGACTTTCACAAAGACCTTGCTTTAAGCGTAAGCTGCACTTCGAACTTCTAGGCTCAGTCTTAACACCACACTACCATTGCCATTTGAAATACGTACTTGGGTACAGTGTGCGAAGTGACATAATGTACAACAAATGAAATATGCTGTTCGAATGAAACGCCAAATGGTGCTTCCAGCGCCGCTAACTTCACATTAAGGTATCTTGAAAGGTGTACAACGTGGCGCATCTCGAATTGTTGTCACGTCACGGTTGCAGCCAACTGAAGCGCAACGATTGACGAAAATACAGAACCCACAGTTGTCGACGAGTTTTTCGTCGCCAACTCCAACGCACTTCTTACGACTCGCCGAGCTGAGCAAATAAAGAAATTTGATTGCTGGAGTCATTAGAGTGCGCTGTTGGAAAAACAGAAGTGGGTGTTTGCTCAGAGCGCCAAACGAAGTTTTTTGGTTTTAAGATGTTTTCACCAGTCCTTTTGTGGATCAAAGCGCCCAAGAAATTGGCCGTCGCGCTCAAGGTAGACTCGAGTAGGGATGCATGTAATGGAATATCGAATCCTATGGATTTCAATCCAAAAATCAGTTTTTTCGAATATTTGGATTCGAAATAAATTTGGATTGAATAAACGTGAAAAATTGCAAAGTCGGCACAAATAATTTCAATAAATTTTGCAGTGGGACTCTGCGCTCCTGAGTAAGAGGAAGAAACACTCAACAAGCTCACGGCTCTGCGTAGTGACGTAACGAGCTAATTAACAGGTCATGTCATCGCTGATCGGCATTCTAAACCTCTGTGCGATCAGCGAATTTTGCTTCTGACAAGTTATTCTGGAATATGATTCGATATTCTGGATTCGAAATAAAGATTCCGGAACCTCAATGTTTCAAAATGCACACCCCTAGAATCGAATGGCGCTACTGCAAAGGGACGTTGATCATGAAAGCTTAAAAGGCGTGCGAGTATACAGTACAATAGTGTAGGAGTCACCCGCGGGCCCGTACTGAAAATAGCATTAACGTGATCAGTGTATTCACATAGATCATGGCTGGCCAACTCGTCTTCGACTGGGGTCGACTAGAAAATTTCTTGATGGCTCGCCATTGACCGGTCGGTAATCAAGTCACTAAGTACAAAATGTCATAAAACGCAACGTTTTTCCTGTATATTAATTTGCAATTACCATCGAGAGCCGTATTTTCATGTTTCGGCTAATTTAGTACTTCACAATATCACAATAGTATTTTGTGTACGATTGGTTGAAAAATTTTCTCTTTAGATATTTTGCAAATTCAATACAACATCAGGCGCAATCGACCTGTTGGCCACCCCTGACATATATGAATATCATTAAATAACATAATTACAGATAAATGGAGCAATTTATTACATCAGAAATGTGTCGAACCGGTAGCCCTTCGCAATAAACGGTACCCACGAAGTAGCTCTCAGTTTAAAAAAGGCAGGAGACCCCTGAAAATGTATTTAAGCGTTTCACTGCTTCCTTCGACTGTGTTGTCGCACAATAACAAAGGAACCCAGGAGGATGCGTGAGATCAGCTACGTTGGATCTCAGAGTCACGCTTCATTTGAAGTATACTGAGTTTCTTGAGTGCAAGCTTCACCGCGGTGGGGTGAAGGAAAGGATACTCCGTCAGAATTTTTAAGCTCAGTTGACTCCTTTCTCACTCGATGCAGGTACACTTCGTCTGCCAGTGAACTTGCCTACAAAAATTGCTGGTTCTGAAAGATTTTCGTGTCGATTAGCACTCCACAAAAATTATCTTCGACAAAATGTTCGCAAATTTGTGGAATCAGAAAACACTTCCTATGCGGTTGAGGTTGGAACAACAGAGTTTACGCTGTCATGCTGAGACGCCATGCTTCGAACAGAAGATTTCTCAAAAGGTATAATAAGGTGGCACGAATGTCTCCACATGTGCGGCGTAAATCGTATTGTTTGGATATGTACATGCTTTTAGGACCACTGGTTGGCAGCATTGCTTCAGAAAATTCACAGGTTCAAAGGCGTTAGCATTTTTCCGAAGTATTTGGTTCAGCAATTGTAAGCGATCCATCATCTTGAATTCTACCCGCTTTGCTCCAAGCAATGCTTACCTCTAAGTTCTTTCCGGTTGGTGGCGACAGATACGATAAATGCTGTTGACACTAGATGGAAAAACGAAACGTACATTTGTGAAGCAAATGTGCTTATAAATGGTTGGTCTTTTGGCCATCACCTGATCAAGAACCCAGAAAATCGTGTGCAGGCTTCGCTGTTAACGCCTCTATTGGCAGACAGTTCAATTATAGAGCCTCGTTTGAGCTCAACATTCACTTTGTCGCCAGTGAGCAGTTCGCTGATAACGGTATAGGTATTCCTTGAAATTCGGTAATTATAGGTGTTCGTCGTTGCTAATGGCACGTTGAATAGCCGAAACGTTTTGCCATTTATCAATAAACCGACGGTTGCAGGTGTATCCGTAGTACAAAAACTAAGGAAAAAGGCATAATATCCGCTTGATGGTGTTGTAAATACGCCGCTTTGTGGAATCATGTGACTCCTCCGGTTTATGATTTCATAATTGAAAAAGATTGCTCGCGGTATTCCTTCCGGGGCTGTCAACACGTGCTGAGCGTGCGGTGCAAACTGTGAAGAACCGTCGACTGCGTGATAGGCATCGAAAACCACACCTGAAACAGAGTTGGAAAAGGTCTTAAGTAGAGGTGCAACAGAGGTTTGAAGAGTAATGTGAAACAACGAGGGTCTACGGGCTCTCCGCTACGGTAAACCTTGCGGCCGTACACGAGATTGTTTTCGTCTTACGAGTTTCGGCGCTTTTACGTGACTTTAAGCCCTTACTGTTTTTATCTTAAGAGCCGGCTTTCTTTTCGTCCAGTTAGATATTGACTGGTAACACTTCTTTCACCTGAAATAGGATAGAGTTTTCTAGCGGATATTTTGGCAATAGCCAGGATCCTAACGAAGTTCAAGTTGTGTACTATCGATATACAGTTTCACCAAGGAAATTAACGTGAAAGATTAGTCGCAAGTAATATTGCAAGTAGAACGGCAGTTTATTCGTTGTCTTCGCGTTTTAGCCCAACACAAGTAGAATCGATAATTGGAGGACATTTCGAATCTAGGTGAAAATTTTGGAGACAAACTACTATTGATCTTTACATGCCTGAGTCAAACCGCAGTCCGGTGTGAGAGTGATAGCTCGGAATCACAGTCAGAGAGACTGAAAGTACCAGACTGGCTGAATTGTGCCATAATGTGAAAGCAAGAAAATGGGATTATTCAAGTTTGTATGTAGTACATCATATCAGTTTCAGGGTTTGCGTTTACAAAAGTAGTTCGGTTGTTCATAGCAAGAAAAACAAAGTTTCCTTTGATGGCCATCGTCAATTTCATACTCAAATGAAACCCAGAACCGTCACCAGAGAGTCTTCAATAGGGGGCTTTACGCTTGTGCAGAGGGGCTTGACATTCTGAAAATCGACAAAAATCCACTGGTTTATAGTGTTCCTTATTTCAATTTGGGGGTCCTGGAGTTCTGTTTGAGGGGCCTAAGCCCACCAAAGCCCCACCGTGGCGACGGGACTGATGAAATCTACCGCGAAGATTCAAACTGCGTAGAAAGTGTAGCTGGCTTGTAAAGCGACAGAAAATATTATGGCCGTTACCACCCACACATCTGTTATCAATTAATTTTACAGAAGGTACCCTGCGAAAGACACCTTAATGGCCACCGAAAACTGAAGGATCGTTACACCATAAACTGGAACAGGCAACACAATTAGTAAGAGAGAAAACTTTTCGCAACTTTAAGGTTGATAACAGAAATTATGGAAGCAACAAAAAGCAATCAATGCAATGTGTTGCCCAAATGAACGAATCTCATCAACCTTGTTCCTTATTTGTGTGAGCGTGCTTTGTATTCCTGCGTGTTTTTGTGAGCCTTTTTCAATGACCTAAAACAATTCTATTTATCACTGAACAGATTAAACCTAATAAAATTTTTTAAGCATCTCAAGACTTTTCATGAACAATCTCCCCCTGCAAACAAGTTAGTATTTCTACCCTGCTCAAGTAAGCAGGGTGCCGCACCACTCCGGGGCTTTTTTATTTTGTTGATTTAACACACTTAGAAAAACTTTAGAAACCTGTGCTTCCATGACTTTTCCTGATTTTCACAGACTAATGGAATGGTGCCAGAATTTTTTGCAAAAATGTCCCTGAAAGCCTATGTAGGAGGCATAGGGTTACCATACCACCCATGGTTACCTGATATGTATCAAATTTGGGACACCCTACTAAGTCATCATTTCAATGCAATTTTAAGTGCAAAACATATTTGGCCAGATATGGCCACCGATACCTTATGTGTAAAGATTCTTCCTACACCATGGCTTTATATGAAAAAAATGGGTCTAACACGTGCATGATCTCTTCTACGCACAAACAAAAAATCGCCTCTAAAAAGTACCTTTTTTGGTGGTACCATGCATAAAATTTGTATGATACGTATTTTTTGCTGCACAGATAAAATTTTGTTGTGAAAGTGATTAACAATCTACATATGGAAGTAAAAAAATAGTTTGGTGTGGAAATCCCGGATGTCACGTGTCCCAGGACCACATTAAGAAAATGGGATCGCATTACACCTTTCGTTACCTGACTTGTTAAGTACTTTCAAGCTTACCTGAGCAGGGTTACTTACATCATAAAAGATCACTGGAAAGAAGTAGTTTTTCTTGCATAACTGTCTGCGAGTTATGTACAACCTTGCACACATGTGCTCCTTATTCCAAATGCTGCATGTCAGTGGTGTAGGAGCCGGGGGTGAAGGGGTTCAAATGTAACCCAAAAGTTTTGATTTGTGAAAAATTTGGGCAAATCTCAAAAATTTGGGCAGAGAATTTCGACATTTTTTAACAATAGTAATGAAATTATATTTCTTAGTTATTGAGTGTATAAATTAAAGTTTATTATATCATAGAAAACACACTAAATATATACAAAATCAACACACTTTCTAGTAACTTTGTGTTTTGGACTTGACATGTGAGAATTGATAAGCAACCAACTCACTTCGAAATTTGGGCAAAAAAACAGCATTTCATATACGTGCTTGTAGACTGTGGAGATCGAGTATGGTGCAGGACACCTGCAGTATCAGTTGAGTCCATACCAGGCAAGTAGAGAAAAGCTGTGTTTTTAATCTTAAGTATGCTTGGAATTAAACACATTTTGTATATATGTTCTCAGTTAGGTGTGAGGTTTCTTGCTGACAGCAACATCTGGAATGTGAATGGAACGCCAAACATCAGAACTGTGAAGCATATGCTCCGAGTACTGAGACAGCTGGCTTCTGACAATGTTCTTGCACAGCCTAGCGTACATTTGTTCAACTGGGTTAATACGAACCAAATTTCAAGTACCAAATTTTCTATTTTCAGGTCTATGGCAACATAGAATGTACCAAGAGCTACATAAAATTTGAAGGTGGAGAGTTTGTTGCTTAAAGGTTTTCCGGGCAAATTTGGGGAAACGGGGCAAATTATCCTTCGCACCTCCTAAAAATTGCCTGTTCCTATATTTTTGTTGCATTCGATACTTACATTTGCAAATGGTCTATTATTTTAGGTTCTTGAAACTTACGTACGTAAAAGCAAATCGCTTCTAAACCGCGCAGAAAAAAACACTGTCGTGACTGGATAACATCCACACCTGCTTTGACTTACGAAGACTTACGTGAAAAAATGGTTTTCAGTAACATCAGTCAGATGACACGAAAGAGTAGTTCAAACCAAATGAAAATTTTGTGAACACAACAGACTCACCTCTAACTCCTGCTTCTTTTTTCAGAGACGCAAGAAGACCAGAGGAAACCATTCCATCAACTGTATCCACTTCATTTTTTATTTTGATAAGGCCAAGATTGAAAAGTTTCTCAGTTTCTGCTACAAAATCGAGCTTATTTTTCAAAGCGTTTAATTCCCCTTCGATTTTAGATTGGTTATTCTGCATCTGTAAAATATTTCGCTCCACCAGAGAGCGAATGCCGTAGATCACCCCCGGGCCGCTTTTTGCCACAAGTTTTTCAACTGCAGCAACTCGCTTTGCCAATCTAGAACAACAGCTTCCTGAAAAGTAGGCCTCCTCTGATGATGTTCGGTTTGTTGATGACACATCGCGTGACCCGCTTGAGGAGAGCAACGACTGTGTAAAGAACAATGTTTACTGATAGTCATCCATGGTTTGAATACCCGATTGCTACTTCTATAAGAAAATTTTCCAAAGCGAGTGATGTGAAAAACGAAATGTGTTGCATTTGACTAGCGAACTACGTTAAAATAGAACCATATTTCGACTGTTGCAAATAGCACCATCGTGGATTTCTTTCTGACAAAGGTCGTTAGTCTCGAATTTAAAGCTCAAATCTCAGTAAAGTTTAGCTTAGGGTTAGTTGGTTCAGTTCTCGTGTTACGAGAAAAAGGTGTTGTTTGAGTGAAGATATAGAAAACCCTCATATGTTTAATCAACACGATACGGTAGCAGTGGCGTAGATAGGCCACAATTTTGGGTGCCAAAAAATTTGGGGAGCCAAAATTTTTGATTTTAGGCGAGCAACAGAATTTTGTTTGAGATACTGCCTCTCAAAGCACAAAATGACTAGAGATTATAAAAATTGGGGTGGGGCATGGCTCCCCAGGCCCCCTTGGTTACGTCTATATACGGTAGACTACATAACAAGTGTGAAGACAAGTGTTTGATTGACGCCTTCAAACTACTAATCTGTGAAATTTTACTAAGGCTTGACATTTACGCCATATTTTTTGAATTGTCGTTAAAAATTCCACTTCGTGTTATTTAGCAGACCATTAATTTGTTTTTTTCGACTATAATTACAACTTTACAAGATAATTTGCTCTAATGGTATTGATTGAAGCATGCCCCGTGGCAGCACAGCAGTAGGACAAAATACTTGGATGAGCTTTCGCTGTCGCGAAACGATGAGGGAATGTTTGATATTGAGGGGGATGAACAGTTCACTTGAAACATAATTTTACCATTTTTGGAGGAGGGTTGTGTAGAGGTTCAGCTGCTTCGTTTGCTTCAGCGCTTTGATACATCATGTTTTCAGCAGGTGCATCAAATGCTATCATGCCAACTGATTCGAGTTTTTCTATGCGGTCAGTCAGTCGCTGGTACTTGAGATTTTGCAAATGAAAGAATGTCCCCAGCAATATCACCACGAACGATAGGACAATCAAGTAAAACACAAGCATACACTCCTTGCAACCTGGATAGAAGAAAAAAATGCATTCGCAGTTTAGGTGGGTAGCAATAAATTTGATGAATATTTTTATGGGTTTTTAGCCACTCGCAAATCTATTGAATAGTGAATGAAGTTTTCCATAATGACTGTGACGAACAGTTACACAACACAGAAAGGTGCACCATATTCGTTTATATTTCAGTGGGAAGAACAGTGGTATAAACCGTTATTCTAATGAAATTGAAAGTGACTCTAAAAACAAGCAAAAACATTATAAGAAAATCAATATAAAAGTGTTTGTTAAAAAGGAAAGTTAAGGCGACCCTATAGTTCGTTCACTGCATGACACCAAGGGCGATCTGAATGACTGCTAGGTCAACAAATTTATTTTTCAGATATGCGCATAAAACCGTTTCAGCGTGCGCTAAAACCGTTCACGTGAGTCAAAAATGCATTTTTTTTTATTTGGCAATTGACGACTTGTGTCAAAGACCTCATATACCAACTTCGTATAATTAGCACGTTGACATCTACCGCAAAGAATTAATAGGCAAAAACTGCAAAAGTTATCTTTCTTATCTTACACGTTAAAGTTCTCTTTGATTGTGAATTCTTTGAAGTTCTGTTGTCTCTAGTAACAGAAAATGGCATAAATGTAGTGGTTTACAAGTGTTTATTTGTCTGTGTTAAACGTTCGTCTATCATTCAAAACTTTTTTATTTATCGTTCAAAATTTTGTGAAGACTGCAAGCACGTGTTGTGTCTATGTTCTGTACCACGCTTTTCACTTCCTAATTTTTTGTAGTGTATAACAATTCGAAAAAATTACCACATTTTTCGAATCGTTGTGCAGCTTTCAATAGGGACAGTATGACAATGAGTTGAAAATATATCAAGCATGTGAGAATGTAGTTGCAAAAGTCCTGAAAAAATTTGCACCTAAGCTTTAGTGGATCACCTTATGTTTTGAGTAATGTGTGCATTTCTATCGGAGTAAATCTCGTCTGAAAAAAGTACATCGAAAGCATTTATGTTAACTCTTTGGTTAGTTTCAAAATTTTGAAAAGAGGTGCTGCAGATGCTCACGCCAGTTTAAGGCAGATATATATGTAGAGAGCGGGTGCCTACTAAGATTTAAAAACTTGTTTTTTTGGTAAAATAAGGATTTTTTAACCATTTTAATTCATTCGCCGCAATTAAGCCAACCGTCGAAAACTGTCAGGATTCAAAAGAACCATTTTATTTTGAATCTTTTCTTTACGCGATTCAGTTATCGCGCTATATCTTTAACGTTCAATCTAGTACGCATACGATTGCCCACTTTTTTCTTGAAAACAACACACCAATTCAAGTTATTTTTCTATGAAATTAAACATATGTGTGCATGGTGTTTGGGCAGTTGGCCAGACAATAGTAGGTAGTCATATATACCCGCAGCTCTTGGAGATTTTACTGCTTCTGCTTTACTTCGGTTTTGCGCATTTTTACCTTTAACAGTCTTCCGATTATTCTTGACGGGAAAATGTTCTTTCCTTGAATTACTGTCGTGAAACAATCCGTAAGAATTTTTTCTGCAAACAAATTGGATTTTTTAAATCTAAGACGAAAATTTTTCAGAATTGCATCTACCCTATTAAAAAACAATAAAAAATAATTGTTTCTTGAAAATTTGGTTTATGTTTTATTGAACAGTATGTATATCACTCTTACTTACCTAACGATTAGAGTACGTGAAACTGATCGGTATATTGGCTTTTTACATGGATAATTTCGGATTTTGATTATTCTAATTTTCTTTCCAAAACAGTCATCTTATTTTTTCAAAACTTGGCTTTTTGATGTTTTATGCATTTCGAAACAAGGCTTTTGTTTCAAGTTGAACAAATCAGCGGAAGCATCACTGTGAAGACTGGAAAGATAATTTCGATAAATAGTAATGCAACATCAACTCGATAAGTAAAAATAACTTGTTAAGCAACCACCGTCAAACAATTGTTTCTAATTTGATGAAAATGTTTGAAGTATTATTGCATACACGGCACCCAGGCGCGTAGCCAGGGGGGCAACTGCCCCCCCAATCCGAAAGTTGAACCCAAATGTTTCAGGTTAATCAAGCTTTTGATGTGTAAGCCAAATAAATACTTCAGTTCAAATCAACGAAACGGCTTACCTATTCAGCTTTTAGTGGAACCTTACAAAAGCAGTATGGTTTACCAGTTGTCCATGATTAATCAAATGTTGTGTACAGTGTAAATGTTGGAGAATTCGTAGCATAGCTGACCTTTGCCTGAGGCTTAGGCTCCGTGTGGAAGTTAGTGATAATGGAATACAAACTTGTATCTAAGCGTTTTTAGTCACTAACCGCAAGTAAAAATAAAGAGTAACGCACTTCGCAGCTGTTTCTGGCGCACAAGCTTGCTGTATCTCACCTAATTGGTGATGTAAACTTCATTTCAAGACCATCGCAAAAAATTCCTTTCTGATGTCTCTGACGTGCAACACTACGGAATAACTTACCTTTGTCTACAGCATCAGCCTTAGCCTTAAATGAACATCGTAGATTTTTGTTTTTGTATAGTTTTAAAGCTGTGGCGGTGATATACGTTTCGTATGCGTTGAAGCTCAAACCTTGGCTAAGAAGCAGTCCAGTTTCAGTCTTTTTATTACGCAATGAGGCCACAGACACTGATTGACAACAATAGCATTCATTCTAGATATTTATTTGTGATGATTAAACATATACTGGGTGACTGTGTCGGTTCAATCACAAATATGCGAAGCCTTAACGTTTTAATCAATGATTTCATATACCCTGCAGGAGAGTAAAACAAACAGTTTTTTCAAGTAGGCCTAATCAGAGTCCCACCTGTACATAGTCTGAAAGTGTTTCAACTGTCATCAGATGTTAATTGCCGCCCTATCCTACAATAAATGTGAAATCAAGTTGGAAGATGCTTTTTATTTTGTAAATGCTGAGGGAAAAGCGACACTGCCACAACTTACAATTGATACTTCCATAACATACAAATTGCTTGCATCTATTTTATTGCTAAAGTGCACGTGACTAAAATGAAACTAACGCAGGGGTAGGCAAACATTTTCTATGGAGGGCCACATTGAAAACGTTTGATAGTTCCATAACATACAGATTGCTTGCATCTATTTTCTTGCTAAAGTGCACGTGACTAAAATGAAACTAAAGCAGGGGTGGGCAAACATTTTCTAGGGAGGGCCACATTGAAAACTTTATTGCTTCCGCGGGCCGCATATTTGCTTTAAAAACTTAAACAAAACTTTTTACGTTAGCTAGCACAAAATAAAGGTAACAATAGGCACTTCCGGTTGTGTAAAAATGCGGTTTCGAATTAAACGTGTGGATAAAATCTCGAGAATTCTAATCCAATCGATACAATTACTTTAACGTAGACTTGAAATATGTACTACCTATGTAGCCTACGTGTGGCTGCCCTACGCGCCGAAACTAACGTAAATTGGATTTTGTTATTTAAACACAAATGGGTTTTTAAAAAATACTTCCAACCGCTTACACTAGAATGGCTAGATCAGCGGTTCCCAAACTTTTTGAGCGCGATTCGAATCTAAGTTTGGTGAACACCTCACGACTAAGTTAGTTTTTAATATCAGCAATCTACTGTTTTCTCATGTACCTGCACTACAGACAGACGCAGAAAGCAGTGGTAATGTTCAAAATACACAATAGTTTGGATCCCCTCAGCGTGACCCTTTTTTGACTATTCGCCGCCCTTATTTGGGTTTCGATCCATACTTGGAAACCGATATGCTAGATACACTAACCAACCGTTGTGTTAACTGTGGCGAAAGGTATTTCTTAACTTTAGAGCAGAGCCGTGGTGATAATCGATTGTGCTTTCTTTTACGCAAACATCCAACCTTTTTCACTTTTTGTGTTGAGTGGGTCAAACATATGCAAGTTTGTTTAGAGAATATGTGTAATTTTTCCCAATTTACGATATTGTCTTTATCATATTTGTGTAATTATGTCGTTAACTCTAAACAGCAAGGCTAAATACCTAATCTATTTGGGAAGCAAGCTTAGTGCAAGCAGCGTAAAAAATGCTTCCACAGTCCCATTTCACAGCGTTTCATGACATAAAATCCAAACATTTTTCAAACGCGTTGATGGACTATAGCCTTTACGCTATCAGCTGCATACGCCAACCAGTTGCTCAAGAATTGGACAACACCCACGTCTTATATGCGCGCGAGTTTTGTAGACCAACTTCGGGATCGGTGTCTTAGCGCAAAGTCCCTACTTGGCCTCGATTGAACTTGTACTGCCGGTCAGTGTCAGATGAGGCTTTTAGGGGCCCTGAGGCACAATTGTTCGAGGGTTTTCAAAATCTTTTCAATAAAAACCAATGTCTCATGGTGTCCCCAAAATACTCATGTTCATCACGCGAAGTAACACACTCTGCAACATCAAATTAATAGGGTAAGCACGCAGAGTGAAAATGAAAACGTTTGTCCTGTCATAAACTCAGGAATGTGAAAAAGTTCTCAGCTTTTCCCACCATGTTAGACACTCAAACTATAATATTATCATCCTTTTGGCATCAGCTTGTCAAAAGTTTTGTTTCCGTGATAGTTCGATCTCAATACTCATCAGCGACAAATGATTTAAACGTTGTTGGTGGTTGTGAAACGTTAACATTGGCATCGCTTTCAATTACAGTTACACTGATTTGATAACTAGACTTTGACGTTATTTTGGCTTCGTTATACCGCACTCATTCTTAGTCAATGATGGCTTCTTAGTTCTTAAATTTAACGTTAGAGATCAAGCTTCTCTCAAACACATGTCAGCAGACATGGCATTTTTTTCTTAATTTGTTCATTTCGTTTTTCTTTCTCTACTATGAGTTTTCTTTTAGCTGCTCCACTTCTGCATTTCCACTGTGTTTGGCCTGAATTTACTGTATTCGTAATCTCAGGTACGAGGCACACTGTTTTCACACAACTCAAGGACGACAACCTTCACTACGAAGTTAGCCTTTCTAACTGATGTAGCTGGGCTACCATCGCAACATGCTTTATACCCTGCTCTTTTCCTCTCTGTCGTGAATAAGACCCCATACCGTTCTTGTATGATGTCACAAGCGCCTGTAATGCGTTTTCTCCTGTTGCACGCATAGTCTGTATATTGCAGGAGCCAGTGGCGTACGCAGAAAATTTTCATGGGGGGGTTTCATTCTCTGGCATATGGTGGTCATTTGTTTGTGGTGTGCGGTCTTTGTGACGTCACAATTTGACGTCATATTCATGTATCCAAACCAACGTTTTGGCGAAGTTTGTTGACATAATATGCATATTCTTCTACACGCAAACGCACTCCCCTTATTTTATATGTCATTGCACTGAATATAAACTATCAGCGCTCCAAGTTAGGATATCGGAGGAAATTAAACTCAATGCTGCGACACAGGAGTTCATAACTGCAAAATTTTGGCTGCGTGTTGAAAAAGGGGAGTAAAACACACTCATCATTGCGTCAGAGCAATTTACAACTGCAAAATGAGGCTGCGCTAATGTCTGGTCGAATATGAGCAGTCGAGCATAGGTGTGCGGCTGGACTGACTGGCGCACACCCCGGCTTGCAGGATCGAATCTTGCTAAACTACACAATAGGATTACCAACCTGTCTTCACCAAAAAAGCCAGACCTTGTCCCAAAAAACCAGATATAAGTTTTGAGATATATACACACAAAACATGCACAACCACACACAGAATAGACATTAAAACTCGTCAAAAACATCGATATAACACAAGTCCAATCTTTAGAAGCATATTCTTTCCCCGTAATTACACTGTCGTGCATTTGTTTTTCATCAATAACATCGATCATGTTTAGGGCAGCAGTAAAATTTTTGCAATATTCTGTGCACCCTGCATGGTAATAGACCCTCGTCGCAAGATATTTGTAATGAATATGCAGCTCAGACAACTCTGGAAATGTTTTCCCAGAGCCAAGCCAGATTTTTCTGGCTTTTTTTATTTCGAAGAAAAGCCAAAGATGTTCAAAAAAAGCCAGAGTTACAAAACCTGCCTTCAAAAAAGCCGAAGTGGCAACTCTGCTACACACGAATTGAGAATGTGCATGAAGTACGCAAGAAAACTTTAAATTTTTGTTATGTATAGAAGTCCAGAAAACTTTGTTTTCCTTTCCCCTGCTGAGGCATTATGAAATGCCTGAATGTTTCTATGTTAGAAACTGCTGTTTTTGAGTTCTTGCAACAGTTCTATTATGCTACAGAATTTGGTAATGTAGCCAATACGCAATACGGTCAGCGCTTGCGCTGATCAGCCATAGCAGACAAAATAAAGACAATTATTTCTGATAAAGTGAACTACCACGGAAGTAATCTTAAACATGCGTAGTGGAAGAAAGGTCTGCAGAAAGTAGTGAGATGGTTTCTGAACGCAGAAGTGTTGCAGTCGTCTGCATCGCTTTGAACTACTGAGGCAAGCACAAGCGAATTATGGCAATTCGAGGAATTTAACTAACGGGAAAGCAACCAGCAGCAATAAAAGTCACATGCCATGCTCACTCTACTACTACTAGGTTGCACTATCATTATATAGGGATAAGAGAACTACGATAATTCGTTTGTGGTGACTATCACAGTGACTTGTTATTACGTATTGGCACTATTGTGTTTGTGGTGACTGTCGCACGCATTGGCACCATCTTAGTGGTGACCATTTTATTTACATGTGGCGCCATCTTCTGGCCGCCACAGAAGATAACCCTGATTCTCACCAAAAGCTAATTATTACTTTTTGGCCCATTTACAATGTTCCTTGAAATTTGCATGCAAATTTATTCCGTGGTATTTGCATTAAGTCGACAAATTAACAAGCAAAAAGTGTGGGAAAACATTTGATTTCCTTTACGAAGGTAATAAATATTTGTAAAATATCAAGCTCAAGGGGGGGTTTAACCCCAACCCCCCTTGCGTACGCCCTTGGCAGGAGCTCCCAAATACTTTTTGGAGCGACCCTAAAAATAGTTCTTAATTTTCGCGACCCAAACATTTCGTGAGCATATAATTTTGTGGAAAATACCCTTTAGTTAAATATAAATTTTAGGTCTAGGCCTACTATTGGCAGTAGCAATTTTCGTGCACAAAATTGTATGAAACTTAGCACATGAAAAGTAGGCCTAAATGGTCGCATTTATTCTGCCTAATGAGAATGGCAAATTCAAAATGTTAATTCAAATTATGTCGTAGCCCAGAGTGCAAGGTCTCGCGACCCAAATTTGGGTATATAGCATTGAACGTTGGGCAGCAATCATGGTGCGAAGGTAGGCTATAACTGTATTGAACGCCAGCTTTCATGTTGGGGGCCCCTTGACTGCAGGAGCCCTGAGGCCCGTGCCTCATGGGCCTCATAGCTAATATGGCACTGATGACGTTTGGTCAAGCCGCGCATGCCGACTATTGTGTCGACATACTCAAAGCATGCTGGCTGCATCCTGCGTTTGCTGAATCACACCGATTGTTACGTGTGGATCAGGCAAAAGAACTTGTGATTGTTCTTGTTTGAAATGCACGTGGTCATTGGCGTGATTGATGGGTAGAAGGGGTGCGAATCGCCCCCCTGGCAAGCTAAACGTAAAAACCTGGGCCCCACCTAGCTTGTATTTGGTGTTTACTATTACTTTGGTTTTCAGGAGGTTGTTGTTTTTTTGCGCATTTCGCAGTGTTTTCTGGTGATTTCGGGTTTTAGTATAGCCGTCCACATCCGGATTAACTATTATTTCTCAACTTTTTTTCTTCGTGTTCGCTAGTGGGCTCCCTTCAGCTAAGCTTCCCCCTGGCTCAAACCTCTAGTTACGCCACTGCACCTGATCAAAGCTTAAGGATCAAAGTTTGTACTGCAAATAAGAGCTATGTGTATGGCTGGGAACCTGTAAGCAGTATTTACAATAAAAACATAGTTGCTTCTTCTGAGCAATACAGTAGTTTTGTCAGCGTTTTAAATGCCACTGTTATATGAGGCGGCTACCCCATTAACACGAAATGCCGTTTTTTCAAATAAAATGAAATAAGTGACAGCAGTTCGCACCTTACACAATATTCAAGGTTTACATTGCTGTCAGCGTTTACTTACCGGCTTTTGTCTTTTTCGTAATCGGTTTTAACGCCATGGGCACTTTCTATAGCGGAAGCATCCGTACGACTACGATCTTTTCTTTCTCCTGGAGAAAATAAAATTCTTCAAAAGCATTGAAATGGTAGAACTTTCCTGAAGTCAGTGTTAGGCGCTCAGTGGCTAGCATAGCGGACAAAATTAGTTTTTTACTACTCCAGGCGTTGAAAAACCTTTGCAAAACAAAATCAGTTTCTAATCAAACGTATAAGTTCTAACCAAACGTTTAAAAAATTCCAGCTATTCAGGAATGCTTGTCATCAGTGTTAAAGCACAGTTTGTAAACTTTCTGCTATTTACGATAAGCATGCACTGAAAGGCAAAGTGGTGGAACTGTAAAGTGCGCGTAAAAACGTAATTTTTAACTTATTTAACATAATATAAAAGTTGAAGTGACATCGTACTTAAATGACCTGATAATGAAGAAGTGGAGGAACGTTCATAAATGACATCCTCTTCATCTTTGCTGCAAAATATCACATCACAGTTCACGCAGTATATCTTCAATGCGCGCACAAGGTATTGTTTCGGAAAAAGACATGGAAACTTTGTTTTAAATCACCATTCTTTACATGTCTTTTGACTGCTGCGGTGCGGATGATGTAAATAACTTGATAAAATCTAAGACAAATTTGCGATCAAATTTGTCCTGCATCAATCGTGAAAAAGTTGTAAAATACAACTTAAGCAATTACTCATGTGTAAACTTGCAAAGTGCATTGATATGCAAAATTCAGCAATAACACACAAACTTCAAGAGATTTTGTCTGTGGGCCCAGG
>Ga0210059_1006957_pt1 | contig 18067 bp, 10 predicted proteins | sample Ectturendosymbi2_FD_188042 | JGI IMG/M metagenome (GOLD analysis project Ga0210059, IMG submission 188042) | Ecteinascidia turbinata endosymbiont from Florida, USA - Sample 2 (SPAdes) (version 2) | ecosystem: Host-associated > Tunicates > Ascidians > Unclassified | place: Key West, Florida... | reverse complement strand
GTGAAGTGTTGGAACTTCCGCAAGGCTGATTGGAAGCGCTTTTGCCTTCTTACAGGTGAATCCGTTGAGAGATTGCCACCTGCGGTCAATTCCATCAACTTCTCGCACTCCAGTCGCAAGGCGTTCACCACCATCAACAAACTTACTGGCAGGTCTGGACGCTCCTCTCGCCTGTGCCCAATCTCGGCAAACTCCATCGCCTTGCAGCTCGTGAAGAACGGGGCACACAAGACTGGGAGGAGCAAGTCCGCAAGGCTCATCAACAAGGAGCTGTCCGAACTATGGAAGGTCCCAATACCTGAGGGAAACAGTGTCTCTGTCCCTTTAGGCAGAGGAGCTTACTTCCGCCCTCAGGCGCCTGAAGCGATGAAAGTCTCCGGGTCTGGATTCTACATTCCCGGAGTTTATACTCCACTCCGGGTCGACTCGAAAATTTTAGTTTTGCGACTCCCTCACTTCCTGCACGCGCCAACTCAAAATTCCCAAGATTTGGAGAAGAGCACTAATAGCTGCGATCCCTAAGCCGGAAAAGCCATTGGAGGACTTAAAGAGCTGCCGCCCTATATCTCTTCTGTGTGTCCCTTTCAAAATATTCTAGAGACTCATCTACGCTCGTGTCCAACCAATCATCAACCTATTGCTCACGCGGGAGCAAGCCGACTTTCGACACGGGAGATCGACCGCAGACATTTCACCCTGCTCACACAGGACATCGAAGATAGCTTTTCGGCTTAGAAGAAGGCCAGAGCTCTGCTTGTCGATCTCACAGCAGCCTACGACACTCTATGGCACCGCGCACTCACCTGCAAGCTGCTGCAATTGCTGCCCGATAGACACATGGTCCGCATGATTATTGAGCAGTGGCGGATCCAGACCAGGCGTTTGAGGGGGGAAGTCAAATTGAGGGGCGCCAAAAATGTCTTCAGTTACTTAAATACCAAAGGTTGTCTGCGACGTGCGTTGTGTGTCACACAAAAGAGGCTATCTTTTGTAGGTCAAAAAGTAGCTATTTGTGTTGGTCGAACTATGCTATTTTTCAGGGAATAACCACCTGTTTGAAAGCGCTTTATATCATTAATTCAGAAAACGTTTCAAAACGGTCCCAAACAGGAGGCCTCGTTTTTCACATGCTACTGAGATATCGTGTATCTACGAAATGTATTTAAAAGGTATAAAACATTCTACGCGCAAACACTTGCCACTGTTTTGGCTATCCCTAGCGAAATCAGTGAAGAACAATGTCTGAAACGCATTCCCGACCTGGTTAGAAACGGAACGGCTCTTCTTAGACTTGGAAGTGACAACTCATGTCCCACGATAGGACTCAAATCAAAAACTAAATGACGATCATGTTTCAAATCCAAGCTTGTGCATTTACATGTACATGAAAGACTTATTTATTGTTGAAGCGACAATTCAAAAACAACACGTGAATAAAAGGCATTTGCCAGGACACTACTCCCATTTTAGGTAGCTTTGCTGACCATCGTATAAAACGATCTTACAATCACATAATAGATTTACACTGGGCCTTCAAGCATATTGCCCTAAAATACATTTAACGCTTCTTACAAAGGTAGATTTACAATCAAGTCTCTAAATGCCGTATCACATTTTTCGACAGTGGATTGTTGATGTGAAGAAAAAAACATCAATCCCACTAGACCAGGTTATTAAAGAAAGTTGTGACACTTTTCAACATAAGTGGAAGCTAGCGGGCTGCGCCCCCAAATTCACAACCAATACGTCCAAAGTCAAGCTCTAGTCTCCCCATGAAGTCATTTTTCAAGTCATTGTATACTATTACGAAGCCCCAGAGAAGCTCAACGTCACCCCCAATGCTGTTGATATGTCGATGGATCTGTTTCTTTCCAGCCAGGCCAGAAACCACAGAGGAGAATCAGCCTATCACCAATTTAAAACCACGAACCTTCGCCAACACCACGGTCACCAGTAAAAAAATTAAGATTTCACCAAAAGATTGTTTTTTTGCTCAAATTTATAGGATGCAAGCGGAATGATCTAACAATGACCAAGCTAAGCATTTTTCTGTGGGTTGCAGATTTCATTAGCCAAGCGAAACTTGTCTTTTCATGGCCAGCGTGAGTTGTCTACGGGTTTGCAGTTGCAACAAAAAGTTCAAAACCACACAGCATCAGCAACTGTTGCCTAACGCATCGCCAGGTGGGGGAAAAGGCACCGCTACTTTACCAATTTGGACGACAAATATTCAAGTGTTGAGCAAAAATTGTTATGAATGCAAAACCAATTATTCAATCCACTAAACTGTAGATAGCTAGTATTTTGTCAAAGTTTCTGCGTTTAAGCTATAGACGCACGGAGTGGGGGGGAGATTCGGACAAGATTAAAAAATTCAGGAATAACTTCCGGTTATTTTTTGACAAGTTTCTGAAACAGAACCATCGCCCTGCAGAATTCTCCTACTCTTTTTTCCTCAAAGTGGCGCAAAAATTCGTGCGAATTGAAAATTTTGCCCCGCCGAAAGCCTAAGGTTCCCTTGTGCCTCTGGTTAGAGCTGTGCACCATGATTTGTTGAGGCGCGTCGCTACGCGCAGTAATCAGGGGCGTAACGAAGGGGCACGGGGCACAATTCCCCGGTCTTCGAATCACTATGAGGGCGCCAAAAAGTCCTAACAATGTCACAAGAACTTCAATGCAGTACATTTGCTTCCGAAACACCTCAGGTTCAAACATAGGGGCGCCAAACCTGCTTATTGCCCCGGGCGCCATCCAACTTCGTTGCGCCCCTGACGGTAATTCAATACTCGTCTGCATTGTCCATGTATATAAAGTGAGGAGTTGCACAATTGCATAGTTACGTCGGTCATAATTCTTTGAGCTAATCGAGCGCGTTTAATGCATTTTTGTGGCATAGCGGCAAGTTGTTTGCTAACGTAAACATCTGTAGCTTTTTCCACGCTGCATTATGGTTCAATCAGCAAGGGCGTAATGAAGGGGCAAGGGGGCGCAATTATCCGGGCGCGTAATCACTCTGGGGGCATTGAAATACTGCGGGGGTGCCAAACAATCCCAACAATGTCACACGTACATTCTTCAATACAGTACATTTGCATCCGGAAGACCTCAGGTTCGAAAATGGGGGCGCCAAACTTGCTTCTTGCCCCGGGCCCCCTCTAACCTCATTACGCCCCTAGCAGTAATTCAATACTTCTCTGCGTTGTCCATGTATATGAAGTGAGGAGTTGCACAATTGCATAGTAACCTCGTTACGCCCTGTCAATCTGGAGGTTAGTTCCTTCAAGAAACCCATCCGCTCACTTTTATGTTGCAAAACTACGATGCAGACAAGCTGCGGACTCACAAACTGAACTGGCAATAGCCCTGAAACTGCTTTTTCGTTTTCAGTTTGGAGGCTTGTAAAATCTTGAGCCAGTAATAAGTTTTCCACATTGCATTCCTATTTTTACTGCTGCCTTTCCTTATCCTTTCAGAGCGGTCATCAGGCATTAAGAATAAACTTGTAAAATACAGACCATTTTCATACAGCACAGCAGCAAGTGGAGAACTGCGAAGTGCGAACGCGACTGCGTTTGCGAAGGCTGAGCAGTTCTCACGCGGCAAAGAAATAACGAAACAGTGGAACTATTACGAAACAATAGCATCGTTCAGGCTATTCGATAAGAGGTTGGGTAAAGTCCGACACGTAAACCCTAACGTTTAACTAAGCGAAAAACATTGTTTATTTCAGAGTATTTTTATATATGTTTCTACTTCCATGGTCGCCAAAAAGGTGCGCATTTATGGCAAATCGGCGCCATTCAAAGGGGCGCCACAGAGGTTTGAGGGGGCAGTTGCCCCAAACTCCCCCCTGGATCCGCCACTGTCATTGAGATGGTTAGTAATCGCAGCTTCACCCTTACCACCACTAACGGCAAAAGGAGCAGGTTTCGACTCCTCAAGAACGGCGTCCCAAAGGAATCTTTCCTGGCACTCCTTCTCGTCAACATACACTGTATATCTCTGAGCTGCCAAACACCGTCACCAGAAAGTACGACCTATCTATCATGCATGCTACTGGAGACTGGTAGGCAGTGGAAGGAGTACTGACCAAGGACATGGCAATCGTAGGTGTGTACCTCCAGCAAAAGAAGCTAAAGCTGAGCACTACAAAACCGGTGTCGGCATCCTTCTCTCTTAACAACGAAGCTAAACTTGAGCTATAAGTCAACTACAATAACGAAACTCTGCCCTTCTCCCCCGAGACCAAATACCTCGAAGTAATGTTGGACAGGTCTTTCATGTATCTCCAGTGGCGTATCTAGGGTATGGCAGGCATGGCACGTGCCATGGGCGCCACTTTGACGGGGGCGCAAAAATTGCTTGGAAAAAATTAAAATTATGACCAAACTGTGGTATTGCGACATAACACGACGGTCAGACATTGTGACAGAACAAGAACGCTCGCATGCCATACAGGGGCGTAACTAGATCAAATTGCACCGGAAAGAAACAAGTTTGGCGCCCCCACGTTCGAACCTGAGATCTTTCGGAAGCAAATTTACTGTGCTGAAGAATGTACATGTGACATTGCTGAGACTTTCCGCCCCCCCCGCAGTGATTCGGCGCCCCCATAATGATTCAGCAACCGGATAATTGTGCTCTCCTTGACCCCTTGTAACTTCCATGATGCCATAGCTAGGAGACCTCGTCCTTCTAACGCTATAAGCAAGGATAGGTCAGTCCGTACTGCTGCATTACAAGCAAGAAGATATTAGTCAGAATCTGCTGAGGCATAACGAGGTGAGATGGCCCCAGGGTCAAGAAGCAAGTGTGTCGCCTCCATGTTCGGACCTGAGGTTTTTCGGAAGAAAATATACTGTATTGAAAAAAGTACTTGTAATGTGACATTGTTGGGACTTTTCGGCGTCCCCGTGGTGATTTGGCGCCCGGGGAATTGTGCCCCACTCCTTACGCCTTTGTCTGGCTGAGACGAGTTTAAGTCCAAGGCTGTGTGAATCTGACTGTTAGGCAAATAACTGCTGCTGAGGTCCTATAGATTTACAGATTATTTAAACTGCTGCGACCCAATCCGACTTTACGAATATTCTTCGATGGCTACTAGTCTCAGATAAATGGGCTGAACACAATGCCCCAGTCCAGAGATTAAGGTAGAGAACATTAGTTTTGAGCAAAAATGTTAACTCATGAAAGAGATTTGTTAGTCTTGTTTAGAGCTAGCCTTTTCTGTCCAAATTTGCCTTACTGTTCGATGTCCAAGGCCTTGTGACAAGGTCCCGACTGTGAGAAACTAAAAGCTACGTGCTCCAATTTAGGAGCTGTGTAGGGGAAGGTCGGGTGAGTTGACTTAGCAGCATAGTTGACTCACCGCCAATATCTAACCAGCCATGCTTGAAGACGGTAAAGCTAATCCATTGTTTAGTTTTTATATTCTATAATGACAGCCACGTAAAGTTGACGTGTCATAATGGAAGGGCTGAAAAGGTATGCCAGAAAGTATGTTTTTGATCCAAAAGAGTAAATATTGTTAGATTTAGTTCGTCAGGTTGTATCTCCTCTTGTATGTGCATGTATAAAACAAAATTTAAGCATCACCCCACATTTCGTATCACTTTGGTAGCTTGTTTCTCAGAAGAAAATTATTTGTTGGTTGACATTTTTCTGATTTAGTGCACCGAAAGGTTATTTGACTCAGTAATGGTCGTCCTAGCTGGCTCAGTGGGACATGATGTAAAATTACCTTATGAAAGAAAGCAGCATGGCATTTTTTAAAGAATGCTTAATACCATTCTCAATTATAATTGTTAACGGTATGTTGAACTCACCAAGTATTTCTTTGGGAGTAAATCAATTTCATATATTGATACTTAAGAATGAACCTATACAAGCAGGGGCGCCGTTGGGTTCTATCGAATGTGCCACGAAAAGTGGGTGGATAAATGAATAAACCTTCGTTTATTTGCTTTAACAGTTGTAGTCACTTATTTTATTTGTGAGTCAAGATTGTTTTTTTTCGCTACTATACAATACTTTTTATTTACAATGATTCATTAAAAATAATTCAACTATCCAACAGAATGAGTCAACTACCCATCCCTTAGTGCTAGTTGACTCAACTCAACAATTACAGGCTCTAGCTTTGCAGCAGGCTGTTTGAGGAATCTCCTGCCTGGTTTTGCACCCATCTTTTTGCAATGATTCAAGCTTGCACCCATCATTCAGCAATAATAGTTCAAGTCACTGCTGTGACTTAACTATTATTGTTGACTCAACTCATGAACATTTTTGTAATACGCCGGAAATGTCAATTGCCGACATATCATCACATTGAAACAAAGCATGGGCCGAGGCAAGGGGTTGAACTTAACATTGTATAAAATTAAGCTTTCCAGAAAGAAAAACATCAGAGCTACAAGCTATGAAATAAAAAGTGAGTCAACTCACTCGACCTTCCCCTACAGTTCGGATGTAGATGGCAAGCAATTATGCGAGAAGATTCTAGATTGCAAAATGCTAGTTTCAAGTCGTGCAACTTAAAATTATCGCGTCTTGAAATTTTGACATTATTCGAATTGCTTGCAAATAAATGTTGACGATGGCCGTAGCCTATGTATTGCATGATGCGAACGATCTTTCGGTAAACTGAAACTGATCGTTTTATACCTCCGGGCCTCAAGGGCCAATAATAAGTCAGGGCAGGTTGTGTGATCTAGCTTTGATGAGAATAGAAAGGGACGAAAGAGTGAAAGGTTAAAATCATAGACGACTTTACTTCCATAAAAGCAAGCAAAGTGTTGTTTAAATTATTAATTCTTATATAATTTAACAGAAAAAGTCTGGATATAGTTATGTTTCGATGGAGTTGTGTGTTTTCAAACACAAGCGATGCATAACTTGCGTTAAGTAATTTAATGTGCAATTCAAATTTAATGTGTTCCATTTAAAAAATATTGTCGTTTGCAGGTGCAATATGTTGTTTGATTTTATTTGTAATATATACAATTTTGGCATGCAGCACTACGTAGACCTATAAACTACGAAAAGGTTATTACTTGAACATTTTGATATTCTTCATAATAAAAATAAAGGGGTATAGAAGTATGTTGTGGTCCTTATGGATTATTTATTTTTATTTGCTGGAGAGTTTAAAGAAAAAATAGGCACATATATTTTCCGTTTTAAAACAATTGTCTTCTTCATGGTTTAACTTTCGTAAAAATTGTACTTACATCTACAGTAATATTTAAATTATTATGAAGGGGCGCACATTTAAACTTTGCCATGGGCGCCACTTTGCATAAATACGCCACTGTGTACCGCCAACACCTTGAGTCACTTTGCAAGGAGCTAACATCACGCGTCGCACTCTTGGGGAGGTTTGCTTCCTCTGGCTGATCATCGATGGAATGCTGAGTGCTTGGACAACCCAACAAGACACCGTACTTTCATCCCCGACACCGGCACCCATCCTCCTGAACTTACCCTTCCAAGAACAGCGTAGGTACGCCCCCTTACCGGTGGCAGACGTTTCCGAACCTGTTTACACAAATTGGGTATGACCTCCTCTGCGTCCTGTGAGTGTGGCGCAGAAGAACAAACCGTCGGACATGTTAGCCTACAATGTCCAATCTATCGACCTTCCCGTGGACTGCACGGCCTGACAGTTTTGGACGATGAGAGAATGGAATGTCTGCACAACACCTGCCCCGAGATCTCGTGCGGCCTAGCAGTGGGCAGTAACAACTAGCACAAAAAACATTTTCTTGTAGTGGCTTGGCCTTCCCTGCAATGTATTTTACTTCAATGAACCGTATAACCGCATCACACATATTACATTTTATACCCAGAGCAAAAGACTTTCATTAACTATTGAGCACTGTTCCCTTTACACTATAAGGAGCTTCGTCCTCGGGAGGTCTGCAACCTAAATGACCCTTGGTCCTTCGCAGCCTCCCACTCCCTCATGCATTTTATAAATCGATGTACTTGGAAGTAATCGCAGTACTACATTATAATATTCATGATGGCGTCATTCATGCGCGTCTTGAAAGCTTGTATTTCATCAAAGTAAATGTATTAGCGCCATCAAGCGTATACTCTCTACTATATATATCCTCGTCTTCTTTCATATATTTTTGTATTCATTGTTACTGCGATGCATGTGTGGGAGTGAAGACGTTACACAATACAATACAAAAAAAGAAGTTATTGCAACAAATGGATTTGAATTGCAACAACAAATTTAAAAGTCCGTTGAAAATGTCTAAACTGTTTGTTCTGCTTTGCGTTTGATGACAAAAGATGAAATCTTCCATCATTTCGCCACACCAACAACATTTTACACGCAAAATAATAATCGTGCTTGACTGGCAATGTCGGTACTTTCATCACGTTGGATTGCAAAATAAGTGTAATTTTGTCTCTCAAACAACTGTATTTACCGTCGTTTGCAATTTCGTTTTTTCTTTTTGAAATCGTGTTGTCAGACAAGAGTTTTTTGGCTTCTCTGCGCATTCCTGCATCAATCATTTACAAATCAAAAACTACAATCCCCGGCCTTTACACCGGATACAACCGAGCTAGTGCTCCAGTCCGGCCTGATCACTCCTCACTCACGTGTATACGTATTATTACATCAGCCTAATTGTACTTGCTCCGGCGCTAGAGCAAGACCAACGCCTCCTTTGGCATTCTACTATTCCATTTGCGTTTGGTCCGTTGCACGTACAGTTCTGTGTTTAGAAAATCCCGATATTCTGCTTCTTTCCCAACCTTAAAATGTTTACTTCGGTGGACGCATTTGTTCACGGTTGAAGCCAAATTGATATTGCTGCTCTTACGCTTTGCTGCAATTAAATATGTTTCCTGCCTGTGCGCAGAAAACTGTTCCAAGTTGCTGCATTGTTGCCGGTTCGCAAGAAAGCGACTTCAGGCAAACACCGCGGGAGCGCACCGCGGGAACATTTTCAATTGCAAATTGCAACGTTATGACGATTTGTATGGTTAGTTCGAGAAAAGCTATGCCGGTAAGATCAGGAATGTAGTTGAGGCGGGAACGTGTGCGAACGACGTTATCACACTTTTTTCATAGCAGACGGACTTGGAGATGTGTATTTTTACTCGGATTTCCTGTGTGTAGCTACAGACGGCGCATAAATGAATAAAGGGCAAGCTAAATGGCTAGTTTTCAGGTGCGTTCTCACACTCCTCTTTTTAGCACTAAGCCCCTGGGTCAGGTTGTTGATATCTATCAGCCGAGTTCCTTACAAATATTTTGTTATAACACGAATTTTGATTCAGAATGTAAACTCTTGTTTCGTTTGCATATGCACTTCATCGATTTAGTATTCGACGACTGCGAAACCGGAGTTACAAACTAAATTAAAATCCTGCTTCATGTAAATGTAAATATGTGTAACGAACTTCAGTTATAATACATGTTTGTCTGTTTCTGCCACACCCTATTTAGCTTTAAATTTCAGATACGTTGTTTAACACAGTTTGAATTTTGCCCGGGAGTATAGGGGAAGTATAGGAAAGGAGCAAGTGTACCTTTCGTTGTCTTGCGGTGCCTGTGAGATTTTTCAGTTTTTTTGCAGCAGTGGCATGTAGGTCTTTTCGCGTGTGAGGTGGAATGAGAAAAAGCTTCAACCCGCATAAGCAACTGTAGAACAGGGTTGCGGAGTCAGAGGTAAAATGTTCGACTCCAACTCTGACTTTTAGGTTTGCTTTTCATTCAGCATGTGTACAAATGTTTGGTTGCTACATCTTCTTCAATAAATTTCGCAATGCACAAAATTCTAAACAGGTAAATACGGCTCCGAATTGTACACACTAAGTTTCTGTAGCTTTCTTACCAACTTATTAAACTTGTAGCGTTGAGTCATTGTTTGATTAACACTGTGACTAGGTGAGTACGACGTAACTCCTCGACGCAGTTAAGGCCAACGCCAGTTAATGAAAACCTGTGCATTTATCCAAGGCCTCCTACAAAACAGGTAAGAGGCCTTGATTTATCGATCTCCGGACTTCTCAGACATTATAACGTAAGCACCGTGTCAGACGTTTCTTCAACGTTCACTTTGCTTTGCCAAAGTAACCGACAAATTCTGTTGATGTAAACAACGACCATTTGAGGAATTTCAAGCCAAACCAGTTTTCCAAATGCCACTCACGACAACTCGGTGTCCGGTTGCTGCAGTTAAGTTTGACATTTATGACATCAGCACCAGCAAAGCCGTTTAGACTTGTGGTATACTCTTAAACTGAATGACTCATTCCAAACAACTGATAGTTTTCACGATAGGCTGTCGCAAAAGGTATGGTTTTGTATACACGAAACACCTAGATTTTATTATATGCTGTGCCAAAGACCTCAGCTAAAAAAACAGGAAAATTAAGTGATACATCCTTTGCGTTCATGCAATGAAAGAAATTATATGTTTGATTGCGTAATTAAACTGTTGGCCTGTCAAAACAGGAAACCGGAATCAACGAAAATTTGTTTAAAATGCCTTAGATACCATTTCAAGAAAAAAAAACATTCTAATTGGAAATGGTCTGTTTATGATAGATTTATTTATGTGAACTTGTTGCATTTCGTGTTTCAGCTGAGCATCAACTTTTATTTTGCAATAGTAGGTTTCACCACGGTTCTTCCAGTTGTCTAACCCGTTCTTATTTAATCGGATGTGGGAATTTTCAGTATCTACTGGTGTTCACCACAGGCGTGTGTTATTGTACCATCACTATTTTACGAGACATAGTGATGCATTTTTCCATGTTCAATCAAAATCAAGATGGCAACTGCATACTACTTCAAGAGAAAGCCAAAACATGCAAGTCTATCTGTTTTACATCTTGAACTATAAATTTGCTCAAACAATGCTGTGGATCGAGTGCGAGCTTTAAACTCATATGACAAAAAAATCTTCACCCACACTGACATCAACCACAGTTGGTTTTGATCGCTTATCAGTAGGTAGTGTTACGGTGCCAGCATTTGTTGCGAACTTCAATAGAGCCCGACAACCTTTTGCCTATTCTTACACCTCGCAAATTCCGCGTATCAACAGAGCTACAGCCTAGTATTCCCTACAGGACTTCTTACGGAACGGAAGATGGTCAGCGCAGACACTTGCTGTTACAAATTAAGCGGCAAACTTCAACACCGATTGATCGTCCAATACAGTTTGGGAAACGCAACTGAAACAAAACCGAGCGTTGCAACAGCGCAGTTAAATTGAGCAAGTATTGTTCACTGTCGGTTAGTCGAGCGCACGGTAAACAATGAATTATTAGTTACCCAATCACACAAATGCGGTTATTTACAAAAGAAGAAAGCGCACAGCTCAGCGCACGCACAACTGTCATCCTTGTTACAATGTCAACGTTTGCAAGTGAACTGCATCTGCGTGCTCACCCTCCTATTGCAACAATATGGCGTAATGAACCACTTTTAAGTAGAAAGACGATGTGAGCTCCACCACAGCTCAGATGTTCGTTCTTTAACGTTTTATTAGAAATCTCGCTGTTTCGAATGACGGTAGAAATTGGGTTTTACTCTTGAAGAACGTCACGAACGGGCAACGTCACGAAAGAATAACATGAAGTGGGGCAAATTCATAGCGCGTTTTGCACGAAGAGGAGAAACAGAAAAACAAGTCGTACAGCCGTCGCAAAACTCATAATTGCCGAAAGGGAGTAACGAATCGCCGATCCCGGAAAAGCGGCACTAAACGTCAAGTGCTGTCAAACACAGCTTTGACTCAAGACCGCACTGATGCAGTGAAAACTTTTGACCCGGCAAAAGGCGCGCGTTAAATTCGGCAACCTGTTGACAGACGCGAGTTGTAGCGCCATGTCAGTTCGGTTCACAGTACTGCGCGCCTGTAACAGATAGGTTTAATCGTGCATTTTTGTGAATATGGCCAACCAAGCAACAGGAATGCAATATAAAAAGTGAAACACCAAAAGGCAAGAAAGGTTAATTGCATGTTAATAAGAAATAGAAATGAGAAAAACAATTGAGGACTGACGAAAGGAATTCTGCAAATTGGTGTGAACTACATATTTGAGATACAAACGGTTGGCTAAGACCTTATGGGTCAACGATAACGATAACCCTGTATTCCTAGCATTTACAAAGCAAAAGACCTACTAAAACTGTCAATTTAGTTTGCGATTTTTTTCTCAATAGGTCTATGCTAGCACGTCTTCTTCATTTCACGATAGAAGTCAGTGTTACACGCTGTTTACCAACAGATAGCTCGCCAATAACATCGCGCTAGCAGTGCGCCATCGTAATCGGAATGCAGCAGCTCCGTTGCACTGATGTGGTCGAGTGATTTTGCGTGAGTGCAATGGTTGAATAGGTCGGAAGTTGTTGCCCATGAGTGACGTGTTCACCGCGCCAACATTTTCCTTAACGAGACTGGTTTGAAGTATCAGTTTCTGCCCAGAAGCGCAAAACATTTGTAAAAAAGTACGTTAAAGAAAATTAAAAAATTTGATTCACGGAAAAACAACCAATAAAAATCACAATTATTGAAAAGTTATAGATGGCTGTATCCATTGCCTCAAAACATCGACAAAACCACAAAAAACACTGAGCCTTCATCTTGACAAAAATTTATTGTTCATTGTGAACTTACTTGAGCGGGGGAAATCCTGATAGGATCGGTAAACACTGTCCAAACGACGCTTTCGGAGCATGGAGGCGTTGTTAGTGATCCGCTTTGAGTAAAATTGAAAAAACATGCGAGTATGCAAATAAAGTGTGTTCAAGATGCAGTGTTTGCTTATATCTGGTGTTTCAATATGTTAATGAAATCTTGCGAAAAACCAGCAGATTTCGAATCGTCGTTCGTACAAAAATTTTTCAGTGCATGCGCATTAAAATCTTTTTGCTTTTTGGAAAAGCGATAACTACGAGACGCAAATGAATTCTTTTAATTTCGAACAGTGTGCCCATCAGTGGAAATGTAATTAAAAGCGGTTATGAAGACACAACCCAAAGGCAGTTGGTTTTCTAGGATTAAAAAATGCTAGACCGAATTATTATTTCTAATTGCAAAATGATAACCTACTTACGGTCTTTGATTTATCTATCCAACTGTTTACAAAATGTAAACCTGCTGGAGCAACTTTATTATTTTAATGACTGTTATTATCAAACCACCGTTTTCTAAATAGCGTGCGCTTCTCAAAACATTTTTTCTCAACAGCGTGAAGATAGCAATGAAGGCGGTTTATAACATTAAAATTTACCACAAGTTTTTGTTTTTGACCCGTTTTTATAGTTTTAAAAGTATTGTTACATTTTCCTTATTTAAAGATTTTGAAGCTAAAGATTTAGTTCTTGGCCAATAAGTCAACTGCGTAAACTTATGTATGGTAACAAAAATCTCAATTTCATCAATCGCACCTTTATCGACAAAGCTCTTTTTTGTTTATTTTGCCATTCCAGTATTTGAAATAAAACTATCCCACCGTGCGAAATTCAAAAACGGAAACACAAGGGTTTTTAGATGAGCATGAGAGTAACCAAACATCTTGCAAATTTCTCCTCGAGTCTTATAGCCTTACGGCTTCGTCTTGCGACATCAAAGCACGCAACCTTCAGAATCAGGAAACTTTATGACTAACCATTTTCGTGCTATTTTGTTATTTTATTACCCTTGTGATATGGGCCATGAGTCTGAATCAAATAAATAAATAACATAAATGAGTTACCCACAGGTTTGGACCTCTTTAGTTTTTTCGTCCGTCGCAGTTTTTCGTGAGTGCCAAGAGCTAAAGGAAAACTGTTCCACTCATCCTGTTGTTACCTGTATCGATAGTAGGTCGACAAGTCGTGGGGCAACAGAACGCCGAGCGAGAAGCGCTTCACATATGTTTGGTTCTGGTCGTTGAATGTGATATTATGAAGCAGGGGTTCCAACAGGCGATTGAATTCTAAATTGTCTTCAGCTGCATCCGCCTAAAATGTTAATATGATTGTTTCAGTGTCTTCATGCGACAAAAATGCTTGCAACTCTCGCTCCTTCATAAAGATTTTTCCAACAAAAAACTTTTTCTCAAGTAAGCAAGCATAGAGGACATTTCTCAAAACGTTTCTCTTCGGCCAAAGATTCAGTTGTAATTTGAGGTTCTTGTGTTCGCTCAACCGCAATGTCTTCGCATGCGAGAATTGAGCGAAAATTTTGGTCGAAGTTAAGCTGAAGTTTCGACTGCATAAATAAAGAGGGAATTACTGCGTGATGCATGTGCTTGTGTGTGTCGGTGTGTGTTGGTATGTGTCGGCATGTGTTGGTATGCATGCTTACGTTTCGCTTATGGGTTCAGAGGCGCTTCATAAGCTCAATTTCAAGTTTGCTTGTCAGATTTTGATCCTTCGTGTTAAGAATTTCAAGTTTGGAAAAAATTCATTCCAAACACGGAGCAATGATAAAGGTTTGTTCGTAACATGTTACAACTGCAATCAAACTTCATACACTGTACTTCAAAGAAAAGGTAAAAACAGATTTTGCATATTAAGCGCAACGATCAGCAACAAACCGTAATGAAAAAGCCAAGAACAGCAAGTCCTTCATGTTTTAGCACCGCCTCTTTCAGTGACGCATACATGGTGTTGTAGTGAACAATGTGCATTTCGGCGAATTCTCGCTTCCCATTCAGCATGTGCTCCGATCCTGCGTCACTTCCGTTCTTCGCCCAGTGGAAATGAAACTGCGCGGCCTTGCCAAAGACGAATTTTTGATGTTATGAAATCTCTTATATAACAAGTCTTCAAAGTTAAAGTTTTGAGAACGCACCCAACATTGTTAATGTGTATGCAGAGTCTGGAATCAGAGTTTTCCGCCGCGTTGATAACAAAAATTCTCTCCAGCAATACAAAATATCAAAGTAAAATTGTCATCTCAGACCGGAAATACAACAGTTCTTGGTTGAGGTGAAAGCTTGCTAGTTGACTGCAAATCAATTTTTATAGTTTAATTTTTCAATGAGTGTACTTATTTTGTGGTCTGCAATGGGTGTAGGATGTTTTCGAGAAACAATAAAGGAATTACTGTATAATTCAAATAAGACATTTTTTCCAAAGTTTGTATGACTTGTCTCTTTCCTGTTCTAATATTAATCAAAAGTTAGCTTTGTAGGTTGGTTGGTTCTACAGTATGTCAGACAATATTTAAATTAAGAAAGAAAATTTGTTCAGGAAAATAGTATTTGCATTTTTTATTATCGGAGATGTGCCCCAGAGACTACTTTCGACACTCCGAAAGGAGTGCAAAAGCGAGTATAACGAAACTGTGCTGAACTGAAGAAAAGCGTTGCTCCACCATTTAACTAAATGCAATCTTTGAGATCTGCCACTATATTGGACCCACTTCTTCAAATTCATTTATATTTTTAGGAACATACAGCAAATGTGGAAGATATTTGCTTGCAGTGCAAAAGCACCGAGCATAGAAGCAATGAATACAACTCACGACAAATGTTATTTTCTCACCTGGTAGCTACCTGGAAGAAGACTCTTGTCGTTGATGGTGTAGCCTCCTTCCAAGTTGACTTGCACTGCGCAAAGTTTGAAAATCAATAATTCTATTATATAACGTCTTCACTCCCACACGCAACGCAGACTTTAGCAAGCATGGCAGTAGGAACACACAAGTGCATGAAAGAACACGAAGATAGATATGTGACGGTGGTAGAAAAGCATGCGCTTGATTGCACTAGCACAATTACTTTTATGAAACACAAGCATATACTGTATATGTGATACTAGTAAAGGTCGCACGCATGGATAGCGCAGTCACGGTTGTTAAAATATAGTGCTGCGATTCTTCTTTTTCCCAGAGTAACACTTCGGCGAAAAAGCCGAACCTTTTCCATAGAGAACTACAAAGTTTAAAAAAATCAACTTGCATTTGTTTCAATAAAATGTGATGTTTGTCTGCAATATTCACATTTGTACTACTCGCTTACATGAAAAAGTAATCAGGCACCTTTGCTTGCAGCTTCACTGGTAACTTCAAAATTGCAAAAGTATTCGTTGTGAATGAAACGTATGTATTTGCCATTTATGTAGCACTTTATTTTCAGTCATGCAAAATATGCTAGTTTTCATATTTAGCCAAGAAAATTGTTAAATTAGATGCAAAATAATGTTGTTTCCTACTTATCATCTTTCTTTTCTAGTACTATTAATTGCTCAGCGAATACGGTTTGTTTTTTATGCATATGATTTCGATCGTTGACTCTTAATCCATCTTCAGTCAAAAAACTGATAACACTTACCTTGGGTAAGCGTTAACATTTACCAATGCTTACCAGTCAAAACACTGATCAACGCTTACCAAGTGAACTTGTTACGCGAAATATTTCTTTCGTTTTTTTGTTTTCTTTTTTTCAAAAATTTCTTTATCTTCACGAAATACGCTCCTCCTAAAATGGCAGTCTACCTGTGATACTCGGAGAATATGAAAAAGCGTGGTTTCGGCCTTTCCAGCCTCGTGCTAGGCGTTGATCTGGATGGAGGCAAAGGAAAGTTTCACACGCAGCGCTGCCAGCGACCGCTACCACTGCAGAGTTCACTGCGAGATTAGTATCCTGACCCACGCCCAAGGTAAGCGTTGATTAGTACGTCTACCCGTGATATCCCAACATACGACAGTCAGCGAGCACCAGAAACCTTGAAGTACGCGTCACGGAAACTCACAAGTATGACCGTTATTCCAGATGTTCAGCGAAGCTGGCAAAGTCCGAAACAAGGAATGAGAAAAAGCTCCCAGCCTTCGGTCTTCGACTGTTTCGCTCTGTCTGATATCAATCGGCGACTGAGATGATTCACGACAGTCAGGGAAACTCTCTTTCCAATGCTTAGGACCTGAAAACATCAACCAGAGAAAATAAAACATTTTCAGAGCTGAGATTCTGATAAAGGGAAAAAATCTTTGAAATGTTAAGAGCGTGGAATATATCCCCCGAAATGGCATTGCTCATGAGTGTAAGCAGACTCGGATGAAGTTGGCTGCTTCGTCAACCTGAGTGTATGCTTTGTGTTTGCTTCATAATGAACAATTAATCGGATTTCCAGGAAAAAGCTGAAAACAAAAAGTTTAATTCAAATAAATTTATTTTGAAATTTGCATTTTTCAGATGTGGGTTATATCACATTATTTAAATAATTATGTTAAAATCCACCCTTTCAAGTGAAATTAGTTACGTTTTTTTCCCAAAAAACTGCCCAGAGAAAGAATTCACTAAAATCATGGCAGCAAGTGAGAGCTGCTGTGGTCTCCATTTCCTGTTATACAGACAATTTTAATTGCGCAAAACTGATTAACGTTTTATTGAATGTACAACATTGCTCATTGGACAATTTTCAAGAGGCTGTGCTTAAGATGCAGATATTGACGAAATCATCATTTTTAGTCCGTATATGTTTACGTTACTCTAGTCACTGCGTCAATACTTTTGAAAAAGACTATTTAGATTATATTTTGCATCATTCGTTTAAAAGGTTAACATTCTTTATATCAAGAACAAACAGTAAATATAAAATGACGTTCAAGCAAAACAGATTCATTGCTCCAGCACAGGGTTCTCAAACTCAAATTGTTCCGTGGGCCACATGAGGACGTACAAGGTAACTCGCCGGCCGCATTGTGACACTGACGCAACAATAGCGGTACCTGAACTTAATTTTACACGTAATTTCCTGCGTAAGGTATCATGAATGATAGGCAAATCATTTCTAGCCGTCTCTACGTTCGTATTATTCAATTCTTGCTATCTAATGAACTTGTTCGTTCGCTAGCTGAGCACTTTTAAACACCGGTGAATGAACTAACGTAATGTTATTCACTTCATTCATTTTCATGGCCGCTTTTCCTCTAGGGAGGGCTGCGGGGGCATCGTCCATAAGAGGATTTGGAATAGCTCACGGTCAACAGCAATTGCAGATAGTTCTGCTGGCTCCACACCAAGACGGGACTAAGCAAGGTCAGAGATGCAGGTACTTAATTTACGCCTGGGCCGACATCTGGGTCGCTTTCCTGTGGGT
>Ga0210059_1006956_pt1 | contig 18068 bp, 14 predicted proteins | sample Ectturendosymbi2_FD_188042 | JGI IMG/M metagenome (GOLD analysis project Ga0210059, IMG submission 188042) | Ecteinascidia turbinata endosymbiont from Florida, USA - Sample 2 (SPAdes) (version 2) | ecosystem: Host-associated > Tunicates > Ascidians > Unclassified | place: Key West, Florida... | reverse complement strand
CACACGTGTGAAGATAAACTAAAAAGAGAAAACTTATCACTAAGCGTAAGTCTGAATCGTAACCAAGGTGGAACATATCCAGTTTGTGTGATATATCCATAAACATACTGTATTTCGTAACAATGCACCGTGATGCCTGGCATGGACCCTTTCATCAATCTACTGTTGAAACCACAAGGCTGCGTCGCCTTGAGCCTCTTAAAGAGAGAGTGGAACCGACGACCCTCAGCATAACATAACAGCAACAGAATTTGCCCACTCGACTAGGTTCACTCTACTACAGTATTGCTGCTGCGAATTCAACGTTATGTGAGGCGAATCACCACGCCACATTACGAACAAAACAATGTCCGATGTACTTTTATGTTTTGTCCTGTAACTAACGAGCCTAGTAATCCAGTATATAACATTTTGTAAAAATTTACTTTGTCATAAATTTATGATTCAGTAAATTTACCCCCTCGGACAGTGGTTCCCAAAGATATGGGTCGTGACCCAAACAAGGGCCGCGAAAGGTCAAAAAATGGTTCGCGCCGAGGCGATCCAAAACTGAATTGTGTATTTTCAACGTCACCTGGTTGTCTGTGCCTCTCTGTAGCGTATAGGTACTTGAGAAAAGAGTGATTTCCTACTTTGAAATTGAGCTTAGCAACTTACTACCAAAAGTCACCCATACAATCAGTATTTTTTTAATACGATGTTTGCGTCGTGGGTCGCGGGGTGGCCACCAAACTCAGATTTGAGTCGCCTTAAAAAAATTTATGAACCGCTGCCCTAGGAAGATGAAATTCACCTAAGAAACACTGCCTTAAATGGCAGTTTTCGAGGTGGAAGTTGTCCTAGGTGGCAGTTGTCCCGGTGGTAGTTGTCCTGGGTGGAAATTGTCCTAGGTGGCAGGTGTTCAGGTGGCTGTAGTCCTAGAACCCTAAACAAGGCACCAAAGGTCCTTACATAATGGTTTTAACTTGGTGTGGGCGAACACAGGTACTGTATGTTTGTAGGCAATGTGTAAGCGTTTCATACCAGTCTCTGTGCAGTTTCTTCACAGTTGGCAAGCATACTGTACATTACCATGCAATAGGCACGAAAGAGAGTGTTTTTTGCTGCAGGTGAGCACTGAGCAAAGGTGCCTCTGAGCTTGTTTGCTACACAGCTCAGCGATTTCACTTGTCTCTGGACATCATCATAATCATCCTTGATTGAGGTATTTAGCGACACACCAAGCTATTTGACTTGCTCAGAAAACTGTACACGCACACCATTTAGAAAAACATTCGATGGAGCAGTTTGCTCATGGTTTTGGGACAAAAGAGAACACCAATTGTTTCGTTGCAAGTAAAAGCGATTTCATGTTCAGCAGCATAGTCACCACAAGTATTCAGAAGATGCTGGAGTCCACTAATGCAATGGCCAAACACACACATATCATCAGCAAACATTAGATGATTCGCAACAATATTTCCCACAGTGCATCCCACTCTGGATGAACTCATCTGGTTTGAGAGTTCATCAATGCAAACAGCGAATAAATATGAACTCAGTACTCCTTATCTTACCCCATTGGTTACAGTAAAGGGGGATGAAAAGATAGTACCCACATTACACTTGCATGGTCTGGTGCCTAAACAAACTCATCAGCAGTCTTACTATGCACATCGGTAGATTGCGCCTAATTAGTTTAGCGAATAGCAGGTTGTGGTTAGTTCTGTCAGATGCTTTAGACCAGGGGTGCAAAAATTCGGCTGCGCGACCAAAAACATGGAGTGCGCCAACGTTTTCTTTTTTTTGCACTTTATACTTTATACACATGAAAGCTGTATGACAAAGTTTATATGTAGGCCTACTACTAAAAATTTCTGCGCGCTTCCCAAATTCACAGAACATTTTGGATTCCTGCTTTTGACTCATCTAAGAATGCTGAAAGTCTTGGTTACATAATACGACACAGCAGTGTGTTTGAGTAAAATATGCACATGTTAGTGCTATGTTGTGGCGCATTTACTGTCTCTTTATCATTTATTATTTCTGCAAGAGTGACTTTGATTCTCTTTTCATTGTATTGGTTTCATTTTGTGTTGTTTTTAAAAGGAATTAGGGAAAAAAATTATAGGCCTAATGTTTTTACCGTGAGCGACCAAGATGCAGCAAAATATAACCCATTGATTATGCAAACAACTTTAGCTATTCAATGTGCATGTTAGTTGAAACGAGTTCTCCACGAAAAATGTTCTTGAAATTGAAACTGCTGATCTGCGTTTTGCGATAAATCTGAATAGTTTTGTCTGATCGTTTTCCAGTATCGCAAGCAAGCTGATCTGTTTTTGTGTTCTTTCAGCTTCGAGACAGATCCGCGCATACGTCACACTGCATGGTCGATTCTTATTGGTTATTCCTTTTTGTTTTCCGGAATGTACGGAACGACCCAAACAGTCATTCAGCGTTTTCTTTGCTGCAGGACCGAAAAACATGCCAAAATGTAATGTTTCTAACTCTTTTTTCTAGCAGCTTTTTTACACCGTGCTTGAAACAAGTTGCTCATGATATCTGAAGATTTGGGTTGTTGCGCTGAATATTTTAATGAATTCTTCTGGGTGCATTTAAACTGACGCTAGAATTGATTACAACAGTAACACTGACAATGATAACCGCAACTTAATAATAACAGTTACACTAAAAATGATAAAACTTGATTATTTACGATGCTCAAGGCTTTCGTTTATTTCAACAACCAGTAGTAAATTATCAACTTTATGGCACAAAGTCCCAATAAAATGAACGATGACACAATTTGGTTATTAGTACTATTTCAGCTGATTTAGTATAGGAATGTTCATTTCATTGGATATATTCTATAATATTATGAAGCAATTCCCTGTTTTATTGTTTAAGAGAATAATATTTTTGATGTTATGTCAGAATACATCAACTTTTGCGTAAGTTGAAGGATCTTGGCTGGAATATAGTGCCATACAGCTGTTCTGCGGTATAACTGATGTAAGATCCTACCATTCTTCAAAGGACTTCATCTGTCTTTTTACTTTCATTCAAAATGTTGTCAGGGTCAAGCAACCTTTTGTTAGAAGAAATGATGTCCAAAGAAAGCAAAATAACTGCCTAAACTATAAAATACGTATTAATTATTGTTTTATTTATAATATAGCACTTCATGTGCACTAACCATGTAAAAACGTAAATCAACGTGTGAATTCAGATGGAGATTAACTGGACTTTCGCTCACGGTCCTTACAACCAAACCTCCAAACATTTGGAAGAAAATGTAAAATGTAACAGGGTTTCCGTAATTCCAATGTGAGAGTTATTTGCGATAGTGGGGTATATCGTATGTTGAGGAACCGTGTGTAAGGGGGTCGTCGGTTGATTCTTTCTAGTAGGGGAATCAACCTAATTGTTGCAGGATCACAGGTCAGTCTCCTAACTAAGCGACATGACGTCTTAAAGTTGCTAAGACAATGCAAGGAGAAAATAAAAGCTCTCATCCATTATTCCTTTATAACTCTCCAGTAGCACTCTAGTACTTTAAATTGATTGCCTTCTTTGATTATATTTAGATATACAACAAAATCTTCAATAAATTTGAGCTTAAAATGTGAAGTCAAAACAACGTAACGTAACGTTAGACGGTTCGTTGTTGGCTAACGGTGAAAAGGAGCGTTGAGCATTCAGATGCGCGACCGGAAACAGCGACCAATTGCCGTGATGTAAGTTAGCAGGCTATCAAGGCAACTGTTAGACTGTTGACAAACAAGTACATTGCATTGAATCGCGAATATAATATTGCTTGAAATCACGCAGTAAGAATGCACAAAAAATTAAAGCACAAATAAATACGCTGTATGATCAGAACGCTAAGTTTTATGTCAAGAAAATTGTTTGTTTTGCAACAGATTAGCAAGGGGTTTTGCAGAAAATTCTCTAAAATTCCAGTATGGTCTTCCTTTTCAGAGCTGTTTATTTGAATTCTGTGGGAATGGCCTCACTTATTGGATTAGCTTGCCTCGTTGGATTAACAATGTACGCTTATTACGCTGACTGTGACCCACACACGGCTGGATGGGTGCATGCCAGTGACCAAATGGGACCTTACTTTGTCATGGATATATTGAAGGATTACCCAGGCCTACCAGGTCTATATATCTGCAGTGCATTCAGCGGAACTTTGAGGTAAACATGGTCAAGATATTTTTTTCATGGATGAACTTTAATACATTTGCTTTGGCTGGCTGTGGCGTCAGGTCACACCTTTTGGATTTTCTTGTCTGAATAAACTAAACCTGGTGAAGTGTGTCGTTCGGTTGATAGAAAGAGTTTTTTGCCGACTTAAGGTTTGGCCGTGCCCAGCCGTTTGAAGCAGTGTTTTCATAAAGTGGTCGGATCACTAACACCAAAAATGGCTGATTTATTAAAATGATAAACCGTAGTCTCAAACGTTAAATGAATTTCCGATAGCCAAACGAATTTCCCACACTATTTCATACGACATCATTGGCCGCTATTCCGATAAAATCGGTTAACAACAGCTTTATGTCGACTGCAGCACTAACACGTTACGAATAAGTGAACCGTGCTATGATTGCAATAAGCATTTCACATCGAGTGAAGGATAAAGGGATTAGTCCTAGTGTCAGGTAGTTTCGCACAGGAAATAGTTTTCTCAAAAAGACTTGCACTTATTTCGTGCTGATTAATTGATTATTTCGTATGCTAATAAACATAAAAATACAAAGAACCATCGTGCATAAAAGCAACCAATTCTCAGTGAAAATTAGAATAAATGAGAACACAATGGCAAAATAACCGATCAATGTAAACAAAGAATGTCACTGTGTCACGTAGGATTTTGGTGAAGGACAATATAAATCATCTAGTCAACCAACCTTGTTTATTACTTCTTGATAAGTGTTGAAAAACAACAGTTGGAAATATAAATAAGTGCAGTTAGAAACACAAACGCAGAACATGGTGAAGAAAAATTATAGATGAAGAAAACATGCCTGTGTACACAAAGGAGTGGATCTTATTTGACGAAATTTGGTGTGGTAAAAAAAATTAATTAATGCTAAACGAAGTACGAAAAATAAAAAAATAAAACAAATTGATGAGGTACAAAGAAAAACAAAAAAGAACAAATTATGGAATGTAATTTTATGCGTAAAAATTGAATGTGCACAGGCAATGCCGAATTAAGGTAGCGCGGGGCCTGTAGCATTTCAAGAGCGCGGGGCCCTAAGTTTAAAAAACATCTCAGCACCTGCTAAATCATAAAGTGTGTGGGCAAGGCATCCGTGTTTCTAGCTTTACCCTCTGCATGCTCTCTCCAGTTCGCATCGTAACATGACAGTCTGAGTGTATCGTGCTGACGGCTGGCAGTGTTGCCAGATGGTTGTGACCTAAATCTGGCAAATCGTGTAACAAAAAACTGCTAGATTCTGCTAAATGTCTTGTCACAAATTTTCAGCTAGAATCTGCTAAAAGTAGTGAAATTCTGTTAAAAAACTGTCTTTTTTAACATGATTAGAGAAACTTATTGCATTATTGTTATATACTAACTTTTCGTCTTGCACTCGTTCGCAATAAGCATGGGCTGAAAAATGCCGGTCTTGGCCAACACACTTTTTGGCCCACAGTTTTCTTTCAGCCAACATTTTGACTTTTTGAGCAACGTAACTGTAGCTTACCTCGTTTTTTTGTATGACACGTAGTTCTTGACGATCTCTTTCAAATCGTTGCATGTTTTATGCAGTAGAACAATGCTCAGCGATGAACAGTCTGAGCACAGCTTCAGCCCTACAACTTTCTAAGTCTGATCTTTGTAACTTAAAACTTTGCGTTACATCAGAGAGCATGCAAAAAGTTCTTTAGTCTTATCTGAGTGCTTTTGCTACCAGTAATGCCTTTAAAGCTCACAATATTTCTCTATGATTGCATTATTGCAAACCTCGCAAAAGGCTTTTCTTGAATCAGCAGGATATAGGCAGTAGGCGCTGAGCCAACTTTTAAGTTCTGAATCTTGCAACCACATATGTCGAAACATTTGGTAGCTTTGGTCTACAAGGAAGTTTTTTAGCAACGTTACTACTTACTAGCGTAACTGAACCACTTGGAAATACCGTGCCGTGGGATAAAAACATATTCTAGCAGTGCTGTCTTTTAACCTATAACGCGCTCACTAAGCACACAAGCAAATCACTTAGGCTTCACCAAGCCCTCTAATTTCTTGTTATTATGATGCAATAACCTGCTTGAAGCAGCTTCTTTACATCATAATAAAAATTCCAAATAATTGCAGGCAGCTGGTTGTGCTTTATCCTAGTGTTACTCAATTAAAAACGTCATGAAGAAGATAAATATATTGTTTGATGAAGAAGGTGTAAAAGTTTTCATCTTGAAAAACTGTTGAAACAGGTTCTTGGTCAGGAATTTGTTACCTGCTAAACCTGCTAAACTGTTGGTAAAATCCTGCGAAACAACCAGCTAACTGGTAGATTGACAATTTTACAGCTAACAGTGAGGAAATCCTGCTAGATTTAGCAGCAAATCAGCTAAAATGGCAACACTGCGACCGCAATCTTATGCCTTTTGTTACGTAACTGAACAAAAAGAATCAAACAAGAATTTCTGGACATAGACAGCTTTCAATTGAAAATCTACTTATGGCAAATTTAGCAAAATGCTGACTTCTTTGACTGAAGAAAATCTTACATATAATGTAATAATTAAGATTTATTACAGAAGACCGCGGGAGCCCCCAAAAGCGCGGGGCCCGTAGCAATTGCTACATTTGCTACTATTGTTAATCAGGCACTGTGCACAGGAAGGAATAACAAACAAAAGAAGTAAACACACTAAAAACAAAACACTTACATGACTCAAATTACTGAAACTCTCAGCATTTTGTTCTTGATCAAGTGAAATGTCACTAAAATGCATAATTATGTATCTTTTTCATGTAAGGGGTGTTTCTTAAGTTGCCATTTGAAGGTAAAGGTGGCAGAAGACTTAATACAGTCTGGAATTAAAAACCACGCTTTAGGGCCAACGAATGGAAAGGAACATTTTCCCGAAGAAGAGTTACTTCTAGGTAAAAACAAGTTGTTAAAGTGGATATAGTCTTGTAGAGTGAGAATGAATAAAGCTGATTGAAATAAAATAGTCATCAAAATCGTTTGGAAGCAGTTTGTTGTGATAAACTGATAAGAGTGCATTAATTTACTTACTGACAAGGAATAAAGTTTGCGAAGGCTTAAGATCTGGAAAGATTCTTCCAGGGATGTTTGGTTAAAAGGCTTAACAGCTGGAAAGATTCTTCCAGGGATGTTTGGTTAGCTGGTCTTATTAGTTTTACAGCTTTATTTTGGAGATTAATGAGAGGCTGAACTGTTGCATTTAAATTAAAGCACGTCTCCAATTGAGGATCGAGTAAGGTGGAGATGAAATATTTAGTTAAAGACAACTTTCAATACAGATTGTGTTGTGTAAGTTTGGATAAAGCTCCACAAGCTATTGATAGTTGAGTTTTCACTTTTTTAATTTGAGATTTCCAGCGTATATTGTGAAGAAGAATACCTAGGTACTTTAGTTTATCTTTGGGAAAATGGTGTGGTTATTATTTGTAATTACTAGGAAGTAGGATTACGTTTTTGAGAATTTAATAACATAATGTTAGTCTTATAGCAATTAAGAGAAGGTTTGTTTGCTCTAAGTCAGTGGTGAATTTTATGTAGTCCAAGGTTGGCAGTTGTCTAAAGAACATCAAGCCAAGCTTTGGACATATGAAGGTTAATATCATTAGCAAATAAAGTAGTATGAAGTAGAGGAAGATTGAGTGGTATCATTCATGCAAATAAGGAAAAGTAAAGGCGCGAAGACATTACCTTGAAGCCAAAAATATCTTTTTGTGTGAAGATTTAAAAGCCCCTTGTTGAAAATTTAGTTGGTTTAATGATAAGAAAATACAACCACAAACTGACAGGACAATCTACATAGTTTGTCACATTGGAATGTTCATGATATTTAAGTAGGTTAGTATTAAAGTCTCCACCAATTTTATAACCATACTTATTGTTTGAAGGTGGGTGAAAAGTTTGAAGAATTCATCCTGAAAATGTAGAAATGCATGTGTAGGATGGCCATAGATAACATCAATAAAAAAGGTCTGCTACATGACGTATGGATTTCAATACATAAGGTTCCATCAACCTATATTGTTGAGATTTAGGTCATTTCTGAGTTTGCAAGTTATTTTGGAATTAATATAAAGACCAACTCCACCTGAGTTGGTTTGTGAGGGATTATGAATGAAGTTGTAGCCAGGAGTATTGATAGCCTATTAATAATAAAGCTGACTTTCAACTTGGTGTGTGATATGGCTATTAATGTAGGATTTACCTCGGTCATTAGGAAAAATTGTCCAGTTTATGCTTATTTTTTACCCAGGCTACGTACATTAAAGCGAAAATGTGATAAGTTTTCTTAATTGTATGAATCATTTCGTCAGTTTCGCGTAGAGTTGAATACTTGGTTTGAAAATTTTGACCTGATAAGTAGGGCCATTTTTATGACCTAAAAATTGATTACATGACTTTATTTTTCAGAAAATATGACTTTATATGACCAAACAAAAATGACTGAGCTAGAATATATACAACTACTGTACAAAAAAGTATTACCAGCAAAAATAGGCATTAGAGATGGTAGCACCATGGTTTGTTGAAACCCCTCTAAAATAAACAGCTCAAAGCATGAGCAAAACATATTATGGTTTGAACTTTGAAGCAAATTGAAAGTATGCATGGACATTGGTGCGTTTCTTTGGGGCAGCAAGAACAAGCATTTTTAGGCATTGCATTGCATTTCATCCAAACTTGGTTCACCTACGTCTTTGCCAACATTCGCAGGGCGCCCAAGTGAGTTCGATTTGGAGGATGCAGAGGCTGTTCCGGGGGGGGGGGCGAATGGGGCGATCTCCCCCCCTAAAACTTGCAAAAGTAACATTTTTCACCATGATTTTACACAATTCGAAAAACAGCATTCGCGATATAAGGCCATTTTGCCGTCCATTGTTTTGTCACAGCCGTGTTGTTAAGTATGCTTCATCTCTTTTACAGTATTGAAACCGTAATGAGACTTAACTGCCAAACATTACAACATTACTGAAATCGCCCCCCCCCTAAAGTTACTGATTGGATCCGCCCCTGGCAGGATGCAGCTTAGACCTATCGATGTGGTAGTTTCACGTGATATTTTCGCATTGTTTCAACGGTTTCCTTGTTCAATTAGGTTGAAATTATGCAAAATATGTCTTTTTGACCTAAGTCTTTTTGACCTAATATGGAAAATATGACTTTTTATGCCTTTATAACTTTTGATATAGACTTAGTAGGGGTGCGGTTTTTGTTTAAAATTCGTTGTAGAGCTTCCTGAAGCACAAAAAATATGACTTTAAATGGCCCTACTGACAGTGGAAGATCTAGACCAGGTATTTGAGGTCAGTCAAATAAGGAGCACCAAAAAGTCTTCACTTGTTTGGATCAGACCCGTCACCAGGATTTCGTAGCAGGAGGGGCAGTGGCGTAGCAGCATGGCTTGCCGTCCCTGGATTTCGCTGATTCTGCCGCCCCCCATCCTGTACTGGTCAGCACAGCGTTACTACTAAAATATTTTTATGAACGTTGCCGCAGTGCAAAATACAGTACAAATGACTGTTATGTATGCTGATGACAGAAGAATCCCATTGCAATAATTAAATTTCAACAGGTTTACTAACTTTCTGCAAAACACGATATGCAAGAGAAGCTTAACCAACAAATGATATCACATTTCATGACAAAGAAGTGAAAAGATATCGGAGAGTTCGGAAGAGCCCACTGCATGAACTCCCGCAAGATTGAGCGAGTGATTCCCACAGAAGACCATATATAAAACGGCTCAGCGTCCAGATTGTTGTAATACTCAAGATGTTCCCGCATGCTGGTCCAGTTTTTATCCTTCCAAACCGTTTGGCATAGACCGTAGGCTTCTTGGCTGATGTTTTCCTTCTTCAAAGAGCTGTAAAACGCCTCGTGTGGAGGCAAAATTGGCTCGTCCAGCCGCTGGAAATTTTGGAACCACTCATACGGCCAGTAAAATTTCTGCTGCTCCACCTCGTACGCTTTGATAAACTTCGAATAGTCAAAGCCGGGTGCAATGTAATTTGAAATATCCATAAATTTCAGCTTGGTGGTTGCCAGGCACGTGAAACGTTTACCCTTCAGAATAACAAATTTGATTTTATCCAGCAAGTATTCCATCAGGTGAGCTTTCACCAGTGGAATGTCGTAACAAGACGAGTTGAAGCTAATGAGAATATGCTCTTGCAGGTAAGAGACGAATCGTCCTTTCACGGTTTGATGTTACTTGTTTTCCAGTTCGAGTTGATCAAAAACGTACTGAAATTTCTCTTTTAAAATCTCAAAAGCAGCATCGGCAATTGTTTCGAGATACTGCATTTTGTCATGGACTAGGCGCTGTGGGCTGGTGTATATAAAACATTTCGGTTGTTCAAAGTTGGGAACTTTAGAACAAACAGAAACAGAGCAAGGCACAAGGCGCCCGAGCTAAACCGACTTCTCACCAGCGTCAGGCAAATCGCTCTCGTCAAAATAACTTTCATAGTCAAACGTGCTACGATACGGGTAGAAACGATCGTCGTGCGGTACATTAATTCCAAGCTGCTCCAATTGGTCAAACACAGTTTTTTGTTGTAAACACCTCCAACATAGGTGTGTTTCACTTGAGCATCGCAAGTACGCACATGGCGGTGAAAATGTTTGGAAGTCCAAAACTCATTGCAGCGCGGGAACTCGTACCGTTGACAGTATTTAGAAAAGTCGAAAATATAACTAAAGTGTGATTCGTGCAAATTCACATGCATCGTTCTGTCGTACTTTTTGCGACTCAGCTGCACCACGGTTGCTTTAGGAGATCTAGCTCGAGCGCATACACCATGACGTTAATTTCGAAAATGTCTTCAACGTCGATCAATTCACGCAAAGTAACACCGGCGAACTTGTTTGGGTTTAATTCCCGTTCATGGCAGTACTGGTAAAATTTATCTTTGGCTGCGCGTTCACAACATTGAAGCGGTTCCCCGTCGAACAAAGTCAAGCAACGAAACAAGCACAAGTTGTCGACATACTCGCGACCTTGGAAGCACTTAACCAAGGTGTGAAGCCCTTTATTGTTAATAATGAAGGAGGGCAATTTCACCCCACCGCCAATAGGGATGTCAGGTAATAGCCTGACAAAAAATATGATGTTGATAACTGTGACCAGAACCCATATGGTGTCGGGTCGCTCGATTTTCTCCCTCATGTCAAAATCACAAATGTTTTCTAAGAAACTACACAGATCGTCTTGGTTAGAGATCAGTACAGCAAAATCCAGCATGCGTGCGCAAGCTCCCGTAAAAATATCGAAGTTGATCAGTCTCGACATTTCTCAAAATGACTCCACAGGAATAATTAAATTGATCTTGAACCGAGTCTTTTCGTGGGTCGTGACATCCGAATGCACTTGTTCGACGATGTCAACGTAGCGCCGCCCCTCCAAGGAATAGTTGTACGTATTCTGAACGCGGTTGCCGGTACGCAGTTTTGTGCGAATCTTGTCTCGATTCTCCCAGATGCAGCGACTGAAAAAAAACGTTAAAGGTTTAAAATTTCGAAAAATATGGTAGTAGCGTAAAAATCTGGCGAAATTGCACTCACCTCAGAGGGCCATCTGATGAAGCGTTGTCGGTTGCACTGTAAAAGAAAAATCATTTGCCAATCCCCTGCACAATCATGCTGTAGCTGTGATGTGAGACCACGTGGTAGCGCTGAAACCAAAACTTTTGAGGCGAACATACCTGCTGCAAGTTGGGGCCTCGGAGGCGGATTCCGAAAGTTCTTGACCTTGCTGTGCTTGAACAGAGTTCGGGTGAGTCGTCGTTTCACTGAAACATTTGTTCGTTCGAAGTTAAAGTCTCCCTTTCATGCTTAGATGCTAGATATGAAGCACATCAGGGACCCGACTAGGGGGGGGCAATGCCCCGGGGCGGCATTTTTGGGGGGGCGGCTCTTTTGGTCAAAAGAAGGAATAGCAAATGGTTTTTCACGAATGAACCTGAAGTTAGATTTAGGTTTTAGATTTTGGTTAAGGTTGGACTTACCATACGTCTGGCCGGGACTGTCCCGGTGTCCCGTCCCAGTTAGCAAAATGTCCCGGAATTTCACTTTAGTGAAATTTTCACAATTAACTCCAGCCTGATGATGCATTGTTATGAAATAATTGCGTCCTGAAAGGCTTGACTTTGCTTTAACACGTGGCTTGGGGGGCGGCACTTTTCGAGTGTGGGTAGTGTCGTAACTGACGGGGCGCAGGGGTGCGCGCCACCCCCCTGGCAAGCTAATTGCAAAAAATGGGCCCCCTCTTAGAGATTTCATGAACTGCAGAATATGAAAGTGCTTTTACAAGTTTTGGAAATCTGTTGGACTTGACGTTTTAGACACTGAAATACTGCAGTGTTTAGCATACTAACAGTCATCAAATGAATCCCAAATCGAAGTTGTTGCAACGGCGTGCAGTACGCAGTACATCATCTTGAACGTGCATACTGCTTACTGTGTGTAATGTAACAATCGCCTGTAGTTGTGGAACGTTGCCCGCATCTGCGGCCATTATATTTCTGCTTACTTTGGAGTGTGTGATGCAGTTGTGAACACGTCTATGTTTGAAAACTTTCGCGTACTTTAAGTTGAGATTAGACAGAGACCTTGAGATTAGAATACAGAGAAAGTTGGGTAGCGACACTACAACTTCGTTTCTTGCTTTGCAAAGCCAGTTTAACAAAGCTGTTTGAAATTCACCGCTGAAGTTGAACCAGCGGTGTTCATTTCAGCATCTCGACTGGAGGTGGTAAGTTCGTTTTTTGGCCATCCCAGCAGCGGGTACGGCAGTTATCGTCTGCGCAGCGCACTTTACACCTTGAAGTATGCAATGAAGTGATGCACATCTACAAATTAAAACACGTTTAAAACGTTTTGACAGGTGTAAGCGTTGAAGCCAGTGATTCCCGTAGTATGGGCCGCGACACAAACACAGGTTGCGATTTCGCAGAGGATCAGAAAACAGGTCGCGCCGAGGCGATCAAAACCTAAACCTGAGTTGCAATTCTTCAAACTTGTTCGCTTGTCTGTTTGTAGTGTAGCGTAGGGACTTGAGAAAAGAGAAAACTGCTGATACTGAAAACATACTTAGCAACCTACTGCCAACAATCATCCATACAATCAACATTTTTGTCATATTGACATACGCTGTTTGAGACTTGGGTCGCAAGATGTTCACCAATTCAGATTTCAGTCACGTTCGAAAAAGTTTTGGAACCGTTGGTTAAAGCAGTATGCAATCATTATCAGGAGTCGTCTGATAACCATCCACATCCGGATTCACTATCATTTCTAAACTTTTTGTGAGTATTGCAAACGCTCTATATGGCAATTTGACACTAACGTTATCAATCAAAAATTTGTATCACCTCATCGCATACTTCAAGGTGTGAAGTGCGCTGCGCATACGATAACTGCCGTACCCGCTGCTGGGATGGCCAAAAAACGAAGTTACCACCTCCAGCCGAGATGCAAGCGCAAAGGTTCACGCCGGCCACGAACAGACGAATTTTCCATGGTTATCGAAATCTGCAACCAACAGCAAAAATTTTAGTTCATTGGTTCTAAATATTGCTATGCACAGAAGATGATAACAGTTGTTATCGAAACGTTTGCAAGATGTCAGTTGTATCGTTTGCTTTGGCCGTAGTATTTATTATTGGTTCTAAAGATCAAACACTTGACAATTTACCGCGGCCCAGGAGTACACTCGCAACAGCTATTCCATGAGAAGAATTGACCAATCAAACGCCCAGAAAGCGAGTGGTGTCACTACCAGTGTACATTTTGTAATTTCGCGGCCGGGTACCGGTTCGTCGCCCGGGGGTTGAGCAGGCCCGTCGCCAGGATATAGCAGCAGGGGGGGCCAAAAACCAGAAAGAGGGGCCAAAAACCAGAAGGGGGGCACATTTTTAAAATACTGTATTAGACGTATGCAGAAACCATGGGGCCAAACGTGAAATGGGGGCACAGATTTCAAATGGGGTCCGGGCACCACTGGCCCCCCCGCTGGCGACGGCCCTGGGGTTGAGGACCACTGCTCTAAGGCAGGCTGCGCGCAAGTGTTTGACACTCTGTTGGATATCGGCAAATCAGAAAAAATCCATGTCTGACACGTATCACCGAACTGCTTAGAAGTAGAGTGCTCTTTTTACACTAGGAAGCGACAAGTCGATTTCCAAGCTAGGAGTCTAATAAACAACGAAATGACGATCACATTTCCAAATGAACCTTGTGCAATTATACGTATATGGAAAGCATGAAGCGTCAATTGAAAAACAAAATATAAATGAAAGGCATTTGTCTATGGAAAGGGATCCTTTCTCAGCAAAGAATCAGACACTTTAAGATCTTACAGAGTATATATTTCGCCTACGATGTACGCATCATCAGCTCTTATTCAAATAGAATCATTTGCTACGACAATTCCAGACGGGCTGAAACCCACCTTCAAATTCACAGTCAATACGTCCAAACTCAAGCTTTAGTCTCCATGAAAGTCATTTTCCAATTTATTGTATTCTACTATGAATCCTCCCCAAACAAACTCAAAGCCACCCCCAATGCTGTTAATCTGGCGATAGATCTGCTTCTGTCCAGGCCAGAAAACACAGGTGTGAATCAGCCTTAACCAACTTAAAACCACGAATCTCCACAAACACCCAACTCACCAGCGAAACAGTTAAAATTTGCACCAGACGCATGCTCTTCTGCTCAAACTTGTGCGATGTAAGCGGAATGATCTTTAGAACCAATGAACTAAAATTTTTGCTGTTGGTTGCAGCTTTCGATAACCATAGAAAATTCGTCTTTTCGTGGCCGGCATGAGCCTTTGCGCTTGCAACAAAAGGATCAAAACCACATGACCATCAGCAGGCGCTCAACCAGGGGGGGGGCATTTGCTCCCCCGACATTTTCAAAACATTGCATAGCAATTGTGACATTTGCAGAAACTTTCAAATGATAAAGTTGAAATGTGGTATTCTAATCATTTTTAAGAAAAGTCTTATTAGAAGTTTTCTTTGTCTTACTGGTTAATTATCTCCTTACAAGATATATCTTGAGACAGGCCATCTGATCGAAAACTTCGTAAATGATTGGCATTTAACCACAAACATGCTGGAATTGGGAAATCGTTCAAAATGTTGGTAGCCTATCTCAAAGGTATTTTTTATCCTTTTTTTCGTGTAGCATTCTGAAAATTTTCAAAAATGCAGTGCGTGTGTACGCTTTGATTTTGCTTCTTGCCATCTCCTGATGAAGAGAGTTTGCATACACTCTTGAAACGTCAACGATAAATACTGCATTGCTATCAAACCAGTGAAGCAAAGTTTGCACCTAGTAGACTATGCCTGGTGACAGAAACAGCATACTCGTATGTTCACAATGTAGCCTTACGTTTGCCTATGGGGTTACTGTAGGCTAGTATTGAAGCATTTTGCATTTTATGTTCAGTGGTTAACCGTTGCTGGGGTTTTACAGCCAAGCTCTAACGTTGCAAGGGAAATTCGAATTTCACAAGCGCATCGAAGTTATTAGGTATTGTTTAGGTAGTCCTATCAAAATTGGCTAGGCCCACCCACGTCTGGTGGCGAGTCTGGCCCAACCATTCGTAATAGAGTTGAAGTTGCATTCCTGCTGCATTCCTTTCACGAGTATTTCAGTTGGTAGACGGAGTCTCGTATCTACGATGGAAACAATAGCAGCATTGATTAAATATATCTTGACATTCATGCTAGTCTCTTGCATCTGGCAGCTTAAACCACTCGCAATGTCATCTGCAGAAATTATCTCACAGCAAACATATTCAACTGAAGTTTCAAAAACCTTGATGAACGATTTGATGAAATTGCTATTAACCAGACGAAAAGTTAGGCAGGTGTACTAGTAGCCTATACATGTTCCACAATAAAGCCATGACTGCACTAGTTGAATACGGAACCAGGTGTTTGTATTAGGTTCATAGGCTTACGAGGTGGGTGGGCGGCATCTCCCCCGGCTTGAAAATTTTCAGGGGAAACTCTGTTTTCAGGACAAGCGCAAGTTGCTCAAAATCCTGAATTATATCAGGGCAAGCACAAGTTGCTACAAAATCCTGAATGATAAAAAATATATATTCAATATACAGTGAATTCAGGGCAAACTCGGGGTTGGGATTAAAACCTTCCCCTTGAGCTTGATATTTTACAAAAACTTTATTACCTTCGCAAAGGAGATCAATTGTTTTCGCATACTTTTTGCTTGTCAATTTGTCGACGTAATGCAAATACCACCAAATAAATTTGCATGGAAATTTCAAAGGACATCGAAAATGGGCCAAAAAGTAATAATTCGGTTTTGGTGGGAATCTGCGTTATCGTCTGCGTCCAGAAATCATCTCACCACTTTTTGCAGACCTTTCGTCCACTACGCATGTTTAAAGATTGTGTTCCGCGACAGTTCACTTTATCCGAAACAATTGTCTTTAATTTGTCTGCTATGGTTGATCAGTGCAAGCGCTGACCGCATTGACTATACAGTATTACCAGTTTCAGCAGCATGATAGAACTATTGCACGAGCTCAAAAACAGCAATTTTTAACATAGAAGCATTCAGGCATTTGGTAATGTTTCAGCAGGGAAAAAGGAAAACTAAAAGTTTGTTGGACTTCTATACAAAAAGACGAAAGTCTTCTTGCGCACTTTATGCGCATTCTCAATTCTTGTGTAGTTTAGTAAGATTCGATTTGCAAACCGGAATGTACGCCAGCGAGTCCAGCCGTACACTTTTCTATGCTCGACTGCTCGTATTCGACATGACGTCAGCGAAGCCTGATTTTTCCGTTGTAAATTGCTCGAAGGCAGTGATGAGTGCGTTTTACTCCCCTGTTTCAACACGCAGCCTTATATTTTTGCAATTATAAACTGCTGTGTCGAAGCGTTGAGTTTATTTTCCTCCGATATCGTAACTTAGAGCGCTGGTAGTTTATATCAGGGGTCACCAACCTTTTTGAAACCGCGAGCTACTGCTTGTGCACCGATTAATGCGAAGGGCTGCTAGTTTGATACACACTTCTGAAATAAAAAGTTTGCTCAATTTACCTTCAGTTATTTAGTGTTGATATTCGTTAATGCGAAGACATTGATCGTGCTAATGTTATTTTTAGAACAGGCCCACGGGCGACCTACATCGTCCTTGCAGGTGACCTGGTGCCCGCGGGCACAACGTTGGTGACCCCTGGCTCATATTCAGTGCGATGACACATAAAATAAGGGGAGTGCGGGTAGAAGAATATGCCTATTATGTCAACTAACTTCGCCAAAACGTTGGTTTGGAAACATGAATATGACGTTAATATGTGACGTCACAAAGAGTGTACACCAAATACAAATGACGACCATATGCCAATGAATGAACCCCTCCTATGAAAATTTTCTGCGTACGCCACTGGATAGCGGCAAGTTGTTTGCAAACGTAGACCTACATGTGCTGCTGTTGGTTTTCACATGTTGCATTATGGTTCAATCAGGGGCATTATAGTTCCGACAAGAAATTCATCCACTTACCTTGATGTTGCAAAACTAAGATGCAGACGTATACCCAGTGGCGTAATTAGAAGTTTGAGCCATGGTGGCTAAACTTAGCTGAAAGGGGCCCACTGGCTACTGTTGGGGGGACACTAGCCAACACTCAGAAAAAAAGTTAAGAAATAATAGTGGATCAGGATGTCGTGGATGTCTATGCGATCTACAGCAACGAAAGCATCCCAAAAAACGCAGAAAAACAACAATCTACGGAAAACCAAAACGTTACTAAATATCAAAATGTCAGTTACAGGCAGTGCCGGATTAACAATAGTAGCACTTGCTACGGATCCCGCGCTTT
>Ga0210059_1006954_pt1 | contig 18070 bp, 7 predicted proteins | sample Ectturendosymbi2_FD_188042 | JGI IMG/M metagenome (GOLD analysis project Ga0210059, IMG submission 188042) | Ecteinascidia turbinata endosymbiont from Florida, USA - Sample 2 (SPAdes) (version 2) | ecosystem: Host-associated > Tunicates > Ascidians > Unclassified | place: Key West, Florida... | reverse complement strand
GGCCAGTGGTCCCCCTATAGTGGCCAGTGGCACAATGTGTCCCTTTCAGTTGAGTTTCCCCCCCGGTGTCAAGCGACATTTCTGACTTCACACCATGTACGCAAGCACAGAGTAATATTCTGCATACAAAATACGCTGACAAACCTGATTATTAGGGCTTGGGAATTCGTGTTTAGGTAAGTATGTCGTGTTAGGGTGTGGATTAGGGTGAGAAAAAGAAAAATTATTGAGGTCAAGGACTAAGTCCGAAAATTTTCAATGGTTAAAGTTATTCCCGTGCTGTAGCTTGTTGTGGGTACCTGACATCTAACCAAAATGTTTTAATTTACACAACATACATCAAAAAACTACTTGCCAGACTTTATTTCTTTATTCTGAGAAACAAAATAACTGAAAAACAATAACAGGTCAGAAATTTCACTCGACATCGGGATCAAACCTCTAGTTATGCCACTGATGACTGCAATGGTGTACCGTTGACTAAAGGAGTCAAACCTACAAAACAAACGTAGAAACGTTGCCTATCAGCTGACTCTGTTTCACTCTATTTGCAGTTCAAACCTGCAATCTGAGCTCTAAATTACCCACGCAAACACACCAACTGCGCTATCTCGCTTCAAGAACGTCATTTTCCGACACCGTTAAGTCATACAGAAAAACAGCAATTTTATTGAAACTGAGCACCGTTACCGTGGCAGAGTTCTCCACTTCAACCGCCACAATTTGTTGTTGATAAGCTCATCCACTGACTAGGCTACAGCTTGTGGCACTTATTTAAAATATCCTGCTGAACATTTAAAAATAGCAAGAGACGTGTCAAGAAATGTTCGCCACCAATGCCTATAGGTGTTAGGTGATATAGATATGACTTTGGGGAATTGCTATGGATCAAACGATAAGAGAAAAAAGATTAAGCTAACCTTGACTATTTACCGTGGTTTCATAAAGGGCTTTTTTAATAAGATTTTGAGGGTAGGGGCAAGATAAAGTTCGAACTACCAGACCAGTCATGTTTGCTAGTCTGCAGTCGAATGTCATCTCTGTTGTATGTTCAAAAGACTTTTGACTGGAGAAGGGAGAAATGGTTTTGGCTGGAAAGGAAGGTGTAGAAAGTAGGAACTAGGTGACAATTGCCTCCTAACGTAAGTATGCTAAAAATCCCTGATTTCAGGACAAGCACTAGGGTACTTTAGCACAGTGCTCTTCAACCTTTTTTGTTACGGTGCACCCTTAAAGATATTTTGACGAACTCATGCACCCTATTTACTTAAACACTTAAACTCATGCACCCTGTTTACTGACGCTTCCCCCGTGTACCCCACCTAATTGCGCCCATGCCTGTAAGTACCCGGGTCTAAATAAGCAAGTCCCCTTATTCAGTAACTCAGCTACATAATTCAATTGATAATGGCTCATTGCCTGTTGCTTATGAATCACAAATAATCATCTAATTACAATTAGCTTGATATGGTGTGATGCTTATGCACCACACTTTAGATTGTGCAAAGTCTTGGTTAAATCCTGAAAGTCATTGGTTGGCTAATGGTTAATTTTTCTAACAGAAAGTTTTTGTAAAAATTATCTATTGAGTGTGACAACTTTGTGATGCACCTTTGTGAACCCTTTCTTAGTGGTGCACCCCACGCATATTTTGGTGCACCGTAGGGTGCACCGTGCACACCGGTTGAAGAGCGCTGCTTTAGCACACTGGATTTAACTCAGACTTTTGAGTAAACATATTCAATTTGCTCACTCCACAGACGTAATTCCTAGTTTTTTTAGACTAGCCTACCAGTCGAGGGATTCTAAACACAAAAACTGAAAAGAAAAACTTTTGAGACTCTAAAACATGCATTTAAAAATAATAACGAGTTGGAACTTTTGAACTACTTTCAAAATCTAATTTTTAGCCAACAAATTGTTGTCCCCCAAAAGGTGTCACCCGGGGCCCGGAGCCACAGGCCCTTCCTGCTACGCCACTTGTAACTAATTTCATGTTTTCTGACACGTTTTACCATAAATAGGGTTTTATGCGTTGATATGCGAATGTAGTTTGTTTGTGTGGCGATCCGTCTGTAAGAAAAGATGCACTGCAAACAACTAAGCATTCATTTGTATGAATCTTTTAAGGGATTTTATCGGCGGAAAAGAATTTGCAATCGCGAGTTGCAACTGCTTTTGCAACCTGGGCCAAGTCTACAGAAGCACACATAGAAGTTTTTACAAAGAACAATGGAACTATCAACTTTCAACATCGCTACGTATTCGGTGAGCTCGGAAACGGCATCCGAGCCATCCAACTTCCTGGTGTAAAAGACACCGTTTATCCTCCACAGAAAAAGTGTTTTTCAATGATGAAGTTTATGTACGATTTCTATATTAACAAGTGAGGCAAACTGCAGCTTTTTCTTGTCAATATTGTTAAATATTGCTAAGTAGAATAACAGTGTAGTTTCTTTATTACAAGTGATTTGCTGTTAATTTGGGATAAACATGTATTGCAATAACTGTTTTGATTAAACCTAAAAAATTAAAAACAGGCCATCAAAAGTTTAGCCATTTCTGGCATGATATTCATATATAGGTGGACAAAAGAAATGAATACGATTACAGACGAGATCTACGTTCAGTGTGTCCACTAATGTTAATCGGAGGCAATTAAAAAAAAAACTCAGCTTACAACCAATACAGTATCAGTTGTGTGTTTAACTCTTTATTGACGAAAATGAGAGAGTTTCTTTGTTAATAACTTTGTGACCTTTGTGCAAGAATGCTTGCTGCTTGCTACCTATGGTATCTGCATCACCTGAGGAAAAACAAATCCAAATCCAATACGGTTGATTACAAAATCACAAGCAGTATATTTGCTTATCGAAATTAACCTTACTTCGAGTATATCATTTGATTTAATAACAAAAAGCTTTTTCCGACATGAATTACTGAGTAAAGTGTGGAAGCCCGACAGTAGGTGATACTCAATTACGTCAAAAGATAACATTTGATCAAGTCATGATATACGAAGGTTTGAAAATTGATTAATGTTGCCATCGTCAGTTGTAGAAACGGGCTGGCGATGGCAAAACCATGAAGCGGGTGGGTATCATACAAAAGTAAGTATAGCCATCAGTGAAGGGGTATCAACTTAAGACTTAGCCTTGGTCTTGAGATGCGTCTTGAGGCCCATTTTTGTAAGTCGCGGTCCCGGTCTCCCAATCTACAGAGCACGGTTTTGAGAGGCTAATGGATCGAAACGTTGAATGCTGCATCAGTATATACTGTTAAAGCTTCCGTGATTTAACATGTCGACTGCCTGCAGTATCTTAGAGAAAGGAAAGCTGGTAAAAGTGTGAGAAATGCAAGAAATTCAGCAAAATTATAGATCGAAAGTGTTGATCAACTTATTTTCTAAAGTTCACAAAAAATTTTGGCGAAGTTTACAAATTTTCAAGTATTGAGTCTCGGTCTCAGGTTCTTTGACAAAATCACGGTCTCGGCATCAAAGTTTTAACAAGTTGTGATATTGGAGGTTATGTGGTCTCGATCACATCCCTGAAACCCCACATACCTGACCGTGACCGACAAAGAGCGATCATCGGTCAAGGAACTCCACGGCGCTTATAGGTCATATTGGTTGAAGATATCGAAAGGTATAAATGACCCGATAGTCCTTACTGCTTTAAATTGCCTCTGAACAAAAAAGTCTTTGGAGGATTGCAATGTTCCATTTGCAAGTTAATCTAACTCTATGACACAGAGAGTTTGGTTTTAAACTAGAATCTAATACTGCATTTACTATACTGTTCGTGAGTCTGGACAAACTGCCAATTTTATTTCACCGGTAGCACTGGTTTTGCTGTGCGATGATGTTTTTTGGAAAGAAATTATAAATGCCAGTGAAACCTTCCTGAAACCTTCAAAATTTGCATTTTAAAAATTATGGTTTCAGTTCTCATTGATTATTCGGTTCAGTAAATTGGCATAATTTATGCAGAGCGTTTTCAAATAATTTATGCAGAGCGTTTTCAAAGACGCGTGCGTTAAAATGTTTTTAGTTAAAAACTTTGAATTTCAGCGCTTTGACTAAACCTTTGTATTGGCTTAACTTGAAAAACTTTTAAACTATTTTTAGGTTTGACTGGTTCGTGCGACTGGACGACGACGCTTTCGTTAACATCAAAAAACTTCGTAAGTTTCTGGCCAGAGTCAATGCCTCAAAACCGTGGTACATTGGAAGCCCAGGATTCGGAAGAGATGAAGGCGACAAAATATCGGCAGGAGAAAACTACTGCATGGTAAAAAAAAGCAAACCGACAAAAGAATATTTCTCTACCTACAACAAAAACAGTGAAACACAGTTTTACTTGATACAATTTAACTTACTTAAGTTAGTACCTAGTTCTGACAACAGCGTCAAATTTGTTTCTGACTTGTCATTCGCCATATCTGTTTCATGAATAAAATATGTTGTACTATTTGGCCCAGGGTGGACCCGGAATTGTCATTTCACGAGGGCTGCTTCGCTTGTTGGGGCCAAAACTTGGTGAGTGTTTGCATTCTCTCCTTACTGAACACGAAGACATCGAATTGGGAAGATGTGTCGCAAAAGTGGCTGGTGTGAAATGCACGATGGCGTGGGAAACCAGGGATTTATTTTACCAGAACTATGATGACGGAATCAATTCTCGAAATATTCGTTCTATAAGCAACAAAGCATTAGGTAAGTGTTGTTTCGAGAAAAAAGCTGATGCAGTGTACATAGGCAATGCTATGAAAATTTTGGAGTGCGTTACTGCCGATATTCATTTAAATCCAAGGGAAAATCGCAAATACAGTAGGACTTTTCAGCTGACTTCTGATAGGCGCTGATCTTGTGCAACTCTTTCAGGATGCTCTTACTATTCCAAGTCTACTGAAATGCTTAAAACTACGTTGCGCTGTTGCAACGTAACAAGTTTCATGCACCCTATGGTAGTGGGAAAATGTGTTAGGAGACAATCCGCAACCAGCGGGGACAAGTCGCAAAGAACACAGGCTTCCGAGAAAGCAACGGAAGCATTAAAGGCGCGTTTTGCCGAGCTTTTTAGTTATTGACTTTTCTTATTTCGGGCTGTATTTTTGGAAAAAATGTATAGGTTTAAACTGAGTTAGTTTGCTGTGATTTTTCGTGTAACGTCGAAATAAATTACATTTCTATTGGTGTGCGTACAAGCAAACACGATGGTTTTATTTTTATGTAAACATGGCCGTGTGTAGATTTTATACAACCTCCTGTTCAAATCCGTTTACAGATAAAAGTTTGACATTTCATGCAAACAAAGATTCAGCCTACCAAATCAACTTGCATGTTAAGAACCTTCAACGCAGCATTGCTAAAAGACAGCAAAAAATCATGAAGCTCAGTGCAGAAATAAAAGACATGGAGAAAAAAACGCTTGGCCAGGTAAGAAGAGTGTGTATACAAATGTGTTTGTGTTATTCGAAATCGGTTTAACTATTCAAAATAGATGTATGTTGGATTGTTCGTGGTTTAAAGATAGGATATCAAGAAGATCAAAACGACTTCTCATTAAACGCGTTTTATAATAGACATAATGGTCGATGTCCACTTGGCATGAAGGAGGACATATACTGTATATGGGGTTAATTTGAATGAAGTTAAATTATTTGTTCTTATGGGAGATTTTCAAGAGTTAAATTGGAATGATAAGGTATATTGTTATCAGTTAGGTTTTTAAAAATTAGTATCAGAAATTAAACTACGAATGGCATGGTTGGCGTGCTCGTTGATGAAAGGGAAGAGATTTTACTAAAGCAAATCAGCGGTTCTATTTTGGTTCAGAGTTTTTGAAAAGCATAATGACGATGCAGGTCTGCCGACTCAAGCTTTAGCGCGTCAACCTGTTGCTCTTAACAAACACTAAATGTCATTAAGCAGCATCGTAAAAACTTAATTGAGATAAAGCAGCACTTGAAAGTTTAGTGAACCATAACCAATATTTACAGAAAAACTTATGTTAAGGCAAACGGATTGCGTGGGCACGTCGTATGGAGCTCTTTGCTGAATGACCGACTGTACAAAGCAGACTTAGGAGAACCTAACCGAGAAATGCGTACTGGAATGAAAAGTAACTTTTTACAAACAGCTGAAGCTGCTGCGTCTATGATCAAATCTGTAATCGCTGAAAAACAATCTAAACTTCAGTCGGTGACAGTGATGCAAAGCTACCAAGTGATCGACCCCGCAACATCCATTGATACAGTTTCTCATCTTATGTGCACGTTTTCCAACCTCGACCAAAGTCAAAAAGAGCGTGAGAATTCTTTGGTTGTGCGCACCCGCCGATTTTTCAGCAACAGCAGTTTCTGGGGCGAAGATGGGGATCTTGCATCGAAAGCACCCCAAGCTGTTGGTTTGGAGCAAGACCTCAGTGACAATGGTTACGATTGCAATGAACCAAATGTTGCAAAGGTCAACTTTATCATGGCGTTAAGTGGGAGAGCAAACAACTTCATAAGATTTCTGATAAATTTTGAAGAAACATTTTTATCCCGCGATAGACATGTTAATCTTATTATTAGTTATTTCCCACCAACCAAATCCAGCGAGTCCTATGGAGACGGGGGCGAAGCTTTGTACGACGTCGATGCAATTGACACCGGGAGGCAAACAATCAATGACGAAAATTTCATAACGGAAAATCTTCAACGCTTACAATCAAAGTATGCTTCATCTCGCATCCAAGTGGTCTTTGTTGGTGGAGGAGCTGCTTTTTCTCGTGGGCTGGGACTTCAAAGCGCGGCTAGCGAAATCTTGAACGAAAACGAAATAGTTTTCTTTTGTGACGTCGATCTTGTTTTCAGTCCTGAGATTTTGCTGCACATTCGTCGAAATACAATTCAGGGAAAACAAGTATATTATCCAGTTTTTTTTAGTCAGTACGACCCCCAGGTTTTCACATACAGCCACTGGAACCCCAAAACGCACTTTCGCTTTGAGGAAGATGACGGATTTTGGAGAGGCTTCAGTTACGGCATGGTGTCAATGTACAAATCCGACTTTGACAAAACAGGAGGATTCGATCTTTCAATTAAGGGATGGGGATTGGAGGATGTTTTCCTGGTGAGTAACTCTCAAGTATATAATTTTTGGTCAGATAAATAAATTGCTCAGGCTCAGAAAATTTTCTCGTGTAAAGCTTACAAACAAGATTTTGGGTGAAAACAAAGTATTAAATAAAAAGGACAAAACATTACCTGCCTCAATGCTCAGATAACAAAAAGGTTGTAGAAAGGTTGGCTATGGATTGTTGCTAGAAAAAGATAGTGCGTCCATTCCAAGATTTTCAAATATTTTTACGCATCGCCAGCTGCGGGATATCTAAATATGTCAACGGTCCTTTTGTTTGCTTTTATTCCTGTTCCGGAAATTGAACCACAACAAATAAGTAGCCAGTGATTTTTTTCATTGAAATAAGTTTTTTTTAGGATAATGTTTCAAAATTGCTCCAGAAATGAATTTGCCCATCACTATGACCTGTTGTCAGGCAAAGGGTTTGCAAAGTACGAAACAAAACTATGACTGCGCTTCCAGGCCTTGTGACAAAATGTTGGGTGATAGGAAATTCCACGTCATGAAGGTCAAGATGTCTGACAAGCATTTTACCGAGTATATCTGGCAACTGTCAAAAATATGTTCGGTACCGGGCTAAAAGAGGTTTGCGTCACATTTATATCAGATTTGAAAATATTTGATCATCCATCCAAATCGTCTGAGTAAATTGAATCTTACAGTAATTTTCCATCTGTTTGAATTTTTTAGAAACTTACCAACTGCCGTTTGAAATTTTTTGAAACAGCGATATATTTTCAGGTAAATGCGATTATCGAACGTGGTTATGCGGTTTTTAAAAGCAACGAACCTGCGCAAGTACATGTGTACCACGACAAGTACTGCGATCCAACTTTGACCGAAAAACAAGTGGAATCGTGCAAGAAATCGCGCGCGTCGCACTTCGGATCCAGACAACAACTATACAAACTGTGGAAGAAAAAGAACCTTCAGCTGATCCATTCACAACGACTGTGAATGAATCTTTTAATGCAAATTGCAAAGTAGATTTTATACAGCAGCATGTTGCTCAAATCGTAAATTCCGGCTTGTGTCATTCAATAGTTTAAGTTTATGACATTGCTATTACTTCGCAAATTCAGCTCATAGAAACTGACACTAACAACAACCGTTAAGCCCTAAATCCACCGCGTGGGCCACTTTTTCGACCCGAGTTTGCATGTTTTTGCAACTCCATAACTCGCTAGTCGATTGAGCTAGAGAGCTCTTCAAACCATCTAGGGATTCGACAAGTCTTCTAGTTTAAATTAAAAATGATTTTTTTTCGTTTGGGGTTGGGAGTTCGCTGGGGATGACCTCATAATGGGGGCATGTCTTCGCGCTTTTTTGGCTGGGGTTACCTGGCCGTGGGTGCCAATCCTGAAAGCCATTTTTGGCTCGTTTTTTGGAATCTAGGCTATTATCCGAGTCTTTAGTGCCGTTGATTGACTTGCTACTTCTAGCATATCTGGAGCCAAAATTATGGTTCAAAAACAAAAGATTGGTTACAAATGCAAGTCACACAAAAGGTAACCTTGGCCATTTTGACTTCAGACCATAACTCGCCTGCCGATTGAGTTAGAGAGCTGTTCAAACCCTCTATAGATAGGAAAAGTCTCGCAGTTTAGAATACAAAAAAATTTTTTAGTTTTGGATGTCGTTTTTTTATGTTTACATAATGGGAGGATGTTTATGGATATTTGTTTACATTTGGATGACGCCATCATCCCCTGGGAGTCGGCCAATCGCGCCGATTTCGTGGCTCAAAATTTTATTGGATTCCAGGCTGCAATAAAAGTCTTTAGGTTTGATTGACTTTGTAGCATTTCTGGTTCAAAAGTTATGACAAAACAACCAAATATTGATTAGGGAAATCCCCAAGAATTTCTAAAAAATTTGGGTTTTTTGGCCATAGCTTTGGCACCAGAAACGCTAGAAAGTCGATGAAGGGCTCTAAAGACTCGTATTATTGCCTAGAATCCAATAGAACTTTCAGCTACATATCCATTCATTGGATCGCCGATGACATCATCAAAAAACGCAAAACCTAACCCAATCATGACGTCACTGACCAAAAACCCCAAAAATTTTTTGTTAAATATAAACTACAAGACTTTCCCCATCTATAGAGGTTTTGAACAACTTTCTAGCTCAATCTGCTAGCGAGTTATGACTGATCAAAGTTTGCCCTGAGTGGGCAAATTATACCCTTCGAGGAACTTATCTATTTTTGTCAAAAATGGGATTTTTGAGCCATAATTTTGGCTCGAGATATGCTAGCAAACCAATGAAGAACTTTAAAGACGCGGATTATCGCCTAGCTTCCAAAAAAATCTTGACCCAAAACATGGCTTGTTGGGTTGGCGCCCATGGCCAGGTATACTTGGCCAAAAATGCGAAAACATGCCCCAATTGTAACGTCACCCACAGAGAACCCCGAACCCGAAACGAAACATTTTTTTTGCAATCTGTACTAGAAGATGTGCCGAGTCCGTAGAGGGTTTGAATACCTTTCTAGCTCAATCCGCTGGCGAGTTATGGCGTTGCAAATCTTTACAAAAAAAGCGGCGCAGGCGGGACTTAAAGGGTACTCCAATACCAAAAAAGCAAAAATATCAGTCCCTCGCAGTCCTTTATACATCACAGTTTTGCTGTTAGTCTTTCGGAACATGGAAGCACCAAATGCATTTTGCAATATAGCGGAAGCACTACTGACAAGCGTCGTGTACTCTAAGTCTAAAGCGTCAGCTTTCTGCGAAGCAGCCAAGTGTTGGTCATACGTTTATAGTGCACCATGAGTGGGAAAGCGTCTAGAGTACATTATCACTGCGTTTCAGATAAAAACTACTCACACTGCGCTGTGGCAAATAAAATGATGCAATTTACCGTGCTTGGCAACCGTGTTGACTGAAAACAGGTCACTGTGCACTCCGCAAATCCTAACATAGCCACAGTTGCGCAAACAAAGTAGAAAATGATTGCTTGTTTAAGACCGCTTTCTGGTTGAAATCACCCTTCCGAAAGTAGTAGGCAACAGCAGTTGGTTGATACACTTCCGCAGTGACTGGACACACACAACGATTGATGTCGTAAATGCAACTTATTGTAAAAAGTTTAATCATGGAATGGCGAGCCAGCAATCTAACAACGTTACGTAACTTTTCGCAAATATTCCTAACAAGTCAAAAAAATATATTTGAATAAGTGCTGATGATACCTGCTCAGTAAGCAAAATCTACACTCGGTAAACATCATGAAGTCATTTGATTTATTGCTATAGAAGGACTCTTCGATAAATACTGATATTGAAAAAAGCTTTTCTAAAAAACAATAATAAGAGGTTTGTTTCGAAGTTTCTATTATCATCATACTTGACTTACCATATTTTTGTGATGGAAAACCGGGACGCTTCAGAACAACGAGTTACAAGCCTTATCAGAAAAATGTGGTACATATCTTACTTGCAGTACATAGCTATTTAGGATTTCCTATAAGACACCAACAAAAACTAAAATGATGCATTTTACTAAGAAACAAAATAGGCTAATGTGTAAAGCATTTGTAAATTTAGACATTCGCCCAATCATGCTTTTCCGTAGACAATGCTTTCTTCAAGAAGTCTTTGCACGCTTTTATTTTCTCGTAATGGTAATGGTTTATTGTTTCATATGACTCAGCCAACAAGCAGAAGCACCATAAAAGCCATCGCATGAAGTAAACCAACCATTAGCGAACATTAGAGCAAATGAAAACACAATGGCACAATAGCTGATCAGTGTAAGGAAAGAGTGGCGCTGTGTCATATACGATTGGTGAAAGACCGTGGCGGTCATCTAGTGATCCAACCCGTTTATCACTTTTTGAAAAGTATTGAAAAACAACATTTGGAGACCAAATAAGCATAATGAAAAAAAAGCAAAAAACGAATGAACGCAGGACATGGTGAAGAATATGTGCAGGTGAAAGCGCATGCGTATGTACACAGATGAGTGGATCGAATTTAAGTGAAGGAATTTGGTGTAGTTGGAATATTTTTAGCAATACAAAAAAAATTATAAAATAATAATAAATAAAGTAGAAAATTACAAAAACTAATTAATGAGCTACAAAAATAAAACAAAGCAAAACAGAAAAAAACTAAAAAGTGTACTTTCATGTCGAAAAGCATAGAATGTGCACCAAGAAGAAAAAATACGAAGTCACAGCAAAAAAGTCAGTAATTTTACAGGTGATAAGTGGTTTCACATTCTGCTTCTATTGTCAGACAACATGTTATTCATTATAGAAAAAATTATCTCAACGGGAACTGATGTACCAGGTTGCTAGGTAGCAGGTGTAGGATTGTACTGGCTGACTGAATACCTAACCAGGACTTTGGTAGACTGACGGGGACGCAGGGACAAAGCCTTTAAAACGGGACTTATGGTATGGCTACTCATATTTGTTGTCAGTTGGCGTTTCCCGAATTCCAAGGACCGCGAGAGCCACTGCAGTGGTTTTGAGGCAGTTTCGGTCATAACTCGCCGACCAATCGCCCTAGAGAGTCAATGGATCATAAGATGCAGAAAGTACTCAAAATCCGCCTCTTACGATGTTTTCATTGACTCTCTATCCTAGCGTAATCGGCAGGTGAGTTATGGCCGAAATTGCCTCAAAACCAAACATTTGGGCTTTCGCGGTCCTCAAGGGGCTAAAGTGTTTGTAGCGAGAAAAGTCTTACCAGTATAGTAGAGCGAAAAATTCGCTGATGTACTGCAGCATAAGGTTGCTTTGAGTTTTTAGTGGAGTAAGTGCGTTTGGAACTATCACGGGAAATTCAACGCAAGTCATAAAGAGGTTTAATATTATTGGTTCCAACTCTAACAAAGCAGGCTAGAAAAGATCTGATGTTTCAATAGCTGAATACTTTTGCTATCTCCGTCGTTAAACAGGCGTCCACGGCAAAATTTTAGTTAATGATTAAGTTTGTGACTTTGTACGCACATTGGATAGGTGAGATGATATCATCTTGACCTTTGACGCACGATATCGCATGAGATTCTTGGAGTTTTCCCAATCCCAATTATTTTTGTAATGAACGTTTACAAACAATTAAAAGCTCTAGGTTTTCTGTAGGCTTTCGAGGAATCAGCCGAATGGGCTCTGCTTTCATCTTTTTGCGATGATTCAAACTTGCACATATCTGAAAGTCTACAAAATTGCTCTTTCCGCTCTGCAGTGCTATATTTACTCATTTCCACTTACCATTGTTGGTGAAGTAAGCTTAATAATTTTATCTATACTGCAAAATGCAAAGCAAACTAAACTCTTACATTCCTACAAAGTTTTTCAAACTTCTGCTAATATTTTATCTTCATGTTTATCTAAAATGTTTAATAGATATATGTCACAAAGTGAATTTCTCAGGATTAAAATGCTAAAATTACACCCATCTCTAAAATAACATCCCTAAGCCTCCTAATGACTATGCAGAACAGTATTAATTCTTCCAGCCCTCCCAAAAGTACTTGACAAACTGAATTACACAATTGCTAGCATTGCCAAGTGTTGCTTTACTTTTTTGACTGAAGATGGATTAAGAATAATCCGAAACGTCTCAAAATAAAACATGTAAGTTTTTTGAAGGCTTTTTTAGTGTTGATGAAACTGAATTACAAAAGATTGTAGACTTTCTTCAAGTCACTATGTGACCGCGACAATCCTTGTCAACACATAAATTATCTTGCCATTGTGGTTTCGTTTATTCTAATTCCCACTGACAATTGGTTACTTTTTTGCATGATGGCTGTGCATTGTTTCTATTTATTAACTGAGTCATTTGAAACAATAAATAAATGAATGCATTCTAAGCTCACAGCAATATGGCTTTCGCACTGACCATTCTATTGAATCAGCAATTGCTACAATCTGTGATGACATGATTTGTATTAAAGATAGAAAGTAAAAGCATACACACTTTGTTCCCAGATTTGAGCATTGTGTTGATCAGAAAAACCTACATCAAAAATTCTTCTCATTTTTCACAGCAGCAGTTTTAAGTTGGCTGTTTGAGACATTCAACTGTTGTTTTGAAAATCGCTTGTTTCCCATATTTTTGTAAGCTCAATCTGACGGATTTGCTTAGGTTTTGAAGGATACGCCACGGCACATAACTTGAGGGTGACTGGAACGCTTGGTTTTTGTTTTACATGCTATAAATCACTAAATAAAATAAACCTGCTCTTCAAATGCAGTAGACTCCGGTTAATACATCCACCTCGGGCCAGCCGATTTTGGATGTAATAAGCTGTGGTTGTATTAAAAGTAAACGTAGGGGAAGTGCGGGACCCATGGAACACGGGGACCGAAGAAACATTTTAAATTACTCCCCAGCTGGTGACCATATTCTCTTGCTATGTAGTTGTGAATATTGTATTTATGGACAACAGTGTTTGTCTGTTAACAGGAAGAATCTGTGTCGATCTGAAAAAAATGGAAGCACTTTTTTGTTTTTGAGACATCAAAGTAAAATGTTTTGCAATCATTTAGCTACAGTATTTCTTTGTCTCTCATAATTTCAATGTAGAAAGTTCCAAACGTTTTCCAGGATAGGTTGGGAGTTAAAAAAATGGCTCAGAGAAAATCGGGATGATAGGTTTGGGATGCAGTGTAAAATCGTGCACTTTTCAAAAATGGGTGTTGATGGGACCCATGGAACATTGGTGTTCATTGGTCCCTCAATTCGTAATTCCTTGTTTTTGCAAAAGTTTATTGCACAAAAGAAAGACCAACAGAGGTTTATTTACTGCGAACAACCTAAATAAAGTGTTTCATGATGTCAAAAATTCAAATACACTGAACTTGAGACAGGTGGCAAACAATAGATATTCCACTGGCTACTCTACATCTTTACAGCCAATCTAAAACCTGAAACTGTTACACAGAGTAATGTGGAGACGATTTCAAGGAAATCTGTGGTCGCAATTTAGATAACTAATTTTCACTTTTTATCGTTTTAGCTTTAAGGTAAGGTTAACACAAAGTATATTTTGTGCAAGTGTCTGTGTTACCAGAGAAGAGGAGTGTGCTCTAAAGGAGCATATCTCTTTCCAAATTTAATGTACTCATTGAACAAAAAGCGTGCCTGTTTTCATTAAAATGCGTTAAAGTTAAGGATAACAACATTAAAAAATCATGGGAGTGGAAACAAATAGCGGTACAGAATTAGCAAATAGCGGTACAGAGAATTTCGAAAAACAAATAGCGGTACAGAATTAACTGAGAGAATTTCGAAAGCGACGTGGGCGTCCCAACCTCAGAAAGGTAAAATCAACAAGCTTAACACAAACTATGGCTTTTAATCCTCATAATTTGTACTTTTTTTCAACAATTTGAAACCTTATAAAATCGCCCTGAAGTTTCATTGGAAATGATCTGGAATTTGGATGAAACTGGGGTAAACACTGCAGATATTTTCTACGTGCACTGAATATCAGTGTACTGCAATATAGCCTAAAGATTTCTTCAGGAGGTAGAAAACCTAAAAATATGTAAACTTTTATCTCGTTTTTGTGGTGTTTTTACACAGGTTTTAATAAAAATTATGAGTTTATCTTCTTAGTTTACACATAAAATATACTTTCAACTAAAATTATGAAGTTTTTGAATGATGCGAATAGAATTTTATTCAAACGTAGCAAAATAGCATTGGCAAAGCACTCAAACAATTCACAATTTTCACATTTGTAGGTGAAGTATGGGACATATGGAATGGATTTTACTTTTCGGCAATATTTCGCATTAGTTTATTCCAAATTTATTGGTGCTTGTTTCATTATATAGATAGGTCTTAGATTAACTAACTCTGAAAAAAACTGTTCAGATCAAAGACGCCCTTCCTTAATTTTTGTCCATTTTAAATTTTTTAGAATTTTTTTCACTGGTCCCACCTGCTTGGGACCGAAAAAACACCATTCGGGACCTTTGGAACAACAGATCACTACGAGTAAAAAAATTGACACTGCCCATAGAGAAAAAGTACAAATGTCCTTCAAACGTTTTTATTGTGCAAGTACACCTACCAGTTGATTGTGTCAGAATTCTCATTTGTTGAAACTCATACCAACACGCAGAAAAAGCAATGAAATCACCCACGCATGATCATGAGACTGAATCCACACGCATTCTGCAGAAAAATGTTCGAAAAACAGACAAAAAGCTTGTAAAACAAGATAATGTGACGCAGAAATTTGAAAACGAAAGTTATATTACAAAACCCTTTTGAAAACAACGCATAAAAAACGAAAGACAGTCAAATCAAGCAAATGTCTTACTCAGACTAAGGACATTTCTTCTGTAGATTTAAAGACACCACAGAGCCTTTTGGTTTGGGTAACTGGTTTAGGTGGAGGTAGGACCTTTTGAATATCATGTTTAGATATAGAAGCTTCCTCTACCAAGTCTAGAAAAATGAATATATTCTTGATTTTTCTGAACCGTTGCATGTAACTTATTTCAAAGTCGTTTTCTTCATCATGTGGGAATTCCACACGCTTTGGATGCTTGTCTGAATCTGTATGACTTTTCATGAATATCTCCAAACGCCCTGTGGTTGTCTTCAGAAAACATCCCCTGTTGTTGTTTTTGGTTGAAATGTCTGCATAATTCTACATGACAAACATGTCGAGAATAAGCAAAGGACCAATGGAACAGATCGTTCCCTGATCGAAACTTTTCACAAAATCAATAATGGAAGGAAAGTAATTGAGTTGATGAGGCTGATAAAACCAACCAGACATAGAGAAATAAACTCTTTCCCAAGCAACTTATTGTGAAAGCCTTAAACCTAGTTCAGGCATTGCATAACATTTTAGGAAGTGGATCCTCACAAGAACAATTTGCACCCTAAAAAGTAAAAAACCTGCATAAATTCAAAACCTACACTAGCACGTTGTTTTCCTTCGCAGAAAAAGGAAGGTGAAAGCAATGTCGCTTTCACACACAAAATTCAAGTTAACAGCGTTATCAGGTGGCGCAATATTCAAGTGTTCATTTGGTCCCACTGTCTCGTAGGTCCCATACTTCCCCTACGTTAAACTTATATACATAGGCGGATCCAGGATTTTTAGGGGGGGTTCAAGGACGTGTTCATCCGGATGTGTACTGACTGCATAGCAGTGAAGACTCAACTACTCAGGAAACTTTTTTTAACAAACACGGTTAATAACCATACACATTTTGTTTAAATCACATTCTCACCATTACCTGTTTCCGGAGCAGAAGTGGCCCTCAAAAATTCAGAAATTATTCTCAAACTTATCTAACCTCAAAAAAGTCACTTGTTGAATGTCGGAAAAGTTTTATTATTAGAAAAACGAACACAGGTCCCCGCCGACAAAACGCGTGGGGCAGGGTTAGAAGTGACACAAAAGCTACACGAAGAAACTTGAAATGCCGCCAGTAACCTTTGTTGGCAGTCTGTGCAAGATCCATGCGGTAGGCCTGTTGTGTTCGAAAATTGCAGGTGTTCATGGAATAGAAGTTCATGACGTTCGAACTTTAAAATTTGTTTATTTTCGGAAAATTTTCCGATTTTCATCGCATAACATCAGAGACGTAACGAAGGTGGCAAGGGGGCACAATTCCCCGGGCGCCAAATCACTGCGAGGGGCCAAAAGGTCACAACAGTGTCATAAGCACTTTTTTCAAAACAGTACATTTGCTTCCAAAAGACCTCAGGTTCGAACATGGGTGCGCCAAACTTGTTGCCCCAGGCGTCATCTAACCTCGTTACGCCCCTGCACATCACGATTGTCTAGCCAAAATGGCGAAATTTGTTTACAAAAATACCTGCCCATCAGTGGCAAACTATCAATCACAAACTCTTTGAAACAAAATGCTGTTGATTATTGAAGTCATTTGACCATAGAAAATACCTTGAAGGTCGAAAGAAAGGTATAATATTTCGAAAACAAGCACAACTTTCCCTCCCCCAAAAAACGCTTGGTGTACGCGTAGAGATAAACATACCAAAAAACTCGAAAGCAATAATTATGCTGGCACTTTGCTCTGGAAGGTGTTTATTGCATCATAAGGGCATTGAAAATGATCAGACAATATTTGGAAACGTGAAGTTTGCAGTGAGTCAAATGACCAAATTCTCAGACATTCAATTTTTTGTACAAAACGCGACTATATCGCGGTAACGCAATTTTATAAATAGCCTACCTTAGAGTAGGTTGAAAAATTTTTATTAGAGACAGCAGAGTGTTGGTCGATAAAAAAGCATCTGATTTCGTGCTGAGCTGAGCTTTTATCTAAAAATTTTTCCTGGCAGGCAGGGCTGTATTGCTAAAAAGAATGGTGTGGGAACGCCGTTCGCCATCAAACATAAAGGAAGACTGATTTGCCTGCAAGAATATCCACACTGGATCTTCCTGTATCACTTTAGTGCTGCGGTGCTGTACACGAGATAACTTGTCATTTGTTCATTTATGCTGCTCCAGGCGCGACACGTAGAAATTGAAATGAAAAATATAAATCTTCAAGTAACGTTACCAGTGCAAAAAGGTGTGGGAACGCCGTTCCCACCCCACTACACCCCTGCTGGCAGGTCGGATGCTAATCAGTTGTCACCTCTAGCATAGCCTACAGCTAATCTAATGCGCTTCATTTTTAGCCTACCTGACATGTAGATTACGTTTTACGATTAACTGCATTGTAAGTTCATTGTAGCGTAATTTTAATGCCTTCGCTTAGCTACAGTAATAGCTTGAGCTAGACTCATTCATAAAAGCTTGTATAGGAAAAAATAGTATGATCTGCAGCTTATTCGACTTTTGCCCACAGTCTGCTCAGTCCCGTCGCCATGGGGGGGGCTTTGGTGGGCTTAGCCCCCCCAAACAAAGCTGCAAGCCCTCAAATTGAAACATGAAACACTATAAATCAGTGAAGTTTTTGTCAATTTTTAGAATGTCAAAAACT
>Ga0210059_1006953_pt1 | contig 18071 bp, 11 predicted proteins | sample Ectturendosymbi2_FD_188042 | JGI IMG/M metagenome (GOLD analysis project Ga0210059, IMG submission 188042) | Ecteinascidia turbinata endosymbiont from Florida, USA - Sample 2 (SPAdes) (version 2) | ecosystem: Host-associated > Tunicates > Ascidians > Unclassified | place: Key West, Florida... | reverse complement strand
AGTGACGTAAATGACAGCTACGGCCGTCGCTTCCTGTCCCTGTATTCCTGATGAAGTATTCTGTGCTTGGTCGGGATGCATAAATAAACTGAACTGAACTGTTCCCATCCTCACCTATGGTCATGAATCTTGGGTAAGGACTGAAAGAATACTGTCTCAAGTGCAAGAGGCCGAGTTGGGATTTTTGCAAGGAGTTGACCGTGTGAAATTTCGCGACAAAGCGCGCAGTTGTGAAACTTATAAAGCCCTGAATGTCGAACCACTTCTCTTTCGATTCGAAAGATTCCAGCCACGGTGGTTCGGCCATGTCTCCAGAATGTCCCAGAAAATATTGGCGCGGCAACTTCTGCTGCCTACACCGGCGGGAAAGCGGCCTAGAGGTCGACCAGGTGGAGTGACTACATTTCTAACCTTGCTTGGTCCAGTCTAGATGTGGATCCAGCAGAACCATCAGAGGTTGCTGTTGACCGTGAGGTATTTCTGGATCTCCTGGGGCTGCTGCCCCAGCGAACCCAGATGACAACGGGTATGAAAACCAATGAATGAGTAAAGTTTAAGCCGGGTCTTACTAAGAACTTGTAAATGATACTGTAGCTTTCGTGCGCGGTGCACGGCGTAAAAAAAGCTGCGGGAAAATATTTCTCAAGTCGTTCACACAAGAAAAATTGAATCGTTTATGAGGTCCGGTTGCTTTGGCCTGAAAATTGCAATAGGAACACTTACACGGAGGACCAAGTGCGTGTGGCTGAGGCAAAGGCAACCTGTGAATGACACTAAACAAAACTCTGCCTATGCCTCGTTACGCGTTTCGTCTTCTACAGGCCCGTAGCCATGGAGGTGAGGGTATTCGTGGGCAGTGGCCCCAAATTTTGTTGTGCCCAAAAATATCTTTTTATATATCCAAAAAACAAAATATTTCCCCCTAGAAATATATTTTGCTCTCCCAAACCTTAAAACCTGGCTACGTGCCTGGTTTTCTACACTATTTCTATGTATTTACACGTTCATGTTGCGCAGTGTCTTGTATTTGCGGTTATGCTCGACTACATGCGCAACGACTTCATCGTCGTCAAACAACGGGATGGCCATCGTTACTTAGGCAGTTAGGAATACATACCAGTTTTTGTTGGTGCTGGGTGATATCAACTGCTATGTTTAGAGCTATGGTTCCTGCTGTGCGTAATGTAAACCTTACTTTGAGAGTACTGAAGGTTCTGGATTTGCTGTGAACTTTCGAGGAATCTACCTTTCGTTGCTCTGCTTTCATCACTTTGCGATTATTCGGACATTCACATATCGACATTCCAGCAATAAGTCTCCATAAAGGTAATGCAGCCGAATCAACCAGCAAATCATTTTACTATAAGAAAATCGATTTTAGGTATTTTTACGCATCTTCAGTCCTGAAAATTTCTAGCAAAGGCTTATAAGTGAAATGATGAATAACTAAAGCAGGATTTATGGACAGCGTGCGAATTGTATAGTCTCAAATATAAGCTGCAACCACAAAGCTGGCCTCAAAAACTGAAAATCAAAACTGACCCAATAATGTAACAATAACCTTCAAGCAACGTGGTGATGGGATACCGGTAGAGGGTCGCCGTACGCAACAAAAAACAATTATTAAGTTTCCTTGCTCTGCTCAGCCAGAACCGCTGGACACGATAACTTAATTACGTAGTCAGTTGTAATTGTTAAGCGTTGCTCTTTCTCAGCCAGTTGTTAAGTTATTCTCTTACTTCAGCACAAATAAAACATTACTAGAAAACTGAGTTTGTTGTGATTCTCTCTATTTACCGTAGAGAATTGAAAGCCATACCGTTGCTGTGAGCGTTCGAAGAATCTGCCTGCCATGCTCTGCTTTCATAACTTGGCAATGATTCTTTACGTATTTTATCTAAACTTTTACTAACTTTCAACTTTTACTGAAACGAACAACGTGTCAAACGAGTGTGTTGTTATCACTTGAAGTATCCACCTGCTTCTTGGAAGTTACCAGTGCTTTTCCTGAAGCAACAGCGCCCTCCAGGAACGTGAAAAAATCGTTTGGTAAGACGGCGATCAAGGCTAAAGACACAGTCACGCAAAAACGCTGAAACCTATCCCAGATCTGCACTAGCTTTTGAAAACAATGGTGTGGCTGAGTTTGAGTTTAAAAGATTGTGATCCAAATCAAATCGTAACGAAGATGTGCGAGTTCAAAAGTGCAATGTTGGCAGTCAACTATCCATCCATTTGAATGCAATGTATCAAGGGTAAATGTATTAAATTTATTTTAATATATTGCTTGATGCAAAAGTAAAGAGTCTTTTTTGCGTTAAGATTTCTTGCAGATTGTGGTCTAAATATTTTGATTTGCTGGGTGAAATATTGGAGAGTGCAAAACTTGGAAAATGTTAGGGCCGAGGTAGAGACAAAGGCTGAACCTCTGAGTTAAAGCATACAGCAAGATCCACCAACTATATCGAGGCCTAAGCCGAGACCGCCAACTCTCCTCCAACAATAGCTAAGTGAACGATACCGTAACCACACCAAGCGAAGTTTGGAGAATTGTCTCTCCATACAGCTTATAGATGGTGCAGAGGTAAAGCCTTATCAATGTTACACTTTTGGAACTTGTAAAAAGTGCTGTCGAAAAAATAACAGTGTGCTCGGTGCGCAGCATAACAGGCTCCGTGAGGAAGATCGAAAAAATGTTTTTAATTTCTGATTTCATGGCTATTTGCTTTCTGTTGATACTGTAACTGTTTAAAAATTAGTTGTTTACAGACGTTTTTGCAAAGTATTTACAAAAACACGTAACAATATCGTAAGTCAGTGGTCCAACTACGTCCGACTAGTTTCTGCGAAGCTGTGGTTTGTACTTGCAAGCGGTAACTGAGAGAATGATCTTGCCGTCAGACCAGCGTTGAGCATTTACTCCCGATTAGAGGAGCAAGGACAGATGTTTAACAAATTGAGGACAACTCAAGCGCTTCGACCGACCTTGTGTTTCATCAAAACCGATATGCGAACGAGCAGTTATTGAACAAGTGCAATCCCCGCCCGAGGAACCTGACCAGCGGCACGATCACTCAAAGTCATTTATTTGATTGCGATCCTTGACATATCGACGTATTTGCAGAATGAAGCGTTGGGTCTAATACTGCAGCAACAGCCCGACATTACAAACTGCAAATCGATGTAAATATCCTTAGGCATGAAACTGCTTAGGTTTGTAGAAGTGAACTTGACAGTTATTGCGGACTTACTTTCAATATTCGCAAAAAGTCGATGCTCTTTGTCTTGAAAGTGAAATGTGAGATCGAAACACAACTTCGAGCTTCTTGACACTTATTCTGTAAGCAGAGCGGCAACATTCTAGAAAGCACGCTTGAATGGAGCGAGGCGAGAAATTCGCTCGTACGCGTCCAATACCCTCACGTTTAGAAAAAATGAGTAGTGTTTTAGCGCATGTGGAAAATGAGGAAGTTAGAGACAAAACAAAAGTTGTTTTGTGGTACATGCTGTTTCATCCATCTTTGAAATATGTTGTTTGGTTTCCTCTCAATAATTCTTTGTTCTAACCATGCAATTTAAGCATTTAAGCCAAAACATGCAGGCAACTGACATAGCAAAGCTTCTACCGTGGATATTATTAAGTTTCCGTTGTTATGAATTTGCGTTGCATAACATGTTTTTGTGCTAGAAACAAAAATTTATGCGAACAATCTTGCGTTTCTGAAAGTTTTCATGCTGTTCACTGAAAGAAATGGGATGCAGTTTTAAAAATATAACTACAAATTTTTAAAAGAATGGAAAAATCGCATGTTGCTGAGACCTAAGTTGCGAGTGCCAAAATGCCATGTCTGTTTTCTCTATACATATCGATTTCCAATTTCTGAAGAAAGCAAAGCGTTTGAGAGTTCAATCTTTTTTTCGACTTGTTTCAGCAACCCTGTTAAAAGCTTTCTCATTTACTATCTTGAGCAGGCAACACCACCACTTTGAGATTATCACCTTTTCAAATTCTAATAAAGCGTCTGGCTGTGGAAAGTGTAATTAGACCAGATTATACTTGTAAAATGTAATAAAACGATACATGTTTCATATTCTTTATTACCTACAGTGGTGAAACGTTTTCACTGATCTGCAAATTCTGAACAAATATTCACGTTTTAGGCGCTCAGTTTAGGGATCAATCTGCACCTTTGCTTCATAAGACAGTGGCATTGTGAACTAATGCGATTTCTGCAATCCAAGAGAACACACTGCTGAAGCTATTGTCTGAGTATGGAGTTTGAATATGAATGGCGTTTTTGCGGAGTGAAAAGCAAGAAGTCCGAAGATTTTTTTTCGCTTAGCAACATTTAGAGACAGATTTCACCAGTGACGATCAGCCTTATTCACAAACAATGAATACATAACCGTAGTTTGGCATTGTAAAAAGTTCTGAGGTGTTTGCCTAAGTCACTTTTTGACTCATTTCAGCGCTGAAAAAAACCACTTACGAACACACCTTGCCATTCAACAAATGAAAAATGGGTTGGAACAAAGTTGTGGATAAAACGCGTTCCAACAAACTTGATGTTTCGCGACTGGATACCGTTTAGAATTTTTTTCACCGTTAGTTTTTTACAGTTTAAAATAATTCTCGTAATTCAAATTTATATTTTTTGAGAGCATGTTACGAAAGGGATAACGTATCATGTCTTTATTGCGAACAAGCTAAAGACTGTATTAGTGAAAAAATTTACCAAAGGTGTCTTTGCAAATATCTTCAAAGCTTAAACAGTAACCTACACAGCGTGCAAGTGCAAGCCTCAACCGAATCAACCTCCAATAAAAACAACCGTTGTCAATAGCCAACCAAAAAAAGTTTGCTACATCTTTATCCGATATGCACAATGTTATGATGGCTGACGTGGGTTAAGCTCAGTGGCGGATCTAGGGGTGCAGTTTAGTGGAATTCTCCACAACGACCATTTTAAAAAGGAGAGAGTCACTTTCAAAATCGAAGAGGTATTTTATTAATTAATTTTGCTTTTCATTTTTTTCTTCAATGAAAAATTTCAAAATATTGACGTCTTTGCGCCCATTTTTTGACTAACCCTCCAACTATTTGGTCAAGGCCTACCGCTGGTTGAACTATTATTAGACTCCTTAAAGAAAGATTACTCGAAAAATGTTTGTTCCCAAATAGATGTTGACTGAAGATTGCGCACTGGATAACACGTTGTTTTTTCATGTTCTTATTAGCGAGAAATATTTACTTTCCACAGGAAAGTTGGGAATGTAGAGCTTGCACATCATGAAATTTATCACCTAGGTCCTGACGAACACCTACCACCCAAGTCTTTGAAAACTTCTTAATTGTTGAATATGATAAGAGGGGATTTGTTTCTAAAACAATATGAGGTCTATAATATACTTTTGCATGAAACGATAGGGAACGTTGTACACTCATGCGTTGAACAAGAAAACAAAAACATATTTGACGCGTTTTGAATTGGCGTTAGCTAGCACGTTTAAAAAACTGCAGCCATGGAAACGTTTGGCTACACATTTTTTTCAATTTTGCAGGTGTTTACAATTTTGTCTGCTTCGTTAATGTTTTGTACAAAACATCTTCGCTGCTTCTAAATACTGAAACATATTTACAGTTGTACTGTAATTGTTTTAGCTTTATCCATCAGGTCCTGGTTGGAACTTTAAGATAAGAAAAATAAATTCAAGTAAATTTGTGTTTGGTGAAATATGTCACAATTTTTGTCTCTAACGCTCATCACGTGCAAAGACTTAGGTGATATTGTCTCTAGTATTAAACCGTTGCGGATAGTAAAATGCTACGATTAATTTCTGCATGTTTCATTTTGGAAGGGTAGTCAGGACAGCAGCTAAAGGGACTCTTGGCAGGATTGTGGAACCACGTACGCTGGTCACATTCTCAGGTGCTACCACACCAAGCGTGTAACATGACCATTGCAATCAACTTTTCAGTCAGCCTTCTGTTCTTTTTCCAGTTGTTGCAATCAACAAAATTTGTCTTGACAGCTTTTCAAACATATATGTTTACTTTGTTGTCCGTTACCAAAAAGAGTGCTCGCAAACGTTCATGTGAGAGAATATAACAACAAGCTTGATTAAATGTATTTCTTAACGATTTCGTGCAATTCACAGCAGGCCTTGGCTCAAAACAACGGTTCTCAATTCATTTTGAAGCCCGCACTCTGTCCGGAAGAAAAATCATGTTTGCACCCCTTGCACTATTTGATGTATTGTTTTTTGTATTATCAAGAGAAGTTCGCACAGAGAAGTTTGCACCCCAAGAAGTCCCTTCTCGCACCCCCAATTGATAACCGCTGTCTAAAATGAACTACTGTGCATAAGCGTTTGAAACTTTTAGAAAAATTAAAGCACTGAAATGATGACACGCCAAATAGCTTTGTTGTTGAGGTTTTCATAGATTTATGAATTTCTGCGGTATTTTCGTATTTTGTCTGCATCAGTCAAACAGTCAGGTAAAGCAATCGGATTGATTTCAATCACGCATCTCCGAAAGGTTGATTTTGATATTGCCTTTTTCGACCGACCCTTCGAGCGTCACTTCCAGCTTTGCATCCACATGCTCCTTTTGGTGCTAACAAGGTCCCTGACTGGCGATCATCACATCGCACAAGTAAATTTTTTGTCAAACGGTAGGCAGCTTAGCTCCTGATATTTATGAAAAATTAATAGGATTTGCATCACATCCACTATAACTCGATTTGTTTTGTCAAAAAGGTTGCTGACATGGTGTTCACAACCCCTAAGTGGTCAGTGAATGTGATTAAGGGGCGCATGAATGTGATTTGAAAGGTTAATAGGCTTTGCTCTGACATTTCGAAAGGGTTAATAGGCTTTACAGACATTTCGATTACTATTGCATTGATTAAGACCTAATTTCAAATATTTCTTGCAACTTTTCCTCTTGATGGGACCTTAATGTTTAGTAGGATGTACTAGGGGTCCGTGACCCACTAATGTTTAAGAAACACTGATAAGGGAATTGCATAATCCATAACGCGATTTAAACTTAGAGAATCAGAGTTATGCAGCTATAAGAATTAATTCAATGCAATTCATTTGAGTGTCAAACCACTACGCGTGCCAGGAATAACACCTCACATGCCACTTGCGGCACACGTGCCAGGGATTGCCGAACCCCGCGAGTGTTATTCGACGTTATTCGGCACTGAATCGTTTTACGCTACGCTGTTCTGGCTTTATGTTCCCGTGTCTTGAAGACTTTGTTTTATTTCTAAATATTATCAAGGAAAACAATCAAACTTAGAGTGAAAATGATGGAGAGCCATTAACTGACAATGTTGCGAGAGCCTATATGCGGCTTTGCTTCGGCTTGGCAACCTCAAGATGATGTCAGGTCGATTAGTTGGGAGACTGACCCGCGCTTCTGCTGCAGTTAGGTTGACCCCTCAACCACAATGTATGTTTGAAATTTACACAACATCAGCCTCCACATCGCGGTCCTTTCATAAGGGTTTCATTGAAAACTCAGTTTTTGCATTATTTGTATTCTTAAATGCTCTGTTGCGTTATCTATAAGGTTCTTTCCGCTTGCTAGTTTTCGCGTATCTTGTCAATGCTTGTGGTTTCAGAGTTACAAAAAAGGTTGTCGTAACTCGTTGCTTGGTACAACGCTGTCATACCTGGATAATGATACTGGCTTTTAAGAGCACAAAGAAGCAATCGTTAGAAGAGCGGTATTAATGTTCCTGTGAAATCCACACCGATACATTATTTTTTGAATCGATACGATAACCAGTTCGTCTCCTCTTGAACGGGGATTAAATGGACACGTGCATTGAATTTCTGTTTATCCCTGAAGAAATTAATCACTGCACGTAGGTTAACCAAGGTCAGAGAATGCCATGTGTGGCCATACAATAGGGTGTTCCTAGTTAAAATAAATGCCTACATTTTAGCAATGCTTACCTTTTGCATTTATAAAAATAGACAAATGTATCAGTATTATATTTCACGTTGTTAAAACTATTGTTATTTGAAAAAAGCAATTCACCATTTCAGATTATGCATTAGCACTTCATTGCTCTGTTTAGAAAACAACACTGAGACTTTTTGGAGCACTGCTTTTTCTGGCTTAACACGTGTTTTGAAAAAGGTTTATACCAAGTGATAATGATCAAAGAAGTTTATAAAAACCAAGTAAATGCGATACATTTTAAGAAATGCAGTTGGATTTGAGCGAAATTGCAGTGTTCATTTCAACATATGTAGCGTGAGCAGAAACCAAAATAAACGATGTTGCACGTAGATTAAGATAAAAGTTGATGAATTTCGTTGATATTAAAAGTTAGTACGCTTCAGAACTGGACTTGCCGTTTCGTTATATATACCACTTTTCAAAAATATATTTTTTACATCTTTAAGCGTTTGCCCCAGGCTTGCCAAACGTTTTCGCCAGCACCTTACTGGATTTACAGAACCTGAGGTGAAAACCCTCTAGAGATAACCATTTTTTAGTATCAAATTAAATATCTCTTTATTTTGCCGGTTGTTGTAGTCTCCAATAGCGTGGGTGGGGTTACAAGAACTTTTTATCAGAACACTGAACAACAATGACACACTTTTCGTAGCTGCTGATCTCGTTTTGGAGTTCAGATTAGAGGCTTGTCTCAAATTAACATGTGGTTACTTTAACCAAACCTGGTCAGAGACCAACTTCATCATTTGACAGGGAAGCAGCAAATATTGTATACAGTAATGCGAAAAACACCGCCAATGCTCTACTAGATAAACGGCAAGTACTTTAGGGCGAATTTGTTAAAACAAAGCGCCAAATTAAACCTATATTTGGAAACACAAGCACCGTTTTGGCAATGGCATAAATTTTGCAAAACCATGGGCGTCCGCAGCGGAGGCAAAATGGGCAATTGCCGCCGTGAAAATTGGGACTAAGAACTTTTTAAGCGTTTTGCAAGAACATTTAATGTGTTTTTCATTTGCATTGAAACCTCAAAAGGATAAGCAAAATGTCGATGTTGCTCCCCTGGAAAAATTTCTGCGGACGCTTATTTGGAAAACGTTTGTTGTTTCAAACGCAGTGGTGACGCACCTGTAACTCCGGTACTCGTTCGTCTTTTTATCGAACGAAGTGAAACATCAATCGCCGAATCATTATATCTGTCTGTTCTCGGAAGAGTTAGGACAGTTGTGTCTTAGACTTGCTCAGTTTCGAAGTGGCCTGCAAAGTTATGTCTGACAATACCTACTGCAGCTTTGGACTTGAAAGAAGCACAGCTCTGGAAACATACTTAATTGAAATGGTGTGTTTTCTTCTCTACTAGATAAGCTTCTTCATCGTCTGAGCCAGTAGTTGAAATCTACTGCTTGACAGCACTAGATCTCAGAACAGGTGTTGAGCAATCATTCCAGTGTCTCGTCATCCAGAACCGTCAGGCCATCGATGGATTAGCCATTGAAGGTCAACGTGGCCAGCAGTTTATTCCTCTGTGCCACACGAGCCGCTAAAGGGGCCATTTCCCTAGATTAGCTTAGATCAGTGGTGCACAAACTTTTCGCTATTGCCGACGCATTACGTTTATTTTTATGAATTACGGCCGACAGCGAATTCAACATATTTTAATTTTTTTGCATTGCTTCTGTTCTGGTTCCACACACCGAGCCTAGCATGCTTCCACACGTCTGTTTGGCCGTCTTTCTATTACGTATCCTCATACACAGTGAACAAAGAAACTATATTAATGCACGGCCGCCATAACAAATATTTGTTATCAGATTGCATGTGCACATAGATTTTTATCGAAGGACGTATGGGGCCGCACGGCCGCAGGTTGTGCACCCTAGGCTTAGATGAAGTGACATGGTGGATTGGGAAAGAAAACACGAACACTTATAGAACTTATTATCATTTTCTATTTCTGCAAAAACAATGAACAGGAACAGTTGAATAAGCTTTCCTCACTCTCATTTTAGGGATTGACTTTTTGTAAACTCAGACGTTCGCTTTTTCCTGCAGTTGCCAGAATTTAGCATTTTTTTGTCACGACCGTTCTAACCTCTTTATCATGCGGTTCCTTCATAATTTTTCTTTTTTTGGGTTGACAAGTTGAGGCAAGGGGGTTGCTTGCGCACATAGACTGTAACGTCCTAGGCGGTATGCCGCTTCCATGGCACGAAAGGTTCTCCAATGCCGCATACCTCAGTTTCACTGCAAAATCAACGGATACCGGAATTTTAAACGCATGAAACCGCTGGTAAAGCATGAAACTGCACATGTTTAGTGAAGACAGCTTCTGAGTGTCTTTGCCGAAGCGTGCAACTGCAACGGTTGGGTGATCACGGTCGTGTTGCTGACCGTTGAAATCGATTAAGAGGGACGCAGCACACTGATCCGTTTCCTCCTTTAACTCCTCTCATTTCCCTGTTCTCTCTGATCGGGTCTTTCATTAAATAAATTGACTGATATACATATTGCCTGGAGGTTTTCACGTAATCGATCGATGTTTTTCGTAAAACATGTGCATCTGAAAAGAACAACCTCCAACGACACTCCACTCAACAGCACCCATTAACCAATGATTCAAGTAAGGAGACATATCACTTATCTCCTTCAAGCGCCATGCATAGAAACAAGCAGTTCCCTCTGCGAGGACACCTATACAATGCTTTGTGGTAGTAATGGTCACAGCAGTGACGCACACAAGCGAATCATGGCGCAATTTATTTGCATGTCGCAATTTAATGCTTAGTGGTATTTCAGGTTGGTGAACAATCCAGTCAAAATCTTCATTCAATCACAGCTCTCGTTTGAAAACCTTAAATTTCTATTTTGAGCACAACCATTCAAATTATCAATCATATTTCATAGCTTTTCCACTGTTGTGTTTATCCTGCAAAGAGTTATCATGTTTATTTCCGAAGGGGGAATTGCATTTTTTTCAAAAAAATTAGTCTCGCCCGTGTTGTATGACAAAGCTGTTGGCGCTGTTGTTAATTAACAGAACGTTGATGAAATAATTCCTGAACTTCGCAAGAAATTTTCTGTGCGAGTTACATATCAATAACTTATTTTTTTGTTGAATCGAAGACAATATGCGATTTAGTACCATCTTCAAGCAGTCGCTACTACTGGAAAAACGTTCGGTTTCTCAGCAAAGCAAACAAATTTTTTCTGTAAGGTTGGACAAGACCTTGTTGCATTTTTCCGTAGCTTTTTCAAATAGCAACAGGTTAGTTTGTCCACAAAACAGCAAAGTAGTATTTTCCGGTCGTCTGATAAAAGTCTTTAGTCTACGAAGGTATTGCAAACAAATTGAATTACTGCGTAACTGCATCGCAGTCAGAACGCTTGGATATTAAATTCAGTTACAGAATAACTTCAAAGGCACCAGATACAAACGCTTGTGACGGATGCTTTCATGTTATGGCCATTTACTGTTATGCAAGAGAAAAGTTTTACTTTTCAAAGTTCAGCAAGACGCTCACCAAAGTGTCAGGCAACGTGGCATTAAACTTCCTGACCAGGCCCGTAACCAGCGTGGGACACCAGGAGGGGCGAAGAGTTTTCTGGTAGGGGACCAAATTTTTTGAACTATGTCCAACAGTTTTAAACGATGTCCAGCACATTTTTCTAGGGGGGCGAAAAATTTTCTAGGGGTGTTTCGCCCCCCTGCGTCTCCTTGGTTACGGGCCTGTTCCTGACATACTATAAATTTAACATTGCTTACAAAGTTTGAAGAAAAAATCTGCCTTAGTTGACTTCTCGTTCACAGTTTTCTCAGGAATAAAGGTTAAATTGACATACTTCTCCTTTCCAATCCGAAAAATACCACAACTGCAACTCATAAATACGTCTGGAAAATCAAGGCTGACCTAAGTGCATTGGTCATTTGAAAACAAGAACGACAAAAGTTCTTGTTGCTGTAGACAGCAAACACCTTACAGCTTATTTATTCGAGGATCTCGAGAAAATTGTGAATTAAACATACAGTGACTAAACACATTTGAAGTCGTATGGAGGTCTGAAAAAGGATGGAGGACGAACCTGCACCTTGGTTGAGAACTCCCAAAAATCACACCAAGGGTTTCAAAAGATGATTGCGCGTGATGTTTAGAAGCAAATGTTGAATGGTTGCAGCTGAGGTGCTCTCAGTTAGGTCGATGGAAGGAAATTAACCTCCTTTGCTTGTAACCGGGCACGTACCCGAAGAAGTCGAGAAATATAGAAGTCGAGAAATACACCATGGGAGCAAAGAGGACATTTTTATACACATATCTGATAGAGAACTAAGTAAACTGTGTATGCAATTATGGTTTCGGGCAACGACACACTTGTCAGGTACTATCGTCTCATTACTATTCTTGCAAGACGTAGTGACCAGAAATTTGGAATATCTTTTAGGTGGTGTTATACAAAAGGCTGTGGAGAAAGGATCCAAAAACATTTATAAAATATTTCGGTTGACTGTCTTTTAGCTAGGTAAAGCATTGCCTACGACTGACCAAGTAATATCTCATGTGACTGGAACCGCGAACTGATGAGCTAAATCTCGGATATCCATTTTGAATTGCAATGACTTTACGACTACTTTTTGCATTGTCATCTTTTAAGATCCCACCTTAACGGCGACAAACACGAGTGCTCGTTCACGGGAAAAAGCTGCATTTTTCGATTTGCAAAAGCAGTAGCAGTGTTAAAATCATGGACTGAGAAGTAGGAGTTTAATGTCGTGCTACGGAAGGTTTTGATACTTTTCTGTAGCGCTTTTAAGTGTTTGTTGAAGAAGACGAACTGCTTTAGTCTTCAGGGACATATACTAGAGACGTCAAGGAAACGAAAAAATAACGGGGTCATGTGAGAAATTAGCACAGTGCAACATAAAACTCTCAACGCACGTACAAATCGCTTTATCTTGATCAGACAAAACATGGTGGTTCTCGTACTAGCTTACTGACGAAAACTAAGCGATAAATGCAGCTGGGAAAACTTTTGTTTTTCTAAAGGACATTAGTGGCTGGATCAAGCCTAACAAACCAGATTAAAACTCAAGAACACGACAAAACATGGTGGTTTTCGTACTAGCTTACTGACGAAAACTAAGCGATAAATGCAGCTGGGAAAACTTTTGTTTTTCTAAAGGACATTAGTGGCTGGATCAAGCCTAACAAACCAGATTAAAACTCAAGAACACGTTATACAATTGCAGGTTGGTGAGTAACACACAAGCAATTAACCAAAGAGCCAGTTCATGTAGGTTCATGGTTCGCTGAAATCACCTTCAACAGGTAGATAATACCAGCAGCACTAACAACAAATGAAGTTACCGCAAGTTACTCAACATGCAACTTCTTCGACGACTCGCGGGAGATAATGTCACTTTCAAAAAAAGCGTCATCGCAGTTGCTTGACACCGGTGAAATAGACGGCGTCAACTCCTCGCTCTTTGCAGGGCTTTCTTTCGGAGTCGGCGACGAACTGACCAAAGTTGGTGGCTTCGATGCCGGGATTCCGCGTGCGGGCAAAAAGTACGGCTGGTAAAACGCTCCGTAGCTGGGCTGGACGCTAATGTCATTAGAGCAAAGTTTGTAGTTGGCGAGATCTAACGAAAAGTTACAAAACTTTTCTGTCGACCAATGGCAACCGGGAGTGTCGGGATAATGCCGTAGCACTTCGTGGTCGAATGACGGGGTGGACGCAGTTTTGTGTCTGTCTCGTCCGGATGATACTTCAGATTGCAAACGAGCGCGGCTGAAAAAGAAACGATGGTCCGTTAAGAACCTAGATTAAGACGGCGGCAAACTCTAAAATTCTGAAGCCTTGGATTTAAGAGACGTGCGATTGGATGGTAAAACTGCGACTGATCAGTATGGCCAGACGCGCAAATAGAAATGTACGGTTTTTATAACTTAAAAAGGAACTGCTTTCTGTTGATAATCAGGTTTAAATTCTCTGCTGACATTTATAACATTTATTGCCGCTAATTACTGTTGTGTTTCTATGGCAGTTTGTATGCGTGTGAACCAAGGACCGTTTTGACATGCTGATCCTTCAATCTAAAAAACAGTACGATGTCTCCCTTCAGCGAAAGAACTCGGAACGACTAAAAATGGTCACCAATATCTGGCATGGACTCATGAAAGTAGTAAAATAATGAAGAGTTTTTCGAACGCTTTTCGAAAGGTTTTCGAAGTTTTTCGAAAGGTTTTCGAACGCTTTTCAAACTTTCAACCAAATCAAATGGTTATGGAATTTAGGTCATCTCTACAGTGCGGCGTCTCAGTCGGATATTCGGGAACAGCTGGCTCGGCCCAACCTGACCCGAACGCAATGTTGCAAATCTGTTACAGGCCAATGGAGTTGAATTTTTTGCTATAAATAAACTGTTTTCTTTCTAGTGATTGTACAGCAGTAGCTTTTAAACTTCAAACAATTGCACGTTTAATCAGGTTTTACTGATCTGCCCCCACCCTATGTCATATGCATTTATCATTTGTCATTCTGTAACTTGCATTATTATGCTAAAGTCCCAATTTGTGATCAAGGATGTTTTTGCAAAATCCTGCAAATGGATAGTTGAAATATCGTGGAATAACAAGTACTTTCACCGTGATATGACTTTTATTTTTAGGTAAGCTGTACTTTGCAACCTTTGCACTGGATTTTTACCATGCAAGATTACATGCGCTATCAAAAATGCAAGGGCAACATACAGCATATTCTGCAGTAGGTTATAACTATCTAGTAACAGTTCGGCATAGTATTTCTGTTACCAAGGCAAAGTTGAGCATTAGTAATTCTCCTTTGAGAGCTTTAGGTTTTTCGGTATGAAGATCAAGCAACCGTCACACAACGCTTCAGCATAGCAAGGCGCTAAGTACAATAGACAATGCGACCACTGCGCAACATCACAACAATAAACAGTAGACTGCTTACTTGTTTTTTGCTACCGCTGCTCTGTCCCTTTGGCGTCGGTTTTTAAACCAGTTTCCGACTTGGACTGCCGTAAGTCCTGTGGCTTCCGCTAACTCTCGCTTCTTGGCCGGGTTCGGGTATGGATTTTTTACGTACCATTCTCTCAGCAAAGTACGCGTTCGTTCCTGATAGCAAAAGTTACTTTGTTGTTGTTTTTATCACTGCCTTAAAAAACATGATGCGCTGAGTTTCAAATTCAAGCTGAGCTAAATAAGAAAACAATTCCACAAAGAAAGCTCGCGCACCTCTGTTTATGGTTGAACTAGCATTTTACACCTAATTAAATATCTAAACTTGGGAATGTTGCTACTATTTTGACCTGCGCGTGAGCCTGATTCGGCCAGTCACGCCTGAGCGAGGGGTAAACCCAAACTTGCTAACCAGTATTACTGCCTGCCACTTGCCCCCATTTTATTTTGCTTAATATAAAGTTCAAAAGCTTGTTTTCTGTAAGTTTTGCTAACCTTACTCGAAGAGTTATGTCGCTTGACCGATGTATTGCAAACGGCGCTTTGATTTTCATTTGTTCTGCACTTACAGCAACATCAATATAGGGTCGGTTGTCGTGACTACTGCCTATGATGAAACTGCTGCGTTCTCATATGTTCAATTTCGCTTTCAATTTCTGACGAGGAAATTGTTGCTTGACACACGTTTAGCCGCTGTTAGTTACGCTGGTCATTATCAAGAATATCATAATTTAAACGAAATTTTGCTGCTAGCGCGCGCAAAATTATTTAGATAGTTTCAAATTTTTAAAAACTTTTTAAATGTTTAATTAAGTTAAATAAAAAGGGACAAACCTCAGCATGTTGAAATTTCAAACCGATTGTATACGTTTCCGCAATTTCAGAGACTTCCGGGGAATTGGTAACTAACCTTAAATTTACCATCAGCTTTTAAACGAAGACATTACCTTGAAACAGTGTGATTTTTGTTCTCCGTCCCAAATTGTTCTTGGAGGTGGAAATTTTTTTCTGATCCTGTATTTATCCACAGGGCCGAGTGGCTTCGAACGTTGCTTCTGAGCTTCTTGATAGTGAGCCTCCTGCCAAATTGCCTAAAATAAACTTGTTTTCTTTAGAAACACATACAAGAAACAAGGCACAGGGATAGAATGCTACACTACAGAGAAAATGGTTTTAATAAAATTTACGCAGCAAACACTGCTTTCTTGACAACAGACAAAAAGGGCTTACAGACTATTAGCAACTAGTTCCTGTTGCAATCAACTGAATACATTCAGAACGCTGCACTTCATCGCATAATACCTGGTTGCAATTGAACACCGTTATTAAAGAAATGTCTTCTATTAAACTAAGCTTCTCCCCAGAGATCTCTACCAAAAGCTCACCTGGAGTTTTCTGCGAGAATCCTTGTCCTTGAAACAGTGGTTTTCCAAAATGGCGTAGAGGTCGCGGTAGTGGCCTTGATGATACGCGACAATCGCTCGAGCTCTCAAAACCGTTTCGTTCGTATTCAAAACTTCCATGACAGCAGGTGCCGCAGGAAGCGACCACAAGAAGCGTGCCAAACGGTCGACGTCTCCGCTGTCCTGCAAGCTCTGGCAAACTGTCGCAATCTGCGAGGGACTGAAAGTCAGAGCCGGAAGTGCACCGGCGGGAGACGCAGAAGCAGCCGGGCACTGCGGCGACAAGGTGTGCTGCCGTTGCTGTTGGTGGAAGAAGTTGTGGCTCAGAAGGGAACGCAGAGCGGCAGCGGCCGTCAAAATGTCCGTTCTTGGCGTGGAAGCCAGAAAACCGATGCTGGGTCCACTGGTCGCAGTGCTGTGAAACAGCTTTCCAAAATCTGGTACCGACGTTATGGACGAAGTCGTGTCCACCGCTGGCGGCGATTTAGGTCGCGTACGTGCAAGCTCGTTAGCGTTCATCATCAGCATTTCAAGCAACCCTTTCGTGCTTCTCAGCAGCTTACAGACGACGGAATAAACGCTTCCAGGCAGTATTGACACTTCATATCGGGTCAAGTCATCCCACATCATATGCTTTTTTTCGCTTTGGTTTCCAGCCATTTCCCTGGCGATCAATTGGCTTTCTCTTTTTTCTTTCGATCTCTCTCTCGCGAAATGGCCAACGCTACAGCTCTCTCCGCAGCTCAGAAACCTGGATACGCCGACACATGTTTTAATTACTTAAGCAAATCGAGATCGCCTTTGGATTGAAGACGTGATTACAGCTGGAGGAACGGAACCACTTGACTTTTTGTCGGCAGAGGATCACGACAGCTTTGCCATTACAGCCGCAATCAGTGGTGAAGCTTCAAAGGCGTATTTTGTTGCCGTTGCAGGTTGTCATTACAGCGATGTAAGGACAAGGTTTTTCCAAGTTGGTACAAAAGGGCGCCCAATTTGCTTGATATTGGCTGCAAAAATGTATTTAACTTCAATGTACTCTCCACAGTAATTTGAACAAGCGCTAAAAATCAAACTTGAAACTGGTAAACAAAACACCCATATAAAAATCACCTTAAACTCCGGTATGTGGAAAAACATTTTGTGTTAATTTTGAAAACAAAAAAGTGTCTTCAAGTAAAGTATGAAATTTCTTACGACCGTAGATTCTACTGAGAGTCTCAGCGACATGCCGGAATATACATCTGAGGTCTCGATAATGTCGACAGCCGAGTTTAGCGCGTTAGGGAGCGCTGAAAGAAAACAACGCAATATTATCTTTCAGTGAATGCGAAAACTGCTTGGTATGAAAATAAATAGACACTTTATTTTCAAAAATCATTTTCCGTCTAAGATTCATTCTTGAAAATTTCAAGCAAATATCCCCAAACCAAACAAGTTTCGCCAGTTGATCTGAAAATTTGTCAGCATGCCAGTAGTAAGGCCGGGCCCACCAAAATGTGGCAAGTGACTTGTTTAAAAAACACTGATCGCCTTTTCTGACTTTGATATTTGAACAAGGGGCGAACCAATGGCAAAATGCCGACAAAAATTAACTTACACTTTCTTGTCCGGAAAGCAGCTTGATCTGTGCTCAGTGTAGTTTACTCACTGCCGACAACTTAGTCATAACCGCGTTGTTCCGATAGTCGTGATCGCGTCTTT
>Ga0210059_1006952_pt1 | contig 18073 bp, 10 predicted proteins | sample Ectturendosymbi2_FD_188042 | JGI IMG/M metagenome (GOLD analysis project Ga0210059, IMG submission 188042) | Ecteinascidia turbinata endosymbiont from Florida, USA - Sample 2 (SPAdes) (version 2) | ecosystem: Host-associated > Tunicates > Ascidians > Unclassified | place: Key West, Florida... | reverse complement strand
GGTTCCCAACCTTTCTCTGACCATGTACCCCTTGCAGCGTTTCGATAGATGAGTATGTACCCTCACTGGCGTAGTCAGCCCAAAAATGTGGATGGTGCCAAAAAATTGGGGGGGCAAAATGTTCGATTTTAGGTGAATAACACTATTTTGTTTGAATAAACGTCGCCTCAAAGCACAAAATGGCCCTATATTTTGGCCCCCTCCTGGCTACACCTGTGCACCAACTGCACTATCTCGCTTCACGAACGTGCTCTTCCGACACCATTGGCATTACGCTATGCAGAAAAACGTTAGTTCTATTGAATTTGAGCAACGCAACCTTTGTCGAGTTCTTCACTTCAACCGCCAAAATTTAATGTTGATAAACCCACCTAATGACTAGACTACAATTTGTGGCACTTATTGAAAATATACCACTGGACATTGAAAATTAACATGAGACGTGCCAAGAAATGTTCGTCACCGTTGCCTAGGTATCAGGTGACGTAATGATGTGCCGTTGAGGGGTGTTGCTCAGGATCGAACGATAGAAGAAAAAGGAGTAAGCTAGGTTTGACAGGCCTATATATTTACCGTGATTTCATGCAGGTTTTCTTATCAGTATATGGGAAACCTAAACTTCCAACTATCAGACAAGTAGGGGAAGGTGGGGTACAATCGACACTTATTTGCATTTTCAACCACTGCTACTTTATTTCAAGTCCAAACAAGCTCAAAATTTGTCACACAATAAAGCAACTCTATATACACAATATCATGGTAAAACATCCAAAAATGACCTTCAGAAAAAATTTTACAATCAATTTAAAAAGGGTACTTTTTCTGTCGAGTGTGTGCCATGCATGGGGCGCACTCGACATGAGCATGGGGTACACCTGACCGGTCAATAAAAAGTTGGGTTGCATGCATTGCATAATGTTCACGCGATATCCCATGTAAAATAGGCACTTGCTGACTCCCTCTCTGCTTTTTTCACATTCTAAATACCCGCTATCACTGCATGGCAAAACAAATTTCTATGACTACCAAACATTACATGAAACCAATGCAGTATGCTGAAATTAATGCCTTACCATATAAATATAATGGGCCTCTAAGCACATAATAAACCTAAAAATGCTCACAGATTAGAATTATTCTGTACTGCATTCCAACATAACCCCTCAAGCTTTACCTTGTTTAGACTGACCTAGCGGCAATGTGTTGAGTGTGCCCCATTTTTTGTCAGATGCGCCCCATGCATATCTAAAAAATAAGATGAAGTACCAACTCAACTTAAAAAGAATTTAAAATCTGGCAGCATCAAATAATGTTGCACTACCCTGACTTCAACGTCACAAAAACATAGAACAGATGTTGATACATTACTTTTGGGTAGCAAAAACACAACTTGCTCTGTAACTCGTAACAACGGCGGCATATCACGGAAAAATTCACTTTAGTACTACTGCTAGCTTGAGACTAAATCAACATGGAAACTGTAAAGTTCAACTTTTTGAATAAATCAAAAAATACGACTGCCCCTTGTTTTACTGTGCCCCACCTTCCCCTAATATTTGCTAGTCTGCGGTCAAATGTCATCTCTGTCCTTTGTTCAAAGGATTTTTGACTTGGGTGGGGGATTGGTTTTTGGCTGTAGAGAAAAGTGTAGGGACTGGGCGAAAACTGCCTCCCAACGTCAATACTGAAAAAAGTTCTGATTTCAAGAGAAAAACTGGGGTACTTTAGCACACTGGATTTGATCCAGACTTTTGAGCTAACATTTAGGCCTAATCAATTTGCTCACTCCACAGCCACATTTCCTATTTTTAGCTATCCTACCATTCGAGGCCTTCTAAACACAAAAATTGAAATAAGTTAGATCTTTTAAAAATTTATTTAAAAAAAATAAAGAATTGGAATTTTTAAACTACTTTCAAAAACCAATTTTTTATCAAAAAATTGCCGTCACTTGAAGGTGCCGCCCGGGGCCCAGGGTCACCCTTGTTACGCCACTGACCCTAGGCATGGGTGGCGGAACCTTTTTCAAAGTGGGGGGCACAAGTGCACGTCAAAAAAATATAGAAAATGTTTGTGATTTCAATTGGCAACTGTGACGTCACAAGCATTGAAATATGACGTTATTACTGCCGCACACCATATGAAGGTCTAAATTACGCTATTTTAAACAAAATTACACCACTATGAAAACGTATCGGTGAACCACCTGAAATTCGAATAGTCCGTTGCAGGGACGACTCCAGGTCATCAGCGTTACTCGGGCTAATCGTAAGGTTTATTCTGATTGAATAAAACCGTTCGACGCTTGCGTCACTGAAATTTCCATTTGCGCTGTGGCCATTGGCGTAACTAGAAGTTTGAGTCAGGGAGGGCAAAGCTTAGCTGAAGGGGCACCACTAGCCAAAACTCAGAAAAAGGTTAAGAAATGATATTGAATCTCTGGATGTCGTGGATGTCCATACTAGATTAAAAAAAACGAATCACCCCGAAAAACCCAAAAAAACAACAAACTAAAGAATACGAAGTATCAAAATGTCAACTAAAGGGGGCGCAGTCTTTACATTTAGCTTGTCAGGGGGGAGGCTCGCCCCCTTGCTCCCACGTCAAATACGCCACTGGCTGTGACGTTAGTTATGTAACAATAAATGAGAAGTTCTCATGATAATTTCTCCATTGTTGAGTAACGTACGTCACAGTCCTCTGCTTAATATGCTTATTCATATTAGCCTGAGTTGCTGGACAATTTATCATTTGTTTGAAATTATTGTCGAAATAGGAACTGTTCACTGGATTGGACTTCAAATCCAATGTTATATTCAAATCTACTGCTTCAAAAATCATTCAGTCTGATATGGATTACGTTTTAAAAAATACTTAATTGCACAGGGCAGGTCGGGCTCTAATTGATGAGCCCGCGTAAAGCGCGAGCGAAGGAAGTGGAGAGAACGCCTACTACGAACAATCAGGGGAGGAACAAGGGTGGGCGACTTGAGCGATTGACCCTACTAAACTACGAAAATGACTTTATTCACCGTAATTTTGTACAATTCGGAAAACAGCTTTCGCGTTATAAGGCCATTTTGCCGTCCATTGTTTTGTCACAACAGTGTTGTGAAGTTATCTTCATCTCTCTTAGAGCAGTAAGCCCCTAATGAGACTTGACCACCAAATATTACTGAAATCGCCTCCCATCCCAACCTAACTGACTGGATCCGCCCCTTCGAAGGATATTGTGTTATTCAGGTCACCTGCAGGCTGCAACATGAACGCGAAAGACCAGAAATGGAACGAAAATAGATTAACAGTGGCTAGGCCCAAAGAGCCCGAGTTAACAACTTATTGAAGTGGGACCGTGGGTGGTGTCACAAATACACAAAGAAAGCAATCTCGCGTTCTCCGATGTAAATCGTACTCGAAGACTCAGGCTAATCCCGTGGAGTCCGTGTGTCGGAGTCGCCACTGGGCTGTTAAAAACACCAAGAACACTTCTTAAAAACAGGCAGAAATGGCACAGCATTGATACCATTGATGCATTAGATACCGGAATGCAAAGACAAGACAAAGTATATGTAGCAACTAGAAAGTTGTGTGTAAAGATGCCAATGCAGAAATAAAATGTAGGTATTTAGTGTTGCCAATGCAAAACCGAAAACATAGTTTAAATTGATCTGTCAAATATTTCGTTTTGCGTATCAGATTCAGCAAAATTTTACTATTTGGAATGGTGTTAAAACGCTTGAAATTACACCACATTTTTAATGGGGTGGCGCGAACTTTTTCCTACACACAAGCATGGGTGTCGGAAGGGGGCAGGAATTTGAAAATTTTAGCAACAAAGGCTGTTTTCTTATTTTCGAGTGGTAAAAACAAATTTGACCACTTTTGCCCCCCCCTAGAAAAACTTTTGGAAAAATCCACTAGTGTCCCTCCTGTAAAAAATCCTTCCGACGCCCAAGCACACAAATATGTAAAATTACCCCATTTTTGTAAAGACACTTGTGTTGTATTTCACCATCCGGCAACACTGTTCAACAACACAAATGCGGTAACCAAGCCATATCAGGGTAACAAACTGTGCATGGTATATTCTGCCAAACAATTACGAAATCATCCCAAATTGTAAATAGTATAATACGAATAACATTGACAAAATATTGCCAAAATTCTGCAAGATTTTATTCATTAAGCGCTGTACTTTAACGATGAACCTAATAGTAATAGTATAACTTATACTTATTTAGGCAAAATTCGAAATTAAAAAATGGGGATCCAGGCCCCCCAGAAATAAAAATGGGAGGGCCTAGGCCCATGCGGCCCCCCGGTTCCACCACCTATGACCCTAGGAAATATTTTTTCCAGCAGCCAACCCTCCTGTACAAAGATCCTTACTCTACTTCTCACATACATTATGGAAATACGAAGGACATCTTGTGCATTAGAAAAGTTTGTTACGTGAGTAAAATTTATACCAAATTGAAATTAATAGGAAAAGTAGTTAGAAGAAAAGGTGGGGTCATAAAACCGGGTCGGAAAAAAGTGGTGAGATAGTTTCTGGACGCAGACGATAACTCAGATTCCCACCAAAACCTAATTGATACTTTTTAGCCCATTTACAATGTTCCTTGAAATTTGCATGCAAATTTAATCCGTGGTATTTGCATTATGTCAACAAATTAACAAGGAAAAAATTTGCGAAAACAATTAATCTCCTTTGCGCAGGTAATAAAGTTTTTGTAAAATATCAAGCTCAATGGGTGGGTTTTAACCTCAAAACCCCCTTGCATACGCCTTTGTTTTAAGTGCAGAGATGAGGTACACATTTGTGATATTGTGCTTGATTAGTTAATGTTAGCTAACTGAAGCTACACGTCCTGTCCTTGTGATCGTCCACGACGTACGTGCTAATTGACATTGCGGTTTTGCGATTAAATGGTTACCATTTTCAGTTCGTTACAAGTCTCGGTTGTACTCTGATGTCTTTACATAAAATTTTAGCTCGTTATTTACAGTTCATTTATTATGTATTCGCAGGGGCGAAGCCAGACATTTTCATTTGGGGGGGCCACCGGAGGGGCCAGTTTTGCAACAAGGGGAGCTGTCAATGGTCTGTGTAGGACTTCCAGAAAGAGACCTACAGAAAGAGACCTAATTTTGGGGAAGCCACTGGGGGGGACAGTGGCCCCCTGGCACCCCCCTAGCTCCGCCCCTGTGTATTCGTATTTTTACATGTAACATTGTACAGTAGATAATTAAAGCCAAGCTAAGCAGTGTTTTAGTGGTTTTTAATGTCGTGATTACCTCACGACAACATTCTTATAACACACCTTAGTTTTCATCCAGTGTTTCTCAAAGTGGGTGGAATCGCCCCCTTGGGGTGATTTTGAGGAGCAAGGGGGCGAAAAAAACAAAGTGGGCGACAGGGTGGCAAAACAACATAAAGGGGGCGAAAATGCTCAACCACTAATCGATCATTGAGTTAACTTCAATATAGCCTATCTGTTGTGACTTGTTCGTATCTTGCAAATTTTAATTTATAATTGTTGGGGGTTGTTGCTAAAGCAATTTATTCGTTAAATTTTTACTCTGGATCTTCTATGTGCCCGGCTACAGTGTGAATTGTTTTTACAAAAATTCTGAACGTAATATTAGCGTTGTAATACCATTGCTTAGTTCAGCTATTAAATGGCTTGGTTCAGCTGTTTAATACGAAATAAAATTAAATTCTTTAAATTTTCTATCTTGTGTTTCCTTTTTGAGACTTGGGAGGCGAAAACGACGTATCGAAAGTAAAAAAAGGGCGATGGAATAAAAAAGATTGAGAAACACTGATCTATTCTATAGCATCGAATACAATAAAAATGGAAGTGGAAAGATAAACATGGAAATCCAACTACAAAAAATAATAACATTTATTTAAAGAACAAAGTATTACCAGAATGTCATAAGAGACAGGAAGCTAGCTTTTTCCGTTGGATTTTGCTTAAGGTCCTTCTGTGACAGCATTGTGATTACCAACAAACTTTTTCCCTTAAAACACAGATATCACCAATAGTAAATATTCGAAAGAGAAAGATGCATGCATTCAGTTAGCGAAATAAGTACTGTAACATCATAGCGTCTGATTTTTTGCCGTGAAAAAGTATCTTTCCACTCACGACATGCAGCAATGTTTTATGACCAAATGTGGACAATTTTCCACAAGGACGAAAGGTGATGAACCTGTCCGGAAGCATATTTACAAAAAGTAACCTTGTTCGGGCAATAAGAGGTTTTCAGCCAATCACCTTGCGGATAACGTTCCGGATGCCTGATGATTGCTGAAGAGGTTGTTTGGTTTCACAGAATAGTGTCTGGCAGACACTGTACTGTTTGCGGTCCTGAGTGTGGTGTCAATCGTGTGTAGATTGTAGAGTAAGCTACTACTTTTTACTGTAAGCTTGTTGCAAAGTAGACAGATTAGGAACGGCTAACCTGTAACCAAACAAGCTCGAAATGGGCCGCCGTACTTTCCTAATTTAACAAAAATTAAATATGGTCAATTTATAGCCGATAATACATTACTACTAATTTTTGCATTTGTCATGGTTGTGATGCACAACATTTAGTTACGTGGAGGCAGATTCTGGTGTCATGCACAAAAATCAATAATCAATTCAAAGGTTGTACTCTGATTGGTTTAGCCAACAATAATTAATAGTATTACATTGTAATACATGTTTGTATGTATTACATAAGAGATGCAATGTGTTAGCAGAAAAAATTTGAGTGAAACACTGTTGTTCTTGTTGCTGTTGTATATAATCTAGCCCATAGCCTCCACACGTACTACTCTTGCTGGAGGTTTTTATTTATTGCGCTGAAACATTTCCTTGCAGTGCTTACTTTCCAACTGTCACAATCAACCTGGCTTACTTAAACCCTGGTCTCTCTCTTGATTTTTAAAAATTCAGCAGTTCTCTGTTTCTACCTGTTTGGACAGTATGGGGTGTGCACGCCCAGATGATTGCAGCTTATTAGCACATCATACGCCAAATCACATAATTATCACAGCATACTGCACTGGAAAGATAGGGCCAGGAGAAGAATTAAAGCGCCTGTTAAGAGTCGCATTTGTGAGAACCCTGATGCCCTGCATAGCAAGCCTAAGTGCCACCCGGGGCGTCCAGAAAAGTGCCGCCCTTTCCACCCCCCAAATTTGCTAACAAAATTTTTAAATGGAAGTTCATGTTTCGTGCTAATTTAAATATAAAAGGATTAATAATGCATCTTCAAAATCGCAATCGAACACTGAAAACTGATATGTGTCTTGTTTTTTATTGTCGATTATGTTTCTTGCTTTTTCTGCTTGTCGCCACCTTTCTCATCATTAATTTTTCTATTCTTTGCTTTCTTTGCATAGCCATATACGAACCCCACATGTTTTGTCAAACTTTCCTACCTGTTGGTGTTTAAATCTCCGGTAAGCTCACCGCATGACGTTTTAAGTTTACTCATTCCAGGAGATCAAACGGAAAAATTAAGGGATGTGATGGCGGCATACCTACTACATTTATGTTTATGTATGTTAAATTTTCGTGCAGTATCCCCATCTTTATCAAAAAATAGTAAATACACTGCGTACAGCAGGCTATATAAATCAATCTGAAAATATGATTTTAGTGATGTAAAGAACGTTTCGTTGTTTACTTCACGTTTCAGTAGTGGTTTAATCCTCTTAGTATGTATAAGGCTTCAAACGTTAACTTTGTCGGCGCTCGCGTAGAGCCCTGTATATGTGCAGAGACCCATTTAAAAAAAATCTGTTTCACCACCTTTTAGGACAACCGCTAGAACATTTTTACTCAAGTTCGCAACGCCATAATTCGCCAACCAATTTAGTTAAAGAGCTGTTCAAATCCTCTAAGGATTCGGCAAGTCTTCTAGTTTCGATTTAAAAAAAATATTTCATTTGGGTTAGGGGTTCTCTTGGGGAACGTCACAAAGTGGGGGTGTTTTTGAAAATTTGGCCAACTTTGACTGGCCCTGGACGCCAATCCAATGAGCCAAAATTTTCACTCAAACTTTTTGGGGAAACTAGATGATCATCCACGTTTATAGAGCCCTTGATTGACCTTCTAGCATGTCTGGAACCAAAGTTGTGGCTCAAAAATCCCGTTGTGCACAAAAATCCAAGAAAGGCATGAGTCTCCCTCTGGTGGCTGGTGTGGCTCGCGATAACTCGCAGCGAGAACATGCTACAGAGCTATTCGAACCCTCGAAAGACTCGTGAAGCGTTCTGGTTTGTACTAAAAAAAAAACTTTTGAGATTTGGGTTTGCAGATTTCGGTGGGTATCGTCAGAATGAGGGTAGGTTTTGATTTTTTTGGTTATTCTTTTATGACGTCTTCACCCGCACAATGAGCCAAAATGGTGGCTCAAATTTTGGTTGTATTCTAGGCTGGAATATCAACCTTTAGAGCCCTAGATCGACTTCCTGGCTTTTCTGGTGTCCAAGTTAGGGCCAGAAAATCCCAAGTCAATAAGGATATGGCTGAGTAATTTCAGGGGATTTCCCTAAATAATTTATGCTTATTTTGCCATAACGTTTGAACCAGAAATGCTAGAAAGTCTATCAAACCCTCTAAAGACTCGTATTGTAGCTTAGAATAAAAAAAAACTTTGAACCACAAAATCGGATGGATTGTTTGACTCCCAGGGGATGACGTCATCATCTAAATGTAAGAAAATATGCAAAAACATCCTCTCATTATGTAAACATCAACAAAAAACCCGAGATCTCAAGCTAAAACTTTTTTTGCAGTCTAAAGTACAAGTCTTTAGAGGGCTTGAACAGCTCTCTAGCCTATTTGGCGGCGAGTTATGGCCATATCCAAACTGGGTGTTATTTAACCCAGGTTTCCTTTTGTAGGGGTAGAAATGTTGACCACTTTTTGGTTTTTGTGGAATAATTTTGCCTCCAGATATGCTAGAAAGCCAATCAAGGGCTCTAAAGACTCGGATGATAGTCTAGTTTCTACAAAAAAACCTGAAGCAAAATATTGGCCCATGGGATTGGCATCCAGGGCCGAGTAAAGTAGGCCAAAAACACCCCCACTTGTGATGCCCACCAAGAGAACCCCAAACCCAAAACTGAAGTTTTTTTTCAGTCGGAACTAGATGTCTTGCCGAATACGTAGATGGTTTGAACACCTCTCTAACTCTAGTCACTGGCGAGTTATGGAATTACAAAGTTTGGTCAAAAAAGTGGCCGCTATGCGATTTAAAGGGTTAGCTATAGTAGATCACACAACCTGTTGTGGCACGTTGAGGCTCGTATGTATGAAGTGATCAGTTTCAGTTTGCTGAAAGATCCCTCACAACATGCCACAGATACTGCCATCGTCAGTATTATTTGCAAAGCAAATCGAATATTTAGAAAGACGCTTTCATCACCATACTCAAACCAGAAACAAGACTAACAAATCCCTTCTTTGATGAGTTAAATTTTGTTTAACTGGTATGGTAATGACACTTGCTACTAATGTTTCTAGGACTATCTGTTAACTAAGGTTCTTTCACTGGCATGAAGAGGTCTTATGACGCCAGGGGCGAATGCTTAGTTGCACTCCCCCTTACCAAATTCTAGCTTTGAGCAGTGGCGTACGATGGTCATTGTCACTGCATATACGCTGTTGGTGACGTTATGATATGACGTCATATTCACGTTTGCAAAACAACTTTTTGACGAAGTTTGTTGACACAACATTCGTATTATTCTACACGCATTCTCCTTACTCGTTGTTGTCCAATATGCCTCTGTAATGAACACATATTATCAGCACTTCAAGTTGTGAGAACGGTGCAAAACACAGCACAGTGCTAAGACAGAGCAGTTGATAACTCCAAAAGTATCCGTCAACACGTTAAAACAGGAGATTAGAACATACTCAGCGCTACGTCAGCGCAGTTCACACAGTGACCCAGGCACCTAGCCAGTTTTTAAGGTTTGGAGGGGCAAAATCTATTTTAGGGGGGCAAGGTTTTTGTTTTTATTATATGTTTTAAATATTCTTTCTGGGCACATTTGGGGGAACTGCCCCCGAATGCCCGCCTCGTGGCTATTGGCCTGAGTTTACAACTGCAAAAGTCTTTGCATTAAAACAGTTGTAAAACACACTCAAGGCTTCTACAGGGCAGTTCACAACTGCAAAAACATCAGGCTGTACGAATGTCTCGTCGAACAGCAGTCGAGCAGAGTAGGTATGCGGCTGGGATGGGGGAAACCCATGTTGACAGTTTGAAAATTGCTAAATTACACATGAATTGAGAATGCGGCGCCCATGGCACATGCCTGCCATACCCTAGAGCAGTGCTTGTCATCTGGGTGTATTGCACACCCAGGGTGTACTAAAATTTTCCAGGGATATACCACCGTGATGGGGTGTACCAGATGTGTGCTGTTCACGAACCGTCACATTGTCTCACATAGGATGTTCTTTGCTCTAGCTTAATGTGTTACCTAGCTTTTCACAGGCTTTAAAATCGCATCTATCGGGAGCATGGATTGTTTGTATTTTCCCGCTTGTTTGTTTGTAATGTTGGTCAGATGACCATCCAGTCCGTTGCCACGGGAGAGGCTTTGGCGGACTCAGACCCCACAATGCTCCAAGCCTACCCAAATTGAAATATGAAACACTATAAATCATTGGAGTTTTGTCAATTTTGACAATGCCAAACCTCCCTGCACAAACGTGAAGCCCCCTGCTGAAGACTTTTTGGCGACGGTTCTGTGGCCATCACTTGATACCGAATCCTTTTTAAGTTCAGTGCAGCCGCCGTTTATTAGGGCAGTTAAAGATCGCCTGGAGAATATGAGGAGCGAATCGACCGAATGGCGCACACTGCACAGTTTCATCCCTGCGCAGATACGCACTTGTATGCTTTGGCTCGCTGTGAAATACTCGTAGCTGTTCAGGCCCGCAACCAGGGGCCGGAACCGGGCAATTGTCTCCCCCAGAAATTTTCAAAAGCGCTTTGAAAACACCAAAAACGTTTTTATTTGTAAGGTAAAACAATAAGTTGCAAGCATTTTGAATCCCCGAAAATATAAGCTAGTTGAGGCCCTGTAGCTGTTGTTGCTTGCTATCTCTCTCGTAGCTGGGTGTTTGGGAGTGCTAGTGATTATACTGATGCTGGATTTTTAGTTTGTGTGAGTGAATGTTTACAACGCGAGTTCCTATTTAGGCTAGTAAGTTCCCAACTTATACAGGCAAGTTGGTTTCAGGTGGGTTCACGGAGCTCTAACATTTGCAACCAGACTGCACTGTTGTGCAGTAGCGGACACAGGCTAATTTGGTGGGGGGGATGCGACGTCAATTTGCAATGAACCCAATGCTTCACAGAACCATAATGCGTAAATCAATCACATTCGCGTAGGCTACGTACAGTTACGAGGAAACAAGTCTAAGGTTGGTTTAAGAAGCTTGAGTGATAAAACTGATCAAACTTTGACACTGCACCGCTACGGAACCAACGAGCAATGTGGCACATAACAACAATCTGACGTAGTCACTGGCATCGGCGCAGGTACATCGAGGACTCGAGATAAACAGGCCACGTGACGACATAATACTTATTCTCATTGTATGTTACGTTTGTTACAACGCAATTACCGGTGGCATTAGCCAGCATAGTGCAGTAGCGCTGTTTAAACTTATATGCTGCAGCAAGTTAGCGTAGTCACTTGGATGCGGTTTAGATGAGTGCTTTTCAAATGGCGAGCCCTACAGTTTTTATTTGTCGTTTGGAATAGTGTGCAACACTCATAGTAATTTGTTATTGCAGGTAATTTTGATGAAATAATAACAAGCGGGTTGATTGTGTTTATTTTGCAACTGAAATTAAGAGAACGTAAAGAAAGAAACAATTCCTAATGAGTGAAAGCACGAAAAAAACGAAAGCGAGAAAGCACGATCATTCATGGGCGTCCGCAGAAATTTTTCCAGGGGGGGCAACGTTGTTTGTCATTTTAAAATTGCTGAGGATCAGTGTTCCCTCTAAAAGAATTTTACACTGAGCAAATATTTGTTGTCGTGAGCATGATATTTTAGGGCTGAGTAAGCGGAGTTTTCAATGAATTACAAACTTTGTGAATTATATAATAAACATACAATCTTATCACATTACGAACAAAGTACACATTTCATTTAAATAGCTCCTTGTTTTCGAGGTAGTTTCCATTGTTTTGCAATGTTGCAAGTACGCGAGAATGAGATTTCACTGCGCAACAGTTCTGGTGGTCCTGAGTATTTGCGCACCTCAGAGGGAACATTGCTGACGATGCAATGCAAATGGACGTTCACAAAACGCTTTATTCTTTCTGCACTACAAAGAAAATACCCCGTGTTAAGGTAAGAATCACAAAAAAACTCTTCGTTGGCAGCAATAACCAAGTATATTTACACAGTACGCTATCTGCAGATTTTCAACGCAGGGCATTTCTTTTCAAGTAAGCATTGCCATGATTTGTAAAGAAAGAAGCATTGGATTGCCATGGTTTTTAACGAAACCACAAATTATGACTTTATTTTACTTAGCAAGCAGGGACGCACCCAGCTGATATATTCAACTGAAAAAAAGAAATTGCCCCCCCCCCCCCCCCGCTCAGCTTCAAACCGTTGAACACTTGCCTGAAACTGATAACTGGATTTTTCATGCTCAGCTATGCGCACACTTGCGCTGGACAAAAAAAAATTTTTTTTTCGGAGAAAAAAGTCAGATAGTTCAATAGTAAACAAACGTGTCGAAACCTCTGTACCCGAATTTTCAGGAATTTCACCCGAATTTTCGACAAATCAAAACTTTTGGGGGTGCACTTTCCCCCTCAGCTCTGCACCACTTAATGGACACTTGGACAGCGCGATATAAACCTTGAAAAAAGTTTACAAAGAAGCAAAATATCCAATTTTTCCAGCTGAGTGCGCCAGTCATTTCAGTTGCATCAGCTCTCATTTGGATACTATTTACGTAGTAAACAACAACTTGAAAAAGTCCTGCCTGCTACATCTTAGGGAAATAAATCTAACTTATCTGGGCTTTTAGCGATTGGAAAATCTCGCTTAGCGATTGAAAGTGGCTTGGGTCAAGACGCAGAATCCCACAGTTTTCGATAATGATAACATTGGGGCCATCACAAATGGAAACGTTTGGGGGCACAGTGAAAATAAAGTTGGCACACTAGACATTTTTCCCAACGCGAAGGCCCCAGCGTGCAATTTTTTTCAGAACAAGACCAACAAGCTTTTTGGCATAACTAGCGTTTCATGCTACTCAACATCTTTTGGGCGACTGCCCAGACAAGCTGACACTGCTCAGTGTCCAGCACAAACCAATCAAAAAATGCAAAATATAAAACCTTTTGCTGCTATGTTTGGATGGCCAGCTGTTGGAGTCTTCGGACTCGAATAGAAGGTCTGTGTTTAGGGCTTAACCTTTCATCTTTTGTGTCAATGTTCGTTCTAACGAGAGCATTTTTTACTAACAATGAGATTTTATCAGCCCTTTCTACTGAATTTGAGCGCAAGGAGTATTTGGCAAAAATGGACTACTATCCAAACACATGGCGCGGGGCCCCAGAGGCGCGGGGCCCAATGCAACTGCATCGGTTGCATCGGCTTAAGGCCGGCCCTGATCACAAGTGGCAACACTGGTATTAATGATCCCGAACTTCTGGTGCAGTCTCGAGGTAGCCGCAGCGGAACTGCACCTTTGTTTCGTCATTAAGGGTACTGTGTGGTGAAAATGTACTTTTTTCCGATGGTTGCTATCGTTGTTTTGCATCATAAACATACGAAGCTATTCAAGCCATTCACACCACATGTTATTGCGTGGTCAGTCAGAAAAGGTTTTGATCAGTCGATTCGTAGAACGAAAGAGCAGAAAACGAGATTGCAGTGTTTAACTTAAGGGATGCCGATATCTGTAATTGCATCAGGAGCTATGAAAAGCGCAAAGCTTCTAAGAAAAAGCGCAAGGATCTGGCAGTGTAAAGCTAAAACGCCGCGACTGGATCGCTTTTTCTAGCAAAACTTTCAAGCAGCAACGTTAAAGCAGTGGCGTTAACCAGAGAACCGGAAAATGAAGGAGAAAATCAAGACATTAGCTTGGAAAAAACTTTCACACTGGGCCTGTCTGGCCACATTGACATCATGGGCGTCGGAAGGGGGGCCTTGCCCCCTGGATTTTGAAGTCTTCGGCAAAAAAGGTTGTTTTTTAGTTGTGAGTGGGAAAAACAAATTTCACCACTTTTGGCCTTCCCCTGGAAAAATCCCCAATTGGCCCCACGTGAAAAAATACTTCCGACGCCCATGATTGACATGTTCTTTTTCCGGTGTTTTTGTTTGTAATCTCTGGTATCTGCTCATTGTTCGGGTGAATGTTATTTCTTGCCGAGTCGCTGTCTAGACTGTGAAATAGTTTTTCTTAGTAAAAATGCACTCTTGTATTTACTTCTCGCAATAACTGTATGTGCATTTGAGTAAGCACATTCTCGACTTTTGGAAAAAACAAACGGGAACCTTGCGAATCAGCGAAAATATAACTTTTACAAAGGATGATGTCATGAATTACATCATAGGGTCCCTCCATTAAAAATTGCCCCGGGCCCCTCTACCCTTTAACCCGGCTCTGCTTACAGTAGTAAACCAGTAATGAGACTTGATTACCAGATATTACTGAAATCGCCCCACTAACCTCAGTGACTGAAGCCGCCCCTGTGTAGACATGAGCGCACACTTCACATTTTACAAGGTGTGCCATTTGAAGTCGGCTAAGCGACATTTAGAGTGTAAAATCGCTTAAAATTTACTTTTTTACAGCACTAGATTTTAGTGTTGTGAATGGAAGGGGTGTACAGATTTTCGAGCAAATTCAAAAGTGTGTACTAATGCAAAAAAGGTTGACAACCACTGCCCTAGAGTGTAAATAAATGAACGCAGGAACCTTAGAGAGCGCGGGAATGGTGGGTGCATTGCCCCCTGCCCTTTGAAAAGGGGGCAACGGAGGTGCCTTTTCATAATAATATCACTTAGTTTCATGGTTTATTAATATCTAATTGAAGCAAATTTATTGCAGCTATTCGCGCACCGAGAAAATCAGAAGGGTTTTCTATAATTTCTGTTATGTTTAAGGTCAACATTGTTGCTAAACAGATACAAGCATAATTGGTAACGAATTTTTCTTTATATAAGTTTCCTGTGCTCACAACTCTACTACTGCTCCCCATCCCTTCTGTTACTCCGGCTTCCCCGAATGAATGTGATTGAAATGTGCATTTGAAACGCCTTGCGTATTCCGATGGCAAAATTCATTCGATTTATAAAAATTGTTCCATTGTATATGAGCATTTAAATCTCCCGTACTTAGTTTGATCAAAAACGATAAACTGTCGTTTTGATAAGCTGTCGTTCGATAAACTGCCGTTCGATAAACTGTCGGTTCGGTGAACTGTCGGTTCGATAAACTGTCGGTTCGGTGAACTGTCGGTTCGATAAACTGTTGTTCTATAAGCTGTCGGTTCAAAGAACTGTCGTTTCGATATACTGTCGTTCGATGAACTGTTGTTCGATAAATTGTCGTTCGAAAAATTGTCACGTCACCTTGTCTGCATTGTGTGAACTGTAAGCTAAATCCTAGCCACAAACCCTGAACCCTTACACTACACCTTGCCTAAACCGTTGTCTTGGCCTATTTTATTTACCACGTGACCATTTCAAATAATCTTGTTTGGCTAATGGTAAAATAGTCCCAGCACAGCTTTTACCTGATGAGGCAAAATAGGCTCTACCGTATCATGTTTATCGCATAAAGTTTTTCTATCAAAGGACAACTCTAGTATATCTGATTGAAACAAACAACTTCAGGTGGACTACAGCATAATAAAACTGAGTTTTCATACAGTAGTTGGTGTAACTTCAGTTCAGTCACTATCAACTGGGCACCTAAATGCTAACAGTGTTCTACCAAAAATATATCTGAATTACTATGACTCCAAATATTAATTGCAGTGTATTCAACCACCACTCGCCTCACACTTCAACATTGGATGAACATTAGATAACACTATTACACACCAATGCTCAAGCCAATGATACATTCCAAGTGAGAAGGGCTTCCAACAACTTCCTCGTTTTGGTACTGCATTACTGTATAAAACTGTATAGGCTAGACTATAAGTAGTAACATAAGTAAAACGTTGTGGGTAGCCTAGGCTACATTGCAGAATGCTGGCAATAGGCATCAGTCGCACACAAGCCACGAGCAAACAACGCAACCTGTGTTTCGTTACGATGGCAAGTTAACCACAAATGGGCGTATTGGGCAGCTGTGGCCTACATATCACCTCACGGAAACCTTGAACAGATTGCAAAACCACATGTGTTGCCAAAAGGTCGTAGGCGGCTAGACGCTTAGACCGAGGCGCTTGAATGTCCAAATAGTACGACTTTGCATACACTGTAACAGGACCTCCGAGAGAAATTTTACCAGGGTGTACGAAGACCGACACCGGGACCCCTTACTTTCTTGGGTTCTCGTCGAAACTTCACGAGTATCAAAAGTTTATAGCTTGTTTGTATAGTAATCAGAATCAGCTGTACTGCTAAGATTTACAAATAGATTAATTGTTTTACGGGTAGCTGGCTTACACTAAAAATTTTTGGGCTTGATTACAGAAAAACTGATCATGCGTAGTTTAAGTTTCCCCGGCCCCTGTACATACCGGGCCCGGGTACGATGTACCTCTCGTAGCCCCCTCTCGTAGGCCCTGCACTGTAACACATTAGAGATGCAAAAACAGACCTTTGAACATAAAAAAGCTAATTAATACTGTGTCAATAAAGCGCATATTCGAAGTAACTCCACAAAACTTTCCAAGAAAAATTGAAACAATAATGAGTTTGAACTTTGCAAAGAAATTAGGAAAAAATCGAACCTCTCTCCGCCTCCCCCAACAAGCAGGGTTCTTAGACTCTGCCTCTTCAAAAAACATACGGAGTCCGTTCGCAGACTACGCATTTTGTCCACCTCTGCTGGGTAGGTAGTTTTGCTGCGCCTTTACTTATCATAGCCACCACACTCAATGCGGCTGCGTGAAATCAGCTGTTCGACATTTGGCGCTAGCTGAACTTCAGTTCTCTAGCTTCCATGAAAAATGCATGTTCATAGCTTTTGCTTGTAGTTTTACAGGACTGAAAATTTGTAATTAACGCGAAATCGATCTCCTAGTAAAACACTTTGTTGGCAGATTTAACTGTTTTCGACCTTATGGAGAATTGCCACTGTAATGTACTGTGTATAGGTGCAGCAGAATCACCACAAACTCACGAAAGCGCAGCACTAGGCAGATTCCTGGTGAAGCGTGTGCGACCCGGTTGTGTTCGCACACCTTCAGCGTGGGCTTGAAGTCAGAAACCTCGAAGGCACTAACTTAGGCAAACAGCATTTTGTGGCGCATCCTACTACAAGAGCAAAACCCATTGTGGAAAAGTAATAAAGTAGCGTATGGCATGGTCATGCAGACTTGTGGTCATGTCAAACCGCAGCGAAGCACTACTTCAAAAATGTCTTTACTCTAATGGATATTTTCAAATGTTGAACTTGTAAATGACATCCAAGCTGCAGTAAGAAGCAATTATAGTCTAACTCTGAATGTTGTCACAACTGAAAAATGCACCCGCTTGTCAGTCCTGATCCTCGAAATCTATTCATCTCAAAGCATTGTTTTCGTTTGTCTACCCAACACTCTTAAACATTTGTCTCAGAATTACTAAACCATGAGTTTTTTGTAGTTGTACGACTGTGCAACAAAACTTATCTCTTACTCCCATGCTGAAGACTTGGACTGTATATAAGCTGCTTCGACTGTTGAAAGACGGAGTAGCATGAGAACTTTTTACATTTGCAGTTTGCACGCTTGGCTGCAAACTGTGAAGCCGAGGCGCGAAAAGCAGACAGTATTTTTTTGAGGAACGTCACGGCTGATTTCCACTGCAGTACAGCTCGGAGCGACTCACCACGCGCAAGAAGAGAGGCCTTT
>Ga0210059_1006951_pt1 | contig 18074 bp, 11 predicted proteins | sample Ectturendosymbi2_FD_188042 | JGI IMG/M metagenome (GOLD analysis project Ga0210059, IMG submission 188042) | Ecteinascidia turbinata endosymbiont from Florida, USA - Sample 2 (SPAdes) (version 2) | ecosystem: Host-associated > Tunicates > Ascidians > Unclassified | place: Key West, Florida... | reverse complement strand
GCTTGTTTACCAGTTTTTCAGTTCAGTCGCTTCAGCAGTCCGTACTTGTTTCTAGCGTCTTTCATGATTCATCGTTTTCGGATTTCTTTGGTTAAATTCGCTGTAATTTCAGCCTTTCAGCAGCTGTTCAGCAGCCTTCCAGTAACTGCACAATCTAGCAGTTGTTCAGTAGTCTTTCAATTTAGTCTCCAACTTGTCTTTCAAGTTCCGTTGTTGTAACTTTAAGTTCTTTTACGTGTAGAGAACAATGTGATTGTTCTGCTACAGCATCTCGAAGGTCAAATTTGGTAGACTCTTAGAACATTAATTCTGCTTGGTAAATCTGAAAAATAAAAAGAATTGATTAATTATTTCAAAAGTTATTCAGGTTTAGGTGATGACCGTCTTTTTTGTGTCACCCTGTACCAGAAGGCTTCTTTCAATCCATCGGTGGAAGATGTTTCGTAAGGGCACATAAAATGATGCGGCTTTAGGTTTCTTGAAATGTCAACTTTCGCCCTTCAATTCTTGTCTCCTAAACCAAGCGACCAAATAAAACTTCACAGTGCACACTGCACATAAGGGCCACGCGTTAAAAGACAAATCTCATCTATCTGCCAACAAAATGCAGCTTGCTCCCCACCGCACTGCCGATATTTTGCACCCAGACGGATAGATTTGGAACACTAACAAAGTTTAAAAATACTGCGACGGAGATTTTCTGCGTTTCATGTCAGTTTCTTCACTGCACGGCTGTGACTGCATCGAGACCTGCTCGAAAGCTTCTTTGAACAAAACACGGCGGAACGAGGGCGGAAAAGACGAAGTGGGTGCTGGGAAAATTGATGACCGGCAGTTCTCGGGACGCGTCCGGTCAACGTCGAAGATGGCCAGGATTTTGTCTTCAGACGAGCTTGCCGGTTATCCTTTTCGCAATTACCTGAGTGACTCGGTCAAAAATATGAAAAATGATCAGTTTTGTCACGGCGACTTTGCGGGGTATCCCGATTCGATTCTGCTTAACTTGCTTGATGTTTGGCGGGAAGTGGAGGACTTCAGAAGAATCTACTTCAAGTTGCCTTTGATGGCCATTCCTTATAAGGTGCCTACTTTTTTATCCATACATTCGTGAAAGACATTTTGTTGCTTTTAATATATAAAAGCTTCTAGCTAGATGGATCATGAAAATTTTTTATGCTGGTTGTATGTTTTTGTATTTAAAGTTGTCTGCAGTCTTTTCGTTTCTTCTACAGCAAAACAAGTGAAAGATTGTAAACCAAGGTTGACATTACACGTTTCGCACGTAGAAGACCCTTAACCTACATATTTTTCAGTTCCAAACGTTGCGCAGGAGAATCGCCACAAAACTTCCGCCATTATTCGGCCGCAGGCTGTCGTCAGTGAATTTGCTCAAAGACTCGTTGTTTCCTGAGGAACTCGAGTCACTGCAGCAACATATTGAAGACGTGAGTGTTTTGAGATGGAAATTTGCTGATGTTCAACTAATAACCAGGGATAACGAGCAATAATTTCTACGCAAACTTCTCAACAACATTATGACCAGTCGTGCTGATATTCCTGCGTTTAAAGCAATCACGCGTTTTTGCCTGGTAACATTTTTATTTTGTTATCGTTGATGTGGCAGCTGCGCATAGTAAACTGATATCTTCTCGTTTCTCGGTGAAACTTTGTGGTAAATGTGAAGCATTCACTGCATTATGTAATGATACTGCTTTGAAGTAACAAGCACTCAAGGCTTGTGACGAAGTAGACAGATCCCTGCTGAGGTGACTGTGGACATTACGCGTAATTCAATTTTCAACCAACTGTCAAAAAGATTTTTAAAATACACTTATTAACCAGATTCCCTCAGCAGCTGATTTTTTCGAAGGATTCTGTCAAGCAGTCCTAACGAAATATCCGTAAGTTTTATATTTTTAGTAAGAGGGGGGGGTTACTGCCAAGATAGCAGTGCGTGCCTAACGTGTGATAACAACAGCTGTGCGTGCGGTCTCCAGTGTTATTTTTGCATAAACAAGTGTGGCATTTTGATGGACGAGCAAGCTTCGTAACTGCGTCCAATGAGAAATTTGCTGACAAGACAAGTTTAGTCGACGCGGGTGACTCTTAGTTAACCTCGGTTGCACCTGTAAAAGGAATTTCGCCATTTTGGATGGAGCCACCTTACGGGCCTCCTCCCAGTGGCCACGGGTGGGCTTTGGTGGGTTTAGTCTCCCCAAACAAAGCACTAAGCCCCCAAAATTGAAATATGAAACATAAATAAGTGGAGTTTTCATCAAATTTTCAATGTCAAACCCCCCCTGCACAAATGTAAGGCCCCCTATTGAGGACTTTCTGGCGATGTTTCTGGTGCTTCCCATATTTGTGGAAGGAAAATATGTTGTTTTGAAACAAACAAATATATTTCGAAATGCAACAAATTGTTTTTCGGGTCAGCTTGAGAATACTTGTTGAGTTCCTGAAAAATGTCCCTGTGCTCCTAAAATGTTGTGGTCATTTTGGCAAGTGCCACCCATATGATCAGGTTTTTAAGGTTACCTGAGATAATATTAATTGTGGGATGGCAATCCATGTTATGAAATATTTTGATAATGCTATTTCAAAAGAAAATAGGCCTATAGTATATATTTGTTATTAAACATGAGCCTAATAAGCATTACTAAAAGTTTAATAAATGACACGTAATGCGTAAAGTGTTTGAGCATACTGACATGATTATATATTGGACTGGAAAGGATAGTCTAAATTGACACTAGACGCTTCAATAATACAAAGATGGTATGAAACAGATACGATGGAAATTTTTCTAAGCTGCCAAACCTGTTTGAAAAATCTTTACCTGTTTTAAGTAATTCACCAGGAAGTATCTGCAACTGGTCGATGGGCGCTGCCCAAAGTCGAACTCTTCCTTTGGTGTAAACATATTCTACATTTCCAGGCTTTGGAGAAGAAGTGGTGCAAGTTTGCTATGCTGGAGCGGAAGGGCATCAATCTATGCGTGGTATGCATGACACTTGTTTGTGGCTCATGCTGTTAAGGCTTTGGGCACTAGGTGTAATTTTAGTCGTATCTGGTGGCGATTCTCGTGTTGAAAACACGTTGAGCCAAACTGAGGCTGACCAAACAGGAGAGGCCAGTAGAAAGTTAACGAGTTGCTTGTTTCATATAAAGTTGCGAAGTAAGAGGTCAACAAGGTGTTTTTGTGAAAGGCGTCCCCAAAATTCCTCAAAATTGTCCCTGGCCTTGTTTCGTGCTATTGCATGGTAACCTTGCTGTGAAAGACATATTTTTATCACTATGGTTCAACGATTAGTCTTTAGCTTATTTTTTCAGCAGTTCTAACATGAACGCTGCAATTGTGTTTTAAATTTCCGAAAAGAAGCAAGTCGAAATACGCAAAACCGCTTCCGTAGCGCAACGTTTTGCGTAGAACTAAATTATGCTGCGTTGGGCACCAACTACCCCTGGATCTCTTCTTTCCAATAAATAGTATCACCCCCGAAGAGCTTCCATGAAAGCGCACGCATGCGATGGAGAAGGACCACTGCGATACCGTTCGTTTCGTGCATCTCGGTTGCTGATGCAATGGATTGGAGTCGAAACTGCTGAAGACATTCGTTTTGAAGCGGATGTTGATGACCGCAGCAGTGACGAAGATGGAGACCAGCCTCCGCCGCGACGGAAAGTCCGTCTCAAACGTATAAACCCGAGTTCTAGTTGCCACTTTTCGTTTTTTTGTGTTTGTTAGAGAAGGCGCTTTTATCTTTCGCATGCTTTGCGACAAAGATGTCCAATGTACGTTTTTATATTTTTTGAAGGGCCAATGCGTTTGTGTCTAAGGAACTGACGATACCATTTGCTCACCAAATGCAATTTGTTAAATCAACTGGTAATTTTTCTTTGAGCAGTGTTGAAAAGAGAGTGAAAACTTTTGCCAAAGCAGCCATTCTGAAATGCTGCAAGGTAGCCAATCTCAAGTCTGATGCATCGTATTTATAGCTGTTTTTGACTTTTCCAATGTTTAGCCTACTTCCCCTGCGTTTCTTTGGTGCATGAGCGAGATGATGTTTTGTACATAATCAACAAGTTGCTCAAATATTGAAAAGATGCGTAGACTCCGAAAATACGGCAACCAACCTTTTATACAACTGGCAGGGCTTGGTTGCCCGAATTTGGTCGAAGGCAGACTTTTAAGATGTGAAACGCAAGCAAAATTTCATTGGGGCTTTATGTCATGTATCAGAACTGTTCAGGAAAATCGGGAGACAACTATGGGCGTCGGAAGGAGGCCAGAGGGGGCCTTGGCCCCTCTGGATTTTGAAAACTTCAGCAAAAAAAGGTTGTTTTCTTAGTTTCGAGTGGGAAAAAACAAATTATTTCCACTTTTGGTCCCCCCTGGAAAAATTTTGGAAAAATCCCCTGGTGTCCCCCCCCCCCTTAGAAAAAATCCTTCCGACTCCCATGGAGACAACCTTTAGTACCGAAATTCAAAGTGCAACAACCAGCGAACTACTTATTTAAAGTTTCGACGTTCAAATAAGCATAACCTCTGAGGCTGCTCGGTCGTAGTTTTCCGTGCCTTGTGTGTTGAAGCTCTACCGTTTTGCTGAAACGCATCAGCACCTAAGCGTCAACAGGTTACCAGGTTCTTTGCGTTTGCAGTTCCTAAGCTGGATGCGAGAATCGTTGCTCAACACAGCGCGCAGGAATATCCAAGAACTGGGCTGAACTACAACATATCCAAGTGAGCTAACGAAACAATTGAAAAAAGCACGCTTGCCTGTTTTTTGCCCCTGTTCGTTGCTTATTCAGCAAGGTGGTTTTCTTGTAATTGTCTTTGATTTGTTTATCTCACAGGCATTTTACCACGTGTTATTGACGCAAAGTCAGTTGAGCGTCAAAGACGGAGCATGAAAATTGAAAACTATAAAACAATTTTTCACAGTAGAGTTTTTGCTCTTGCAGTAACACGTGGACGAATTTCTGCAGTCTTAACTCTCTATCTCCCCTTATTTAAAAAAAATCTACCACGTCTATCGTTGCTTATAGCCCTTTACTATTTTGTTGTTTTGCAGACTCACACGAGTTGTCAGACATCGATTGGTTAACAAGCCTCTGTACCTCCGCCCCATTAAAAAGCGTGGGATATTTCTGACCAGACCGAAAAAGAGGCCCAAGTATGGTCGCATGTTTTTCACCTAAGCATTGTTAAGTCTTGATGGATCACCTTTCCACGCTAATAAAACCGTGATTTGTCATGGCAAGAGTTTTACGCACTCTCATGCGTTTGTCATTTTTAATTGTTGTGTGAAGTAAAATGCGCTTGTTTTTTTCGTTTTTTCGGTGAGCGCAAAAATGACGCAGCATGTCAGAGATTTCACGTAAGCAGCCTGCTTGAACAGTAAGGTTCCTGTCTTTTGGGTGTAGGTGTTCTTGTTGCTTTAATGCAAAGCAGTAGTTACCAATTTTATTCATGTCTCTCACTCCTAAGAAATTTGAACACGTTCTCGCACCGCTAAAAAGTGTACAACGATGAAGTGATCGGCTGACCACATATATCGCAAAATGTATTACCACACACATCATTTTGCATTCTTTGGAACGCCATCTGTCACCCCAAAGGAGTGCGAGAACCCCTGGGGGGGGAAACGTGAATGTAAAAAAATGTAGAGAGTTTCTAGTGTACTAATCAAAAGGGCTCGTGTTTTGTGATTTTAGGGTTATCCAAACTTCGTCGATTTGTTATGAATAATTTTTTGCTCATGGAAGTAACGTTATTATTTTTTAAAGAAGTTCTAATAAATTTACCAGTTTCTTTATATTGCTTTTGGTATTGCCGAAAGCGACTATAAATAGCATCTGCACAAACTGATGTGGTTTAAGGGGTTCAAACCTCTTATGCGATGTTTGAAAAACCTCTTCATTTTTCATCACCTACATAGCTCAGGGACGTTTCGTGGGTTGGCACCACAGCGTTTTCCTTTGTGTACAGACTCTGTATTTTTTTGTTTTCCTGAAGGGGGAAGTTTTATTTAAAACGGGCTGTTAGTTGTTTGTCTAATCACGAGCACAATATGCGTTGTATGAATGGCGTATTTTTTTGCTTTTCACTTCCCACCAATTTTTACCGCCGCTCAGTCGCTTAACAACTTACTGTAAGTGAAAGGAAGCGTAACGTCACTCAAAGCAGTGACTGCGTAAACCTCAGACCATCAGGATCGCATCAATTGCAGGAGCCTGATGGAAGTGCTGCGCGATCCTGTTCACTTTGAATTTTTCAAGCGCTACATGAGAATGCAGAAGTCGGAAGCGCCCCTCTTTTTCTGGAAAGCAGTGGAACTGCTCAAACGTACCGAGAACCCGAACTTGCGCACGAAGAAAGCGCAACAGATACTGAATAAGTTCTTCAGTGTCGTTGCGGGTGGAGGTGAGTGGCTGTCCGTGACGCGGTCAATTTGCAGCTGTTCAGCATTGAAGTGTTTTCTGACTGTTTTTTCGTCGTTTGCGCAAGTTCTTATCCACTGCTAGGCCGCACTAGATCTCGGGGCAGGTGCAGCTAAAACAGCTTGCAATGCGACGAATCCTGTGCGAATCATAGTGTCACATGCTGTCATGATTTTAGCATTGCCTTCATGCTGATGTTGACTGCTTGGCGTTTTATTTTGTTTTGAAACTATCGAGTTGATGCTCTGCATTTTTGCTTTTTGATATGAAGCATCGAAAAGTAACTCGCGTTTCACGGCGATAGATTTCAGGTTATTTTGCGACAAACTTTATCCTTTATTTGAATCGCCAACAACCAATCCCGTGTTACTCGCTTTCAAGGCATGTTGCTTCAGTGCGAGCATGACATCATAAAGAAAATAGCTGTGGCTGAGACCGTAACGACGTCGATGCTTTCTCAAGCTGCTCAGGAGGTTTTCAAAAGCATGGAGAAAAACTGGTGAGCGTCATTGCACAAAAACCGTTTCTTCCAATATACCCCAAGCAAGTTTCCAGATGAAATCCCTGTCCTTCTAAAAGCTGCAAAGCAGTGCTTGAGGATGCGGAGAAGAAAAGTAGGATCTTGTTGTGTCAGAAAAAAGGCCTTGCTCTGAGATCCCCGTGATGAGTTTCGTACTCAGTGGCGGCTCGTATGTAGGCACTGCGCGAAACTGCAGTACCCCCTAATTTTATACTCAACAAGTTTCACAATACAGTAAGCGCAGATCCGAAGCATCCGTTGGACAAAAACGTTTGAGGTATTCCGCATGAGAAGTTTAAGCAGCGCCAGCTTAGAAAAGTACCCTATGGTCTTGTGTTGAGCAAGAGAAAAACGTGTTATCTTATCTATTACATATCCGCATTCAAAAGACTTGACGCAACGCAAGCGAGACTGTGCGGGCATGGAAATGTCGCGTTGTGAATGTAAATTTGTAATGGTTGGTAGCTTGCGCGTTTAGTTGTAGTGCTTTTCAAGCCCAGCATAGTGATTTCTCGAGCACCTGGCGTGGCTTAGGACTGTCATCATGGGCGCAATTTGGTGGGGGACACGGGGGACGTGTCCCCCCCACTTTTTAGACGGGGTACATAATATGCCATGTCCCTCCCACTTTTTTCTCTTTAGGTTTTGTATTTGGAGAGGTTCAAAAACAAAGTGATGTTTGTCACATTTTGTGTGAAGAGGTTTTCATGTTAGATGGTAGGCCACATACATAGCCAAGTTGATGTTGAAACAGAGTTTGGTGTGGTATCACTGATTTTCTTAGTTTATCAATTTTAGCTTCGATAAAATAATTTTTAGCATTTTTCAAGTTTCTAGAGACCTTGAAAGATGTTTAACTGCTTCTGTCCGACATTTTACCCTGTGTGGTATACTGTTAGAAAGGTTATTTTCTTGTAACAATGAGAGTATTACAGCTACACATGTGAGAGACCACAGTACAGCCATTATTTGTTCCGTGCAGAACTGGCTTTGCTGCAACGTTGGTTGTCACGTATTCAGAAACAAACAGCGTATAATTTAATGATGCTAGTGCAGGTTTTTTTTGAGGAAAATATTAGGTACCCGGTATGGATTTGTAGGGACCCAATTTCTCTGATTCTAGGGACCCGATTTTCTCTGATTTTAGAGACCCGATGATGTTCTCTGATTATAGGGACCCGATTTGAAATTCTAGGGACCCGAATCGGGTCCCTAAAACGCCTTAAAAAAACTGTGCTAGTGTATACATTGTTAGAAAGTTGTGGATTTTCAGGCAAATCTCTGCGAATGTTTTGCCGAAGACAAAAAGCAGCACTATTGTGAAGACTTAGTTTTGGGATGGGGAATTTCACAAAAGACTGTTTTCAACCATTAGTGAACAGGATTTCAATGAAAACGTTGGAGAAATAGCCTACAATATTTACCTAGTATGTATTGACTTATAGCTCAAAACGTAGGGACTTGACACGGAAATAAGGATAAAATACACATTTAGGTCCAAAAGATAGTTTTTCCTTGACTTTGTGCTTGTTGTGAATGAGTTTAACCAAACCCAAAATGCAGCAATGTCTTCATCCAAGTGCGAAACATTTGCTTTACAGATACATCACACCTAATTTTGTTGGACGTTCCTTTCGTGTTAAAGGTGAAACTTGTTAGTTTTTTGCCAACTCACCGTTGGGCATTTTGATGTAATCTCAAATATATTTTTCTGTCGTTATGCAAGTAGAACTCTTAGAATGAAACTTTTGACATGGTGCAGAGTCGGGTCGGGCTTAAGTTTGTCGAAATATTGGGGGCAAATTTCGGGCCTGCATACAAAACTTTTTTTATAACATTAAGAGTAGGAATAACGATTTTTTTCTTTTGTAACGCAGATTTGTTGTCCTCACCGCGGTAATTTCTGTGGGTGAAGTGATTTTTCTTCGGCTAATTCTGTTTGCAAACACAGCTACGTTCTTTTATTCTCTGGCAGGTTAGTCTCACACTCTTTTTGAGAAGGCGACAGCGCTGAGGAAATTAGCACGCGATGGCGTTGCGTCGAAAAGATCAATCGCTCACGCGTTTCTTGGCTTGCTTTAAGAAGCCTACAAGCCGGCTTTTCATGTCAATAGAGCTATCCTAGAACGTTTCTTTTATGCCTATAGCGCCATCGTAGATAGTTCCGTGATTGTTTCTTTTTGTCTTGGGAAACATTATATTCCGCAGTATTATCGTTGACTAACATGCTACGTTTGTGTCAGATTATGCCAATGTTTTGTTCAAGGTAGTTGCTATTTTCGGTGCGATAAACCGTGTACCTTCAACTGAACCTGCATACAACGTTTTTTGTTACTTTGCAGTTGCGCATATCTTAACTTCCCCGATAAATTGGCTTTCAGGCCTAAATCGGGCTTCAAAAATAAATGTCGGGCTCGATCCGGGTTCGGGCTTGTGATTTCGGGCTCGGGCCGGGTTCAGGCTTACAAATGAGGTCCTTTTACAACTCTGTGTGGGTATGTATGCAGGGGGTAAAAGGGGAGTTTGAAAGGATACATCCTCCACCAACCAACAGTAAAAATAGATTGAAATCACGCAAATTAGGCCAAATGTTTTTCCTGCTGGTAAGAGGATATCAGTGGAGATTTCGGTAGGGGTGGGTCTGCATGCATGATGCCCAGTAGCACTAAAACCATTTGTAGTATTTTCAAAAAACGGAAATGTGCAAGGAAAAAAATTTATTGTCTTTGTAACGTTAAGCGACTTGAACAAGACATAAAATCGTGCTGTAACCTGACCCACACTTCTTATACAATGGATGAAAACTGAAGTGTTCTACTATAAGAGTGATATGCACGTGCGACCAATGCGATTCAGCGTTTTGTGAGCTACAACGGACAGCTCTGATAAAACCCAATTGATATGTTCTACTATATTGCTGTGCCTGTTTGCACCAAATACGATATTAATGGAAGCAGGTTGAACAACACTACCGTCTCCAGCAACAAATTTAAGTATATTAACATGTAAATCTTCTGCAAGGACAAAGTAAAGCGTGATTAGTGTTGCTCTTAAAACACCTCTAGAAATAAGATTGGGAATCTGTACATACAAATCGTCACTTCTGCATCGACCCAATGGCTATATTGGTTTCACACCAAGCTGTTCCCCCACATTTTACGACAAAATTGCGCCCACGACTGTCATTGATTTCCTAGTTCTTGTTGCGCACATGTGCAAACGTACGGCGAACTGCTAATTTTCGGGCTTGTGGATTTACAATCTGGAATTAGGAAAGCGAATTCCTGCTTGCAATAACGTCCCTGTGTATTTGAGATGATGAACAGCTTTGGTTTGCTGGTAAAAAATACTTTCGCGTCGTATAAAAGCTTGTTTTTTTGCGTCTTACACATTTGGTGACTTCTGCCCTTGAAGCTATGCTGACAATGAGGTTCAAATGGATTGTGTCATAATGGATTTGACATATTGGAGTTCAAATGTCATAATGGAGTTCAAATGGATAGACCAGTGAGTTCTAACGATGGGGCAATTTAATGTTAAGGTGGAATTTTGAAAAGGATCTTTAATGGCGCAATTTTAGTAACTTGTAAAAGTGAATTCTGGAAAGAGTCACAAAAGTTTATTTGTCCCACAGGTGTCATCAAGACTTTGGAACTGAGTTATGTGTGTAAGGCCAAAAAAGTTGGGAAGAACTGTCATAGACACTTCTTTTTCCCACAAATGTTTGTACATTCTTAGATGGTCAAACGAACGTGCAAAAACGTGGTCAAATCTATCTAGCGCCAAGGCTTAATTGAAGCATTAATTCCCGTTTGAATTTTGATATTTCACTTACAATAAAACCAGTACCGTGGCAAAAAGGAGATGTACCACGTTTTTGTGTTAAAGGAAAATGATTTTCATACGAGTGTTTCCTCGCGTAAAAGGTTTCCTCGGTTATCTTCCAAATACGTATGGGAATACGACCTTCCCCCTGGATAGCAGGCGATTGCCAAACGCAAACTCTGTAAAAAGTGGTAACATATTAAGACAGTTTTGGCTGGGCAACTCAACTTAATTGTATTAACATGGTACATTATATGTTTTTGCACCGTGCAGAAGATTGCAATGAGCTTTAGTTTGTCGTAAAAGAGAGCGAGTTTTTCTATATGTTGATTTTTGATATACGAGTATTTAAACTTTTCTTTTGTGAGGATCTATAAATCAAAAATGAAAACTCAAGGAGAAATCAGTCCATCACTTTCTTGTATGATTTACACTTATTGCTGTTATTTTTACTCAAAGCAGTATATCTGCATACTGTAAATGCCCGAAACATTTTTATGAAATGTAAATGAAACTAGTGATCAATATCATGATTTCCTTGTTAGCACCATATGGGTCACTGCATTTTTGCGAGCTATTGTAAGTGCGAAAAGCCTTTGATCTTTATTAGCAATTTAGTTTCTGAAGTTTTCATTTCTTTTCGATGAAGTTTTTACATTATTTGTTGCTGAAGTTTCACGTCCCCTTACAGTACTCGTCTGTTTCATAGTACTAATTATTTTTACATCAGCTAACTGTAAGTTTTTTTGGAAATCATATGAATATATCGAATAGACACAACTCAGAAACTTTGGGTAGGAGATACAAACTCTGTGAATTACAGTCATACCCGTAAGAACCCGCATCTTAACAGAACTTTAAAGCATATTTTTCAAATGCTGAGATCTGTTTGACTAGCATTTCTACGCTTGGTTTTATTTGGCGTTTTACACCTTGGCTATAGGTAGACAATATTTCTGATATTCAGCTTATTTCGTCATGTATTGCTTTTGGCATCCTTCAGATGCTTGACGATTCAATTGTGAAGGTTAACTTGGAGGTTTTTGTTAGTGTGTTGCTTTACAAGAGAAATCATACAATGCGTAAAACTGGTTTCCAAGCAGGATTGTCAAAAAAGCGACTTGTGTTTTAGGTCGATGCGTTACTTTGGTACTTTTGACGACCAAGATCAAGATCACGACGAGGAGGAGGAAGAAAACCCCCCTCAAAAATTGGGAATGCATCACATCAAGACTAAGCTGGTGGGTGAAGTTTGGCGACGAGTTTCAACACTGATATGCACCCATAATTTTAAGTAACTATACTGCGAGTAAAATATTTCCTGTACCCGTCAGTCCTGAAAGAATAAAATTTTGGAATTTTTAGCACTTTTTTAGGAATTGATTGGCCTCCAAACTAGATAGCAACCATTGAGATCAGCACTTCAGGCTTGTTTTTTGTTGTTTACGAGACCGCAGCGCATGCATCCTGTCCACCGCGTGCGAATGCACGGCGCCTCAAATCCAGACACCCGTTTGTGCCCGCCACACAACAAGTCATCAGTTCATTTGACAACAACATACGTGAGGCGCACTGGGCGGACCACCAATGGAAGGCGGAGTGGTTGGACAACCTTACGAGACTCCGTACTTTCATCTCCAGCACCGACACTCACCCACCCTGGAATGACCCTCCCAATAACAGCGTTGGTCCCGCTTAACCGCCTCCGCACGGGTGTCGGACGCTTCCGCTCCTGCTTGTACAAATGGGGTATGGCCTCCTCTGCGACCTGTGAGTGTGGCGGAGAAGAACAAACCGTCGACCATGTTTTCCTCAAATGTCTGTCCAATCCATCGACCTCCCCGTGGACTGCACGGCCTGACGGTTCTGGACGTTGAGACAATATAATGGCTGCTCAAAACCTGCCCCGAGATCTATATAGTGCGGCCAAGCAGTGGTTTGAAGATCTGACTCAAACGAAGAAGAAGAAGCGTACGCATCAGCAAATAAAAAAAACAAACGGTGAAAAATCAAACCTTTTTCAAAAATGAGTGAAAAATTTTGCTGACGATTTAGTACTACCAGGTGTTATGTCTTTCCAGAAACCCACACCAGTGCGCAGTGCACGTAAGTGGCAATACACTGCAGCAAGTCGAGAGGTTCAGGTATGTTGGGGTGGTGTTCGCGAGTGACGGAAGACGGAACAATGAGATTGATACACGGTTTGGTAAAGCAAACTCAGTGTTTTGTGAGCTTTGCCGCTCTGTGGTCACATAACAAGAGCTTTAAATCACCGCAAAGCTGTCAGTTTTTAAATTGGTTATTGTTCCAATCCTCACCTATGTTCAGTGGTTGGATTTAAATGTTTTAAGAACAAGTTCTCTCACTCCAGGAACCACTAACAACAGGTTCTCTCATTATCACAGTCTCCAGAGGCAAAACATGCTGGTTGGCTCGATATACGCGCAAAGGTTGATCTTTGTGTTACCAACTAGTGCAGTCTAAGGGAAATTATTGCTTTGGTTATAAGTAAAAGGTGTTCATGGGGAGAAGTTGAGAACCTTGACGAAAGCCAACAACCGGTTCTTGGGATTTAAAGATACTCCAAGAACAGGTTTTTGCGAACCAGTCGAATCACATCACTGTCTATGGTCATGAATCTTACAAGTGGCAGAGATAAGATTTTTGCGAAAAGTTCACGGCCTGACACTTCGCAACAAACTGCGCAACTGTGTAATTCGTAAAGCCCTGAATGTTGAGCCACTTTTCCGAACAGAGAGATCCCAGCTACGTTGGTTCGGTCATGCGACCAGAATGTCCCAGGGAGGGTTGGCGAGGAGAGTCCTGCTGGCATACACCCAAGGACCAGGTGGCATGATTACATCTCCGATCTTGCTTTGCGCCGTCTTAGTGTGGAGCCAGCAGTACGATCAGAGATTGATGAAAACCGTGAGTTATTTCGAGTCCTCCTAAGACTACTGCCTCCGCGACCCTTCCCAGAGGATAAGCGGGCATGAAAATGAATGAAAAAGTGAAAATTTTGATATCAGCAAATTTCAAGTACAGTGTAACACAAGCAAGGATTCTGTGATCGCATGGCTTGAATATCTTTTGTAGATATTTTTAAGGTTGCAGTTAGCAACTTGGTCAAAGCATGAGCACTAGGTGTACAGCACAATAGTTTGAAACCACTGAAAAGCGAACTTTGTAGACGTCGGCTTACTAATGGATAATGGACTGTTTCCTTCAAGGTCTTATTGATTTAGTCCACCACATGGCGTGGTTCTTTAATAATGTTTTCAAAAATCAAAATCCTTTTCAAATAAAAATATTTACTGACAAGTGCATGATGACAATAAAAGTGTCGTCGAGAATTCCATGAAACTTTACTCTTGAAGTGCAAATGTTTCTCTTGCCAGGATCTTGAGCCCAATTATCGTGAAGACGAATATTCTTAATCGTGGACACCAGAACAGCAGTAGGGCAGGGGGATATAAGAGAAAATTTGAGGGCAACGGAAACTTATAAAAAAGGTGGTTGAGGGTCACTTTGGTCGTGTTTTTATCCTTTGGGCACCTTTTTTCCAGTTATCAAGTTTTTTACCAATTTGAAGTTAAATGTTCTTTTCTGAATATTACTGTTAGCTGTGCAAGTTGCGCAAAAAGCTTTATTTTTTTGTATTAAATGATTTATTTCACGTCGATCTTGACAGACCATGAAATTACCTATGATGTTGTTTGTGAAAGGCAATTTCTAATCTGTTGCTAGCCTTCTGAAAGGGCAGCGAGATGACGTTGTCCTCGCTATGTCTCCGGCGGACCTGGTCGTCACGTCACTTAAACTTGAGAAAGGATCAAATGCTGATGTGACCCAACAATCTTGCTTGTTGGCTGTTTTTGGTTGCGAAACATCCTGGGGACAGATACGGTTATAAACAGAATAACTCCTAAGATTTTAAGATACTTACTTACATCCCAGTTAACGTTTGATTTTGTGGAAAATTAAGGTCAACTTGTTGGTAGAGCCCCCGCAGGTTTTAATGCATCAGGTTTTTCACATCGGGTTTTAATGATTGACTATCTCCAGAATTATCTGCCTCTAAAAACGCAGGCCCCTCACCTCGGTCGACCTGCCTTCTTCAAATTAGGGGCAGATGCACAATCTAGGCATGCTTTTATTGTATAGATATATCTACTACATCATTTTTTTGGAGTTCATTAAGTGTGAGCGGGGCGCCTAAACGCTCATCTCACTCAGGAGACTTTGCAATGAGTGCGTTATGAGATTTGACTTGTTAAAGCAGGATGAAGTGCATTCTTCAAATTTCTTAGTTTATCCTAGTGCTTGTTTGACGACGGCTACGTTGGAGGATGCAAGCTAGCCACCTCAAACTGCTATAAAAAAGCGTGTTTTTTTCGCAGGCGAGATGCTGGGTGGCTTTATCTGACTTCATCCGTCGCGCCGCTCGATTTCTTGCTTGCATGAAGGACCCGAAACAGTTTGCCGCTTTTTACGAGTATCTCTCAGAAGTTTCGGGCAAAACGGGAAATGCCATTGCGGGTGGAGGTAAAAACTACGTTATGAAACAAATTTTCCGCTTCCGTTGAAAGAACTAGTGCTGTCGATTTGTTTTCGGTTTCATAATTTTTCCGAAAAAGCATTTTCTATTTAGTTGAAGTTTTTCCGCTTCCATTCCTAGTTTTTATGATTCGCTGGCTTTTCCAACTTTGACGCATTGCTTGGTTTAGAGGGAGTGTTTAGCTTAGTTTTGAGAGAGTGCTTAGGTTTGAGAACTTGTGTTGCTATGGATTATTTACATAAAAAATGCCACCTTAGACTTTATATTATAGAGTATATTATTTTATAGAGTTTGGGTGATTGTAAAACAAAGATTTTCGCTATCAAGAAATAAGTACAGCGCTGCTGCTTTTGTTTTAAATCTGAGACGATGCCAATCAATTTTTACTGTTGTTTTGTACAGACTCGCCCGAAATGAATGTCGACCTTGAAAAGTTTCAAACAGTTGTTTACAAGCACTGGAACATCGACATGTCGTATAAGTACAAGTACAAGGCAGTGCTGGGCAAACGAATCACGCTAGATTTTTTACCTAATGACTTGCTGCTGTGGCTGGAAGCGGATAGGTAAATGCGAATATTTTCACTTTGTTTTTCTTACCTGTTTCAAATTAAAAGAAACTACATATGTAACATTTGCATTGCATTTTTTCAATTTAAACTGCAGTGAATTTATCGCGATATTTTGCAGTTTATTGCGATCAAGAATTTCTTAAGGGTAGCAAACTATGCGAAGATTAGGGATTCTCTCGACAAATTACATAAAATGAGAGGTTTTCGACACGTGCTTAGATTTATTGCATAAAACCTTTATGTCAGGTGAAGTAGTGGCCTCACCATTGCTTTTATCTCATCAACATGTAATTTATTAAAGTTGTGCATCACAGTATTTGTTTGAAATTTTGACACAAAGCAGCCCGACCCCTTTGTAGTCAAAGCATCCTAACGCCACTGCTCTCGATTAACAGCAGGTCACCCAAAAAGAAGCCAGAGCTCTTCGTAGCCTTGCAGCATTCAGACATATTCTGGAATGACAGTTTTGCACGTGACGCCGCTGTGATTCCAGTGTTACAATCGCGTGCGATTTGCGCTTGCTGCAGGGCGTTGAAGAAGACCGATTTAACATGTACGAACTTAACCAGTTTCTGTGCTGACTTGTAAGAGCAAGGCACCGATTTCTCGCTGGTTTAGTAGAGAAGTTAACGGTTTCGTAATCAGGTACGTGAAAATGTGGGACAACGTCGGTTTCATGTCGGCGATGGGTTGGTACGATCACCAAGACACGGAAGATCTTATCTACAAAGCGAACCTAATCACCCGCTGCCTGCTCGATTCGTACATTCCCCCCCGAACAAGGGTAAGTTAAGATTTTTGCACAGCTCCTTTTGCTTAAAGTTGATTTTGGTATTCTACGGGAGATAAGGGGTCGCGACGAAAGCATTGCCTGTCTTAACATTTTCTTGAGGATGGAGCGTGTTTGACAGGCTTGAAAGTGCCTTAGAATGCTAGTTGAACTGTGGCGAGTAAGTGTTATGTGCCCGCTTACAGCTATCACATATAAGCTTCCGTTTTTCATCTACATAAAGTTACGAAAAGCATTACAATTAAAGAAACTGAGCAGTATATACGATGCACGCCTGGCAAAAGTCAGAACCCATCTGATCGCGGCACATGGAATTGCCAGCAACGTGGTGACGGTACAATACAATGGCGACAAGAGTGTAATCCACGCTAACTGCACGCTTATACGGCAAACACGAAACCGAATTGAGTTGTACGCATTTGACAACATCATCTTCACATTTGAGTTCTACTGCTCTTACGTCTCCAGTTTTGTCCTTATTTTCGTTTCACCATCTCAAAGTTTTTGTCATTTTTTTGTATCAAATCCCAACAGTTGCGACTCGCGTTAACCGAAACATGCATATTTGAGTCGACGTGTTAACAACGGATCGTGTTCGTTCCCTTGTGCACTAAGGTAACTCCGCTGCTTTGAAACGAACCCTTGGCGTAAGTCAAGTTATCAAACATGTTCTGAAATAATGAATTTCAAACCCCCTGACTGTCCGCAAACATTTGAGGGCGAAACGTTTTTCGAACCTTTATGCAATTGCACCGAGGTAGTAAAATTCCGCCTAGTCTGAAAAAATGTTGCGAGAAAATAATAGAAAGAGCTGATGCATCGTTTGCTTTTGCCACTGCTAAAACATGTGATTCCCTCTCAGCACGTTTGTGTTGTATAACGAAAGAAAAACACAGTGTGTGTGCTTGTAGTCTGAAACAAGTTGAAGCCTCGGAAGCCTGAACCTGCAAGGTACGAATAATCGCAGCCCTGAAAAGACACTCCAGCAGCGTTACCTTCGTGCAAAGTTCAAGCTGCATTTGAATCGGCCAAATTTTGTGGGATGGTATTTCACATAAAAAAACCTGAATTCTTTTCAGAATGCTGCTGTTTCTAAAATGCAAAATCTGTTGTTTTTCTATTATCCGGATTCAGGTGTGGCAATCACTTGTTGACTGTTTGCCGACTTAAGGTTTCAAATCATTCAGTCTGTCAACAACATACGTATTTTTATACAAGTCAAGGTCAACAATTACAGGCTCTAGCTTTGCAGCCGACTGCTTGAGGAATCTCCTGCCTGGTTCTGCTCCCATCTCCTTGCAATGATTCAAGCTTGTACTTATCATTCAGCAATGTTTGTAAAGCCACATCAGTGACCCACACCAAG
>Ga0210059_1006950_pt1 | contig 18075 bp, 17 predicted proteins | sample Ectturendosymbi2_FD_188042 | JGI IMG/M metagenome (GOLD analysis project Ga0210059, IMG submission 188042) | Ecteinascidia turbinata endosymbiont from Florida, USA - Sample 2 (SPAdes) (version 2) | ecosystem: Host-associated > Tunicates > Ascidians > Unclassified | place: Key West, Florida... | reverse complement strand
GTTATGTCAGAGTTGTATAGGGGCCTCATTTTGAAGCCCGAACCCGGCCCGAGCCCAACCTTGTGTTTTTGAAGCCCGATTTAGGCCCGAAAGCCAAATTTACCGAGTGACTTACGATACACGCAAGTGCGGGTAACAAAAAAATGTAGCGTGCGTGTGTAGCTCCAGGTACACGGTTTTATCACCCAAAATAGCAACCACCTTGACCAAAACATTGCCATAATCTGGCACAAACACAGCTTGCTGGTCAACGATGATACTGCAAGTGTTTCTCAAGAGAAAACGAAATTACCACGAAACTGTCTGCGATGGCGCTGCAGACATGAAAAGCCGGTTTGTAGGCTTCTTAGCAAGCCAAGAATGGCGTGAGTGATTGATCTTTTTGACGTAATGCCATCGCGAAAAGTGATCCAATTGGACATCTGGAGTCGGACAAAAAAATCCGACTCCCAGTGTTGTTAGGAATCCGATTCCGAATCAACCCAGAAACATCCGATTCCGACTCCGCAACCCTGCCGTGGCTTGTGTAGCGATCACAGTGCAGACTAAACTCTGAGCTGCACTGGTGGGGCACCACAACAGTCGAAACGGTGCCATCCGAAGATTGGGTAAATTCTCAACTATCTGACTGTAGCAAAACATGTCATGGTTTTGATGCAGCCTTACCCCTTTATTTGGCAATAAGTCACTGTGCGGTGTGCAGTTATCTGTAATAATCCGTCGGAGCAACCTTTGATCTCAACCTTATACATTTATGCAGGCATTGCTGGAATGTGTTCGAAAGACGGACGCCACCTTGCGATGATGCCACATCCGGAACGCTGCGTCCTGTCGTGGCAGTGGCCATGGAAACCACCGACGTGGCTAAACAAGCAGTCACCATGGTTACGCATGTTTCAAAATGCGTTTGTTTGGTGCCAAGAGACGAACTGAGACATTGCACTGCGTTGGGGTGCTTGGCAGAAGCAGAATTTTCAGCCAAACTTGCAAAAACTTTGACTTGGCGATTTTTGTGCGCATTTTTGGTCTTTTTGCTGTCAATCATGATTTTTACTTCTCAGCTGCCTCAAAATTTTGTTACCATCCTCACTGTTTGTCAACCATTCCGCTTATCGGCATCGGTTTTGATTTTACCTGATCAAACATCGCGCCACTGTGTTGTTGCAAACTCTAGCCAAAAATCGTTTTGCTGGAAATTCGTGTTGTGACGCAATAATGCTGCCTTCTTTAAATAAACGCCCCGATCACAGTTGTGCATCTATGTTTACAGCAGTGATAAGCGGACTGTCATGTTCTACAGTTCAAATCCAATCCTGAATTTTAAACTCAGTCCAGGTCCAACCGTAGCCCAAAATAATTTAAAAATGTAAAGACCAGCTCCAAATAAAGTCAAAAAGATTAACAAAATACAGCATATTAACAGAAAAATATGCCGCAACTCTTCCATGAACACAGCCCAAATCTACTCCTGATCCTAAATTTTTGAAACGATTTACGGTTCAGATCCAATCCAAAAAATTCGTTATAGTGCGGATCCAGTCCTATTGAAGTCCAGTTCAATGCCCGTTACCAGCAATTCTGTTTCAAAAAAGGAAAAACAAAAATATATTGGGAAGTGTTTTTCTAAGATTTTGGTTTTATTCCGACATTAACTAACCTACTGCGGTCATTGGTGAAGTCATTTCTAACGTTTTTAAGGTCCCAATTTACTTTTAAACTATTCTCTCGGAAGCCACTATCAGACCACGTAAATCATGAACACGAAGGACCGGAGCGAGAGGACAAGGTCTCACTTCATTCGAAATTTTTTGAAGTTGGGTCGGTTACATTGTAAAACTGCGGAAATGTATACACCTGTTGATTGAAACTCCACCTCCGCAAAAAGCTGTTAGGACTCCTGGTTAAGTCCATGTCCCCGCGGGAGTGTAAGTTGTTTAAAAATTCATTTTTAAAAGTAAATTGAACAATTTTTTGTTTAGAAGCGCTAGACTGGTAGACGAACTAGGAAATGTGGTTGTGGGGTGAGCAAAGTGATAAAATTGGCGGCAATGGCTCAGTGGTGAAGTGTCCGCCTCCCAATTGGAAGGTTGGGTGTTAGATCCACGATCCCTGAGTAAATTGCCGTAGCTCTCCTTGGGCAAGAGTGTTCACCCCAATCGCCCCGGCAGGGGGCAAATTTCAGGCTTCGGCCTGCCGCTAACTACCGTCACGAAAAATTAAATTAAAAAAAATTGATAAAACGTTTACTCAAAAGTCTGGGTCGACTCCAGGGTGCTGAAGTGCACCTGTGTTTGTCTTAAAATCAGGTCTTTTTGTAGCAAACTTGGGGGCAAATTGTCTAGTCGCTACACCTTCCTCCCCAACCCAGTCAAAAGTCTATTGAACAAAGGACAGAGATGACATTTGACCGCAGGCCAGCAAACGTTACTGGCAGTGACGGATTTACGCATAGACCATGGCCTAGGGCCCCGCGCAACTCCTTCCTATGACGATTCATTACTAACTTAAAATTTTGGAAACTGAGCAGAGGCATAACCTGGACCGTATTAACCACGTAAAGTATCTGTTATATCACCAAAAAGGCCAACGTTATTTGGTGTAGCTCGATTTGAAGCTGAACTCTGAGCTTCTGGTGTAAATTTTTTATAATCATCAATAACTTTGCCTTGGGTAGTGTCTGAATGAGGAGTAAAAGGAGGAAACTTGTTATCAGTGGCGTAGTGAGGCTAAGTGTCGCTCGGAGCCAACCGTAAAAGTGCCTCCCTTTCCAGCCCTAAAATTTGTTCACAAATTATTTAAAATGAAAGAAGATTATGTTTCGTGATTATTAAAAAAATACGTAATAGCAAAGCATTTTTGTTTCGTTTTATATGCCCGATAACGAAAAAAATATCTTTTAAAAATGCTGTTCTTTTTGCTACACATGTTGTATCGTAGCTACACATGTTATATCGTAAAATATCTTTTGCCGAATCGCAAAGATCCCACTTTAGTCACTGTTAAGCTGAACTACTTCGTTTTGCCTTTAAACATACTAGCTCAGATGTATTACCCGAATGCAAACAACAGCGACCAAAAGCCATTGACAACGCCTTAACCGCATTCAGACCGTTGAAATAGCCTGTAAGTTTTTGAGTCTACAAGATTTTATTTCACGATCACAATTTTTCGTTGCTCAGAATCATGTTCAACCACAATATTCAACTCACGCAAAGAGGGTTGCCGGACACTGTTTCGCTCCTTCGAAAGCGTCTTAGCCCGCAATCTTTAACGGTAGGCTTAGAGGTCATGGAGGCCTCCTTGCATTGAGTTGCAAACGTTTTGAACCTGAGTTTATAATCGTTATCAGATTTTCATAATTTAATTGGATATTGTTACGGACAAAATTTATCTAGTAACAATCATCCGGGTGAAACTAGGTTAGTCACCGCCTAGGCGAATTGAGCGGGCGTGACTTGGAATTTTGAGTAACTGCAGTTAGTCATCTAAGAAAGGTCCTAGCTGTGCATTATCGGATCTTTCGAAGTAGACTTTTACTTCGCAGTTACTTCCTAAGAGTCTTAGGATCGAAAATCATCATCGCTCATCTGAGCTTTTTCGAACTTAGTCAAAAAAAGCTAAGCTGTCTCTTCACTGAGATAACACTATTTAAAGGCTACGGGGTAGCTTCCAAATATTTTTTCTAACCAATAAGAAGCGTTAAATCGAAGGTATCCAACGCGGGTGTGTCCGGTATCCATGCTTACAAGCACGTTACAGCTAATATTTCTAGATGTGGCGACATACAGGCGTTACAAAGAACAGAAATGCAGGTGGTAAGTTGCGAAATATCGATGACGAAAGGGTAATTTTCCGCTCATTCAGGTGTTGGTTCAATCTTTGCTTTAGCAGGTGTTTGCAGCATTGGAGCATATTCGTTTCACATTTGCAGCAGTTGTTCAAGAGGAGGCATTTCACCTTCGTTATTGCTATCGTGTTCTCCGCCTTCAAGTATGCTCCGTGTTTTCGGCGGTTGTTCATGTCCTTGGACCAAATAGTTGACAGACATGGGCGGAGCATAGCTGCATTCATTCTTCCTTTCTTTGGGTTGGTTGATTGAGAAGATCCGCTTTCCAAAGTGCTTGTGCAATTCTGCCGAATTGTTGGTTGGTTAGTTCACTTGGCCATACGTATTCCCATCTATACATGTCATATGGAGCCACATATACAGTATGTCTTCTACTATCACATAATTTGGTCTATTCATAAGACCTATGTAATATGAGCATCCATCATCTGGGTAAGACAAACGTAATTGCATTCTCTGCGCTTTGGATTTTTTCTTCTTTGCGAACACACGCAGAATAAGCGTAGGTTCTTGTTCGGAGGATTGTTTTGACAGTCGTTGTCATGATTCCGAAAAGTCCGGCAGTTTCGTTAATAGCTTTGTTCGCACATTATATCCTTGCTGGTAACACACACTTAATTGTTCTACAAGTGATATCATCTCGTTCGCTGCAACGTAGAGTTTACGGCGTCATTAATGATTGTAAAGCACTCATTTGTCACACATTATCCGACACATGTGTTTATAAGAAAGGTATTGTTTCAACCCTAAGCGTTGACAGAGTTTAGCTGACGAGTGCTTCTTCGCACTCGTCGGAATTTTGTTAAGCTTTCCGCGACATTGTTCGTTTTATCCAATGGGAAACGTGTCATGTAGTGGTCAATCAACTGCATCGTGAGGTTAGCGTATTTCAGGTTCGTCGACCACGGCGGAATGTAGCTTGTTACAGAGTGCACGTATTCCACAAACATTTTATGCGTTAGTTTTCCAACTCCTACGTACACAGGCCATTTTTCTTTAGGATAGTCTATCCGTAGAGTAATATGCTTAGACACTGGATTACTTATACTCAACCAATATAAAACCATTATAGTTTGCTATCTGGGTCCGTTTCTGCGAAAGGTTTTTGCCATTCCACATCGTCCATGAAATCTCCATTTTTAATTTCCATTTTGACGTTGGCATTAAGCTTCCGAAACTGCCTTATCCCAACCATGGTATACCTCCAATAAGAAAACTGATATCTTATATTCTGGTAACCCACATGTCATGGATCTAGCAAAAATACTTAAAAATGCCATATTCGATTCAGCCACAGTCGTCCAAAATGACGTCAAATTCACCTGAAGGTTTCTGAACTAAAAGACTCAAAAATAACATGTCCAGTCATCAATACATCCTCATAAATATGCTTCACAACGGTCTAATTTTTAATTTATTTACATTCAAGCATGGCACAAACATACCAAGCGCAGAGTGCCAGAATTTGTTTAGTAACCACATTAACGCTAAACTTTTATTCGCCTCCTGTGCTAAGACACAGATTAAATGCTGTCGATTTTTGCATGTGACCGTCACCTGAAGATTTACGTAACACCGAAATATGAATGCTACGAATGTGCATAAGAAAAAGAATTGTTTTCTGACTGCTCAGCTTCAACATTTCTACACTATTTACGGTAAAATATACCCGCTTTTCCCTCTGCATCCACGAAAAAACTTACAAATTACACGAAACAAGAGAAGCATTGCAATTGCAAAATATATATCCTTTGCAATTCTACGCGATAACTGTAAGTGGTGAAAATGCCATTTAAAAAATTTTTTCACAAACAAAATTCATTTCAATTTCAAAAAGTGTAACCTCTTAATTAGAAACCAAAAAAGCTAAAGCAAAATAATTTGACATGCTAGCAGGTTCTCGTTATTTATCACTAAGATCGTTATGAATCCTGTACCAAGCTTGACTCGAAATTGGATGCTTTTGACACTGTAATGGTAATCATCCTTTAACACTATGGGTGTAAGCAAGGAATCGATCAGCAAATTTTTGATAGGAAATCGATTTCACGTAAAATTACGCATTTTTCAGGACTGAGGATGCGTAATTTTACGTGAAATCGATTTCCTGTTAAAAATTTGCTGATCGATTCCTTGCTTACACCCATCGTGGAAAGTACATACTTGAATAGAGATATGTGCAAGTTGGAATCATCGCAAAAAGACGAAAGCAGATGGCAGTCGGCTGATTCCTCGAAAGAATACAGAAAAGTGTCATCCTTTAACACGTAACGCACGTAACATATCAGACTTCCATGCAAGCACATTGCCAAGTGAAAATGTTCTGTGTGTGGCTGTGTGTGGCTGTCGACCAACCGTCGACCACGTTCTCCTCCAATGTCCAATCCATTGACCTCCCTGTGGACTGCACGGCCTGACGGTTCTGGATGATGAGACAACGAATGGCTGCTCAACATCTGCCCCGATATCTAGCGCGGCCAAGCAGTGGATAAAATAACTTTCCTGGGATTTCGAGTTTTAGTATAGACATCCACATCAGGATTTACTATCATTTCTCAATTTTTTTGAGTGTTGATAAGTGGGACCCCTACGGTGGGCATTGGGCCCCTTTCAGCGAAGTTTCGCCCCTGGCTCAAACGTATAGTTACGTCACAGACAATAATTTAAGCGTAAATTAACTGAAGATGCAATGACAATTGCTTCGCAGCAAAACAACTTTCACAGGCATTTGATGGAAATAAAGCGGGTATGAAAATTTCGGAACACACCTACCAAACTTTTTTTGTCGGTGATTACATTAGTGTCAAAAATAGTGCTACTTTATATAATTTGTTAAAAATCCACACAATTGAAGAACTTGAAATTCTGTTTCGTGCGTTAAGCAAAATGGGAAAGGAAAACATTTGAAAATCATTGGTAATGAAAGAAAATACTTCACCCTTTCGGCAGGCATCACTGCCTTACTTTCGATTATGGAAATGAACTGGTCGGAGTGGTTTTGAGAAAGGAGTCCAAGGACTGAACGCTCCATCTAATTTTATGTTTTTGTCAATTTTTCCAAGCTGAAAAACTATTATTTTTAAAGTTACAAATGCATCTGTGACTGTTTTAAAGAATAGTTTTTCAGCTTAATTTACCCACTCATAACAAACCTGCATAAAAATCGCATTTTGCCTCACGGTGTATGCAGGTTTTCGAAGAAACGCCAAGAATATGGAACTCTTCGCACATTTTACTACAGTCTGTCTTGTTTTCAGCTGAACGTAAAAAGAAATGCTAAATCCATCTTTGTGCAGTCTGTCTAGTTTAAACTCGGTTTTCGGGTAGGTTGCGTCACATGGTTCAGAAATGCAAAATACCGAGTGTTTAGTCCAATTCGATAGTTCGTTAAAGAATCCATCCGGGACGGAGTTCTGCTAGTCTTTCTGAGGGAACAGTTACATATCTTCATCTGAGTTCACCGATTTACGACGGAAATCTACATTCAGGCAAGGTAAGGTCAGCCAGAGAACTGTTTCCTACTTTTGTAAGCCCTAAAACGAGTGTTAAACTTGTAACTATAGTATTGCAATTAATATAGCCCACAAATGGACATCAGAAAGATTTTTTTCAGCAGGTCAGCAAGGGCCAATAGTGGATTTTTCTAGGTGGGGGCAAAAGTGGTGAAATTTCATTTTAGCAAATCGAAACTGAGAAAAACGTTTTTACTAAGAAGTTAATAGAAATATATCAAATTTCAAAATCCAGTGGAGCCAAGCCCCCCCTCTGCCACCTCTTTCCGACGCCCATGAATATACAGTACATCAAAATATATATTTTGGTATGCTAAAAGTCTTTGGGTCCTACTGCAGGAACTTTCGATATTCGTGCTCTGGGATCTCCAATATTGAAAAAGTACTGCTTTGAATGGTATTCATGTTGAAGGACCCTCATTTGTAATATCGTCCGAAAGTAGAGTCTACCATTTCAGACGTTTGTGTAAATTCCGGATATTTCCACTAGCTGTAGCTACTGTATGATAAACTCGCTTTGCCTGGGTGCTACGCTGAAAAAACTGAAAAATATGGACTGCATGCGCAATAGGCTCTTTGGACGCACTAAAGCGTGTCTGGTACAAACACGACACATGATAGCTAGGTGCTGTGGATCGCTACGCGTGACCTACATCGTATCAAGTTTTTCGAGTTTAACATCTTTTTGACATGCAGGAAGAGCAACCAAGTTATGGCCTACGGTTTTAACAAGCTGCGCAGGTGAAAATTACGTACTCCGATTCCGCCTCGCACCTTGAGAGTGAATCTACACAGCTGAAAGTAAAGAGTTTTGTGACTTCTAAAAAGCCGTGCCTGCAATAAAACTACAATAACCATATTCGTGTGACAAAGTTAAATATGAGAAAAACTTCTGCAATGTTTGATGGATGGAATTTTCGCACCTTCAGATGTTTGAAATTGTTATTACAAATTTTCCTGATTTTACTTAACGCTGTTAACGTCCAATTCGTTAAATAAAATAAATTGTTTTAATGCTTTATCAGTAAGATTCCAAACTGCTTTCTTCAAGGCAATGACGTAAAAAGCACAAAAATGTATAGAACTTTGGGATCACGGCTCTGACACAAATAAAAAGAACAATTGATTAAGTCGAAGTCTGTAAAAGTGTTGAATGCTTAATACCAACATCGATAGTTATTGCCAAATAACATAATTTTTTGTCAACACTCCACAAACGCATTGGTGTTTCACATCTTTCCCGGCAGAATTAAATTTTCAAAGAGTCACTGCAATTAAAGGTAGCTTTCGACACATTTAAACTGAAAGACGAATCTTGACCTGCGAAAAACAAATGACCTGTTGAATTTTCATGCAAGTGGTTTCGTATGCAAGAAAGGGCTGAACCGATTTTTTCAGAAAGACAAATTTCTTTGGCAATTCTTGAAACATACTATGTTTTTGTTTTTCAACAGCTTTGTGCCACGTGGTCGTAAACAGGTTCCGCACAGAAGTTAACCAAGCAATGATGATGCAACAGACTCAACAATCGAAAAAAACGAAAAAAATGGAACACACGCAAGGCGGTGATCCAACTACTTTCTCAGAACATCGTACGGTTGCCCTGTGTTTTTCTGATGTCTCCACGGCAATAGACAAAATTCAGATGTTGAAGGGGATGCGTACACTTGCCGAGGTTGATTGGATATGGTATGGCCATCTCAGACAAATGGTGATAAATGAAAGACTTAAAGTCGTGGCTCTAACAGTTGAGTAGTCCCAAAGTTACGTGAATTACGGCAATGCTTCAAAACCCCCCAGATGGCACTGTTTCCGTCTTTATACTCCTTTTGAATGTAAAAATGTTTTCATCCAAATGTTTTCAAAGAAAAAAGGGGATTAGCAATAACTGTTGTTGAGGCCAGAGACCAAGCTATAGCGATAAGTGAGAAGCCAGAACAAAATCCAAAATTTCCTTATTTTTCCGCGCAGGTTCTGGTGATTTGTGAATCAGCTGCAGTGTGATGGCACTCGCAAAACAATATCTTTCAGTGAGCGCGGATGTTTCTTACGCGGCGATCATTTCACAGGCCCGTGTGGAAAAATTTTCACAACTTCGACTTGATGTGGTGAAGAGTGCTGCTTTTGTCATTACTGTTTTCCGTTTTCTGTGTTGGTCGAATGGTTGAAATTCCTGTCTCGATGGAAATTTTATGTGAAAGGAATGCCCAGGATGCAAATATAAAACATCGTTGTGTATTCGGAAGAAAAGAAAATTGGATGGAATTTTAGTCCTGCCAAAGAGTTCTTTGTCTACATCTGTGTTTTTACCGCTTCATGATGGGACCAGCGGTTAAATGCAAAGTACTCTGTCGTGCACCATGAGTTCGAACGAAAAGGTCATGCAATGAGTGAAGACAAAGTTTTTTTCTACGAAGTGATCATATTCTGCGTTTCAGAAAAAAATTTCACTCAAATAAAGGATCAGTGAAATTTGTGTTTATACCTTCTATTAAAAGTATAGTTGGTCAAAGTCAAAAAATCACGGCTTGTCTTAAAACAATGATAGTTTTCGTTTGCAGCCTGTAGGTTTCACGATGCAGTAAAAAGCTTATACAGAAATCGTTTATAAAACTTGGTTCTATTTGCCCTTTTCACGAAGTAAACGAATTTGTGAAAAGCAAACCACTTTCACCTGACACGAAAAACAACTGAAGCGTAAACGATCTGCCTCATTTAACCCGGGTTTTCTTCAACAACTTTTACATCATTAAGAGCTGCCACTTTGCAAAGTAGTCAACAATAGACGCTCCAGCTCTTATTCTTTCGCAACAGCTTTTCAGCATTGAAGACAGGTGCAACAGCTTATCAAGTCAAGTTCGGATTGCAGGGGTGATTTCTTAGTGTCAAGACCTTTCTCCAGTTATTTCACTATTCTGAAGCTTATAACTTCTTTGCTGGACTTTGTCGGTCAGCGCAGCGGTGTTTGTTTCATAAAAGACCCGAACGCCTTCACCGGAATTGCATTTTTGCCATCAGAAAACATAAAACTTTAGCAGTATTGCTGGCTTGATTTGCGATGTGCTGTTCTCGCATGACACACCAAAGGGAATTGTTCTTTGATTGTTTGAAACACAGTACGACATAACTTTTCAAAAGTATTAATCATTTAAAAAAAACATCATTTTTTTCTCGGCACCTATTGTTTCGATATGGTGGAAATTATTTTGCGAGTTGAGGTTTACGTCTGAAATGTTAAACAAAAACAAACTCCGGTTTTGCACTCGCAAGCATCCCTTTCTCAAACAAATTTTTTTGCTACAGGATGTTCAAAACCTTTTTATGGAGAGACAGTTACATCAAAAACTGAAATGCAACCAATGCCTGCTACTGATTTTCTTCAAAATTGCTAGATATTAGTTGAAATTAATTTGAAAAACGTTGAACAACCCATGGTCTAATTTCACCGAATTGGAACGTTTCCCATCGTTTTTGTATCTTAGGTAAAGATTATTGTTGTCCTGGCTCCTGGGTACAAATTTGGTTAAATGCAGTTGAGTACGTCTCCAATTAGCAGCATGAGCGTCATACTTTGCCTGCAAAGCAAGCACGTATGGCGTGGCCGTTCCGATGGTGATACGTCACAAACATTTCAGATTTTTTTTCTGTATCGCATGTCGTGGTGTATTGTGGTGTATAGTGTCGCACGTTGTGCTGTTGTTATTAACTGATATGTTTGTTACAACATAAGCCCACTGCTATTCTTCCTTTGGCCAACATACGTGGAATTTGGTCGATGAAAAGTTAAAAGGTACCGTAGATGTATATTGCAAACTTTAGAATATTTTGACACACTTTATTGCTAAGGTGATTGAGTTCTGTACCTCAAAGAAAACGAAACCACCTGCGTCAAATAGGAAACAATAAATTCATTGAAAACTTGGAAAAACTTTAAACCAATGCTTTTCAACCAGCGTGCCGCGAGACAGTCCCAGGAACGCCAGGAAAGTTTCAAGCTGAGCACCTGTAGAAAAATAATTTGCAAATCGCAGTCCATTTCGTTTGCAGATTTATAAGATGGATCTCATATTTACGGGATAAAAACTTCGCTATTTTCATGCGTCCATGGCAACTGAGCGGCCTAAGAGGGGTAAAGCGTGCGCCACCAAGGTGGTAGACTGGGTTCGAAACCCCGTCGGGTCACACTGGAGACTTGAAACACGGAACCTGCAATGTTTGGGTGTAACGGAAAGATTCGTGTGCGTTGCTTCCATTTGTCTGCCACCAGTGCAGAATTCACTGCAAATGCTGCGAAAGTAGCCGCATGGCCCAATGGCGCAGAATAAGAGAAGGTGGGCGCACGCAGACCACTTGTGACACTTCAAGAGAGTGCAAAGCGAGAATAGTGAAATTTTATTTTCCTTATCTGTTTATGCAACTAAACCTAAAAGCTTTCCTTTGGGTTTTGATCCAGCTGTTCTTAGGAAAAACTACAGAAGCAAACTGAAATAAAAGAGTTACTTTTAACCAGCTCGTGGAGGTATGCGAGCAACACCAACTGCTTTTGACTTGCATAACACAACCATGGCGCTGCAGCAACAAAACGCGTTGTGTTTTTCATCTCCTTTGCCGTGATGAAGCGAGCGGTGCAGGTGCGCATCAGTCTTATCTCAGTCACGCTCGAGTTCCTTAAAACTGTCGCTACTGCAGTCGCTGAAATACGAGAAGGCGAACTTCAGCAGAGGCTAAGTGCTTAGGTGGTGGTTATGCAGTTCTAGTGCACAAAAAAAGATGTGCTTGGGTAACAAGCCAAATTGCCGACCGATGTATGCTCCAAAACAAGGTTTCCAGGACCTGTACTGTGCCCTTTGTGTTACCAAACTGAAAAAGTTTTCGAGAGCAAGCTTCTTGCATTTCATTTCAGCAACACAGATATTTTATTTAATTTGCTGGAGTTTATCATTTTGCTGGCGGTGCTGAGGATACTGAAGGAGGCAGATGATTTCGTTGTTGAATTATGGAAAACTTGCTGCTGAACCTGACCAAGCGAGGACGCTCTTTATTCACATTTTTGCGTATAAATGACTTTGATCCCCAAGAACTTCATTTGTCAGACAAAGCATATTAGGCAAATCTCAGAAAATTGTTAATGTCGAAGAAATAGTCAGTTAATGATACCAATTAAATGCATTTACTCATAGAGTAAATTTTGTTTGCCATTGCCCTTCACGGCCTCACAATTTCCTTTCGTAGACTTTTGTTGCAAAGCGATTGTTTGGAGCAACGTCAGTTACGTCGAACCGCTCTCAAAAAGTTTGCTCGATGCCACCCAGGCATGCCGGAGCATGTCGGCCGTTGACGGTGCAACACAACTAATGAGCTTAAGCGAACGCTTAAGCTCACAGTTTATTTCAAATTTCGATCGAGGCTTAGCGTTGCAACAGCTTTGATGCACATTTCGCCTAATTTGGAAAGCGTGCGCTTGGGTCCAAACAAGCGAATAGCCTCCTTAACAATCCTTGATGAAGCAGCCAATTGTTTCAGTAAAAAAATAACACCGCTTTTCTTTGTTGATGCCGCAAACGTGTGTATTACTTGAAGCTTACTGATCAGTTTTTCAACAAAGCTGATGTGGATCACACGGTTGTTGAAAAGTTTAAAGAAGTAAGAAACTTCTTTCACCGGTGATTTCGCAAATTCGATTTTCGGTACAGATTTTTTCTTTAAATTTGGCGAAGAAAAAAGAGGATTTGCTTGACCGCTCTCCCCCAAGCTCATGTAATCCTGAGACCACATGAGGAGCAAGGCTCTGATCTGACACGAGGTATGTTGGTTGCGACTGAAAAAACATTCGCAGGCACACAAATGCTGGAAGTTTTTCCACAGTATTATTTATTACCAGTCAGCTGTCAGTTGCTGTCAAATGCGTAAACTGGGATCAGCGCAGTCACTCATACCCTTTGATCGCATTTTGAGAGAAACGTCTTGCATGGATTTCATTTGATGTGCAACGGCAAGGAAATCCCGATGCCTCCACCCGTGCCTAATGCCAGCAGCCGTGGTGAGATATTTCAAAATATGCCAAGCTAACATATTCATTTGATAAATTACGCGGAGCAACAGAGCGTGAAAGCAAAATTGGGTCGTGAAAGTGAGAATTGGTGCGGGCTGCGTCATGTAAAATCGTTGCTGATCTCCCAAATGAAGGCCTGGCACGCTTCGTCTCTTGCTCTTTCCACACCGCACGCTTACGGCACAAGGTCCCTCGTGCTTTGTTACATCACCATGGAACTTTCTTTCAGGTTCCCGTACAGTTTGCTGGAGTAAATGATGCGTTGCAGTTGATGAAAAACCACTAAATTCCTGTTTTACTGCTTTGCGCATCGTTCTTCACGTAGGTTCAGCCGTGAAATGTGCAAGAGCGCTACGTTTTCTTGATAGTTTGCAATGACAGCATAGCGGTGATGGCTTGTATGCCTTTAGCGTAACACATATGTTTCCAGCAATTTAGTCGTTTGAGTTATCTTTTGATGATGCCGCAACGTCTTGCAATCGAAACTCAAACGATACTGTACCTATTACTGGGGTAGTTGCTTTCTGAATATGGATACACTAGCATTGTAATGACTGAGCAGAAAACAAGGTTGAATTTCGGGCAATTTACCCTTCTTTTCAAAGTGCTTTGCGGAAAACATGATTTTTGACAGAATTTTTGAAGCTTTGTGGACTTTTGTATATTTTAGAGATTTTTCTACCCCAAATTTGTGGGTGATTGTCGCCATGACCCCTGACGTAGGATCAGGTAGGCATTGAAATAATGTACCAGAAGTTGAATATTTTAGAGATTCAAATAACAATGTTTACAAAAAAGGTCTTTTTGCATGTCCACAATATGCCATAGAAGGTTTTAACTTTTGCAACGATTTTGTATAAGAATTGCTCCTTTTTTCCATATTTCGATTTTCAATACACTTGAAAAACGGTCGTGAAAGTAAATGCGTTTAAAATGGTTGGTCCATTCCTGTCGTAACGCACAGCTGCTAAACGCTTATGGCCACGTTTGTGCTTTTGATGCCCTTAGGCCTTTGAGGTCATTGCCGCAGGAATGCTAAAAAGATTAATAGAAAAACCGCGAGTAAGAGTTCAGTCATTGCAAATCCCAGGTGAAGTACAACCGCAGAGCAAGGCGCCGTTCCAGCTTAATACCAATTTCACTCTGTTGGAAAAAGACCTCACACGGAGCATTACTGTGCTTGACAGGATACGGGAAGCTGTCGACGAAATCAATTCCGTGCGATTCGCTGCTCGACTTCAAAGAACTTGCATCTGCTAACGATTTTTATAATGTGATGTTACAACAGTTGCTATTCAAGTGCAGTAATTCAAGTTTATTTGAAGTCTTTGGGGAAATGCTCAAACGTTTCATAAACATCTACATCATTTTCTGCTTCTTGTTCGACAATCTAAGGCGTGTGTTTTGCAAATAATTCAGTCGCTTTTGATGCAAAACTGAGTTTTTGTTTTCAAACAAGGTGATGTTTTTGTCCTTCACCAGATAGGTTGCAAAATTGTCGGAAAACTAAAGCGTGTTTGCTCTCACAAGGAAAAACTGTATCAGCTCCAGTGATACAACACAATTGGCTTCTAGTGGCAGTGTGACGTTGCTTTTTTCATATAAGATCAGTTTAGGATTATCAGAAAATTTTCATATATTTTGAAATCCTGATTAAAGCAGTAATATTTCCACCTATCATACAAAAAGCTATAGATTTATTTTCGTAGGAATATTTTTTCTAAATATGCTTTAGAGAGTTGGGGAAAATGGCACATTTCAACAAGAAAATTCTGAAAATTCTGAAAAGAAAAGACAAAATATATTCTTTTTGGTGGCAACTTCAGTGGGAAAATACGTACGGACTGGAACCAACATATTCGTTATAGGCTGTTCATTGAGCCTTCCTGCTGGCTACAAACAGTACAGACGCTTATATTGCTTTCGCGTTAACCGCGTGACTTATAGGTTAAAGCAGAGGTTCCCAAATGGGGCGTCGCAACACCGTGGTGGGTCGTTTTGGGATTGCAAGAGTGTCGCAAGTGTACGTCCACTTTTACTACCAAGATCTTTTGCGAAAAACCTGCTCAAACCCAATAGATTTAAGTGTTAATGAGTCAGCAACAAGTAGAAAGGTATTGTGTGCAATATAAGGTATTAATAACTAAATTAATTTCAGCAATGAAGTAACAGGAACTTAATTCAGTTCCTTTAAATAACAATCTGTAACTATTTTTATGCAGTGCATCGTTTGATTCTATATATGTGGTTAAAGCGTCGGGAGTTCATAGAAGTTGGAAAACCACGGAGTTATACTTTTATGTTGAATGCACATTGTTTCGTATGTATTAGCGGACTCGCATGCTTTTCCGAAGACTCAGTTAGTTTTCTGTTAGCGACGTTTCGGTTCGTTTTGTTGCCTCTTAAGTTCTCGTCACCTTGCTTCAGAGCAGCACGCATCCTTTGTGTATCATTGGTTGGTTAGAACTGCTTTCATACACTCTTGAAAGTAATGCTAACTTCAAAGAAATAAATCGTACAGACAGAGTCCCCAGCTTTCAAATCCCCACCTTGTTTTGTGTCCTGAGGCGCTGCGGGTCTGAGTTAGGTCTTCGTCATATTGCGGGTAAGATTGAAACAGAATCACCGATCAATGTATACTGTATGTGTTTGCAGAGCCAGACTCTTCAACAGTACTCTGAATTGATGCAAAGCATGCGGCTTAGTTCATATCATACAGATCGATTTTCCAAATAACAATTGCGCTAAATAAATCCTTAGGGAGTTGTTTCGTGAATCCAGATAATCGCTCTGATTACAATGTGAGAAAGTCACGAAACAGACGATCATCGCATTGATTTTCACTACTATTTCTCTTTGATGGAGATTCAGTGTCGTGGAGGTTGTGTGATCAGAAACTAAAGGCGTAGAGGACAATTTAAACAGCTGGGTGGTTTTACAGATCATTACTATTTGCGGAAGGTTGCATCTGTTGCTGCTTTACTTGCATGTTTACGTGACGATAGCCAATTTTGGTTTTGCTGTTTGTTCCTGGCTGATATTTGTTGCGATGTTGCAAATTACAAGTGGGAAAGATCGTTCTATTTGTATTACAAACCAACAGAAAGACTTGTATATTTTTGACAGCAAGGTGAAATTTAAATAGTGCCGGATTTACCTGTAGGCGCAACAGACCATTGACCTTGGGACATTGAAACTAATGAAACTAATTTTTCATGCAACATTGGACAAACTGAAACATGTCACCACATAAGTACCCGCTGGTAACTGGTGAGTTAGGCCTAGAGACCACAACGTAGATAATCCGGCCTTGACCGCAAATGTTTCCTGGGACTTTTGTCAGGGTTCAGCGCAAAGGGTTTAGTAAGATGAAACTTTCTGTAGGAGAGAAGGTTGATGTTAAGATGCAGCATAATTCTTGGGAAGACCGAGAGACTTCAAACACGGACTGACCGAAGTGAAAACCAAACCATGAAAAGCTATAGAAATATGCATTGTAATTTTTGAAACGAGCATCTTCTCCCTTTAAAGACCTTTGATGGTCTCATGGTCCTCAGAATGTGTGTGCTGGATGTGAGAAAATGATCTACTTACAAGTTTTAAATCTGAGTGTTTTTTTGTTTTCTCTCAGAAGTTGTAAAAAACGTACCGACCAGCGGGTTTGGCGGTTGCTAGTTTTTTCGCTAGTTTTTTAAGGGAAATCAATGCCAAGGGCAATAGTAGACTAAGAAGGGACGCTGCTTCCGACATAATGTATATTTGGATGGATAATTTATAACTCCATGTCTAATCGATGAATCTGCATTCGACAACCTTCCACTGGTGCTGCGCAGACTGCAGAGAGTGACAGTCTTTGTTTCGTTTTAATCGCAAATCCATGTTACATATGCCAAAGGTTTTAAATGAACAGCTCATGATTTGTGATTCACAGCGAAATGCCATCGTTATCACGCCTTGCGGATACATGTTCCCTTTACTGGAATCGTGCATGTTCGCCAAAATACTTTTCACTGATTTTGCACTCCAATTATTTTTTCAACTCTTAACCCTTTTTCGTAACTGTTTCCAACTTGTAGTTGAAATTTCGCAAGTATTGCTTATCTTGCCTGGGTGAGGATCATTATAGGTTGTATGTATGAGAAAACCGAAGATCTTCATATCATTCAAGGTCTTAATTTGACCAGTACGACGTCGCCAAAAGTATACTCGAACGTCTTGGCTATAGCGATTGCTGAAATATCAAGCTGTTCTCAGATTTTTTCTGACGTCGCGAGAAACTTAACAGAAAACCCAAACGTAGCTTTCCTTCGAGGCAGAGTAGGCTAATGTAGAAGTACGCCCATCGTTATAGCACAGCGCAAAATAACAAATACATCTGTCAGTTTGAAAAGCCATGACCTAAGTTATTGGGGACTAGATCGAATCTTAAATGGATATAATTTGCTATTGAAACAATGCGGTGGTTCTTTGCTTCTTGTTGTTGCAGACTTTTCATGGAAGTTTTTGGTCCTTCTTCAAGTTTCTTGAATTTCGACCTAGGAAGCAAACTCGTTAGCAATGTATATGCGGTTCGCCTTATAACCTTAATCTTAAAAGATTTTGCTAACTTCCTGCATCATAGGTTATTCCGACCTGGGCAGTTTTATACAGTCCTTTCAAGCCTG
>Ga0210059_1006949_pt1 | contig 18075 bp, 18 predicted proteins | sample Ectturendosymbi2_FD_188042 | JGI IMG/M metagenome (GOLD analysis project Ga0210059, IMG submission 188042) | Ecteinascidia turbinata endosymbiont from Florida, USA - Sample 2 (SPAdes) (version 2) | ecosystem: Host-associated > Tunicates > Ascidians > Unclassified | place: Key West, Florida... | reverse complement strand
CGAAATACAATGCATAGAAGTTTAAAACGCGGCCTAAACACAACGGGAAGCCAGTGAAGAGACTGGAGAGACGTCGAAATGTGGTCAAATTTCTTAATACGACAGATCAAACGTGCGGCAGTGTTTTACTTTTTTATTCTGTGGAACTGACGATGCTCATTTGAGCGAAATTAATATTGTTGTTTTAATAGCTGTGGCCAGAGTTTTGTGGAAGACTTCCGTGAGCTTCCATGTGAAACATTTTGATATGGAGCAATTATCGCCACAACATGTACGATCGAGCCTTTTTGGTGGTCAGGCAGATTCTGAAAGAACTCAGTTCCATGCTAGAGTAAGCAAACATCACCAGTACCTAAATTGAAAACATTCAATTAAATTTGCTGGACAAAGACTATGGCAAGCGTTTATCCAGTTTGTGGCAAATTTTTGGTAAAAAAATTTTGACAGTGGCAGTGCTATTGGGAATATTGATTTTTCGAACGTTATATTTTTTGTAATTCATGTTTTTGCATACATTTCAATTTATAAAGTTTGACGATCATAAAAAGAGTTGATTCAATGGGAATCAAGATGCCTACTCTGTAGGCAAAATATATCCTCTGTTTATAGATCATAGTCTTTCATTAATGGCTAAGAAATGATTCCTTTTGATTCAAAGTTAAACACTGTAAGTAATATTTCAGTTTAATCATTTTTGCAGAATCATTACTTTATATCAGTTGTTTTCAACCTTTTTCATGCAGCGACCCATTTTATAACTCAATTTAAGCAAACGACCCTCTTCCGAAAATTTCCAGTCAGACGATTGTACTGCAGTTGTGTCTGCACAACAGACAGTCACAATGACTAAAAAATAACTTACGATATCAGTATGTTGAACAAAGATGATTTATTAAATTCATGCACACGGCAGCATAAGTGAGAGAGTCTCGTGCCTTACGCTAATCACTCCACAGCACAACTCATTGAAAACTAGAATAAGTCCCAAATTAGCTACCACATTCAGATATCTAATATACAAATACAGCACATTACTGCGTCACAAAGTTATTCGTGCGTTGCCAAACGCAGCAGTACTGTAATGGCCTTAATTACATTTCACACCAATTTGAATGAAAAAGCATACTATCATTTTTACCAGGTGATCCCATTACTTCGGCTACAACAAAAAGTGGTTCCATATACGAAATATAAAATATAGAATAAAGTTTGAATATTTTGTCAAAAGTTCTCGCGACCCTTAGGAAAAAGGCAAACGACCCACGGGGTCGCCACCCCCAAGTTGAAAACCATTGCTCTAAAGGTACACAAACCTAAGCATAGAAAGACTTGAAACACAGTAACGAAAGTCAATTTTTAAAAAAATGCACAATTGAGATCGATTGTGATTGAAATGCAACACTGCAATGATTGTTAATCTTCAAGCAACAATCATGTTCAGACATTATCTGGTGCTCTTGCAGATCTACAACGATTAACGTTGACTGTCTGTTCGAAAGGAATCCTTTCCCATGTAAGAGTGACACTACTGTATGAGCTAAGGATCAGAGAGTTTCAGAGAGTAATTAAATACGATTAATGTTGTTCTGCATTGTGAAGTTTATGTATTCATTAAAACATAATCCAAAATTGATTGTTTTGTCGATACTGACAATTGGTATTTGAAAAAATGGCAAAATTTTGGCGTAAAAATATTGCCAGAAAAGTTGGCAATTCTTTTGGAAAACAGTGATTTTTGGCAATACGTGCGATATTTCACACCGTCTGGCAACCCTGCTCCATATTTGAATGGCAATGAAGTTTGCCACTATCGCTTTGCTGACGTTAGAAATACGCGCCAGTCTTTCGCGTTCGTCATGGACTTCAGTTCACTGAAGTATGTTAGCCCCTGTTTCAGCATATATCCACATCACATTTGCCTGTTTCCCACCTTTATCTTTTGCTTTTCAGGGCTGAAGAGTTTGTGAACAAATAATGTAACTCATGGACTTCAAACTCTTTTCAAAAATAAGTCGTAAGTTTTTTAGATCTAGAAGCGCGTTCGCTTTTGTCAGTTTCCTATTGGTTTACTTTCTGTGGCATGGCAGCAGCTTTTACACCTCTCGATTTTGGCGAGGCATCTCGCAGCGGGGAAAGAAGAATGAAACTGAAGTATTATTGGACGACGTGTTCATGACTGTCAAAACAGGACACGCGTATCATAAAGAAAGGCTGGATCTTATTTTTAAGACATGGCTCAAGAAAGTCTCACCGGAACAGGTGATTTTTGCTGCCAACATCAATTCTCGTCTGTGAATTGAAAGTTCATGAACTTTCACTATTTACGGTTTTATTGTTTTTGTTGCGTGTAGATTTACTTCGTGACTGACGCAAACGACGTAGACTACCAAGAAAAGTCAGGTCAGTCAACAGTTATGTTTTAGACGTCGTAAGAGCGTCAAAATGTGTAGCCCTAATGCATTTGAAGAGAAAAGCTGCCTTTACTTCATGCTGATACCAACCTCGCTGGCAGTTTTTGTATAAGCGCCAGGGGAGACAATGGTTGAAAAGGTGTAGTTTGGTTGTTGCGGATAATCAATAAAGTCGTAAGCGTCGTCATCACATGTTTTGTAACATATTTTCTCAAACGGGGCGACTTGGCCTTTGTTTGGGGGCCGGGAGAAGAGGCCTTCACAGGGGCCTGTATGAAGAATCATCACCTGCTGGATGGTGCGTGGCGAATAAAAAAATATAATAGCAAAGCAAAAATATTTTTAAACGAATCTACGCAAAATAGCAAAGCAAAAATATTTTAAAACTAATCTACATTTTTATTGAAGGGCAGAGGTTCAGGGGTGTTTAGGATCTCAGTAGGAGAACTACGGACCATGCAAACTTGAGAAACTGTTTTGAACTATACAAGTGGTCTGTCCCTTGTCTCCGTTAAACGAGGCTGACCAGATTTAACTCTTTTCAGACATGACTAGCTTTACTGCAATTCGCCATATTACTCGATTGAAGGCGTCTTCCTTCTGCAACACAATCCCTCCAATCTCCTTTTTGCTCGTCACATCCATGTCTTCTTGTGGTCGTCCCCGCATTCTCCGACCCACTACCTTGAAACTCAAAGCCTTTCTTAGGGCCTCATCTCTCCTCAACATATCCGTACCACCACACCCTACTTGCTTTTGACAGATTTTCCACAGTTTCTCATAATCCCAGCACGTTCATCAATTCATCAGTGTTTTCATCCGAAGCCGCAGGGCTTGTTTCAGTTTCGCGCCACATTTTGCTCTCATCATAGCTCTCTCGGTTCTCCTCGGAATTGACACTTCGTTCTCCTTCAAATAATATGTCTCACTGCCACACAACATACCCGATCTTACACATGTCCGATGGACCAGTGGTTCTCAACCTTTTTTGGCCCATGGACCATCTTTAAAAAATACCTGATGGACCACTTTGCTATGCGAAGCCCTCGTGAACAACTAGTCAAACACAAGAACCGAAAAATCGTTTTACATAATGTATTGCAAAGGCCACAAATCTCAGAAGCTAGAAAATCCAGGCGAACCACAGGTGGTCCGGATGACCTATTAGTTGATTCAAGCTAAAGTTAATAAAGTGGCTGTGTTGTGTTGTGCCCATAACAATTAAATCGACCAAAATGGATCAACGAGAACAGGCCTCGCCCACTGCGTTTAAGCCACTGAAGCCGAGGGTATTGGAAGTAGAGATCAATAACCCGACATCAGAGAATGAGTGAAAAACACAGGAAGGAAACTTAAACTACTGCACGCAACATTACCTGCGAGGCTGAAGACGTGAATATGTGAGACTTCACAAGCTGCCTGTGTTGACGAATTTTTTCCGTATGAACTGTACGCGTGTGCTGATGAATGCGAGAGGTACGACAGTGCTATTATAGCGCTGGACAGCATATTTCTCCAGACCCCTAATGAAATCTTTGCATGGTACATGTTTGCCACGACCAGGCTGAAACCAGGCCCAAGCATGGACGTATAATTGCAAGAACTCTGTCGGTTGAGGAAAGACTAATTTTCGCATTGTCTGAAAGACCGAACGGCGTGATGGCGTTCATTAAATGTTTCATCCTCTAGGATGAGTAAACGATTAAAGCTGAGTAAACGATTAAAGCTGAGTGGTACGGCTTACCGGAAACTGAAAGCCAACAGGGAAGAAAACAACGAAATATGACGGGTCCATATACTGTATCTGTATGCATATGTAATGAAAGCAGATAAAATAGGAAGAGTAATGATGATAAAGGTGGCGAAAATCAGGAAAAGCAATACTCATAATCGACAATGAGATACAAGACCGATTTCCGTTTGTGATTGTCAAGATGCTTCACTATTCCATATATCTTTAATCAGCACGAAACGTGATCCTTATCATTTTAAATTGTTCTAAGCAAATTCAAGGGGTGGAAAGGGCGGCACTGGTTCAAGGGCATTTGCCTTTTTTAGCGCATTGAGCAGACGTTGAACGGTCGTGTCATGTTCATCTTGCATATGGCCTCCTACCGTCACATTGTCTAGGAAGTAGGAACGGAAACCGTGGGTTAGTAAATCTTGATTTAAATCAAGCAGTAAAAATCAACAGAATCAAGCAAAAATCACATGCAGTTTTAAAGGTTTGTCTGGTTTCTATGATACAGTTGATTAGCATTTTAATAGGTTTCACTTATGTTAGTTTTGAACGTAGAAAGTTCTTATGGCAAAACGCAATAAAAGCATAGCTTCTGTGATGTCACAGATTCTATGTCAACTGACGGCAAAATTGACATGTGAACTAAAATAACTAATTCTTGCAGACTCAGAAGTTAGAACTATTAGAATGACACAAATTTGGAAGTGTAGACTGGCATAAATTGAAAGTTCTAAATTCCATCAAACATATATGTTGTTTACTGTACACATAGTAGTTATAGAACATATTGTTGATTCGTAGTAACATATATGTTAAGGTTTTTACTGTCTTGTGCATGTAAATTACACTTTTGCAGAAGCTGAGCTAGTGAAAGCTGTGTTACAGTAATTAATTTTTGCAACAGATTTCCCACCAAAAAATCTGGCGAGATTGTATCTACAAACTTCTGAACGTGCAATGAGTTCCAATTAATTTGCTAAACTGGTGGTTTGAGTATTGTCATTTCACTAAATATTTCGTTTTGTATACCAGTCTATGTGTTATGAACTGATTGGCCTTAAGGGGTGTTGCATAAGTGCAAAGAATGTTTGGAGGAAAATTCAGCTGTTTCTAGTTTCTGAACTTGAAAAAACAAAACACAAAAAAGTTAAATTCAAACAAACTCTTCAAGATTGAAAATTGCAAGTGTTAGTTGGCCACCCCCTACATAATAGATCACACAAAAACATAAAAATAAAAAAATCTGATTCAAATCAAAAAAATTCGATTTAAAAAAAAAGTCATGATTTTTATCAACCCTGCCTGTTATACTCCCACAGAAGACTTCGAAGACAGTGAATGCCAAATCAGTTTCTTGCAACCCCAACTGGTGAAGTGCAGTTTTTAGGTCAAAGCTGGAAAATACCTTGTATTTCGCCAGCTTGTTGACAATATCTTTGATCTTCGGTAGTGAGTAGGCATCAAGAACGGCGAACAAGTTGATTGTTTGCGAGTAGTCAGTGCAGAAGCGCTTTTTGCCATTTTCTCCGTTTTGGTAACAACAGCGGTTTGACACGCCAAGTCTATTTACTGTGCCTAAGTATGCTTTCGGCAAACAGAGTCTTTACATCGGCTGCAATGTAAACAGAGTCAGCTGCACTATAAACCGACGAGATGGCACGCATACAAGACGCGAATCTGAGGTGAGGCAATTAAACAGTGGAGGACATTCTGCAGTTGCTGCTGCCACCGCACAGCTGGCTTCTCTTCGCTTGGATGATGCCACCAGTTCTGTTTTCATACCATCGTACATAAACACAACACTTTGGTGTTTGGCTGGCAATCTTGGCCGATTAACACGTCGCTGCAAAATTCTTCATTTTTCCCAAGGTGACATTTTGCTACCGAATATCGTTTTAACGTTAATTCAATGACGCAGCGGCCAAGTACAGATTCATGCAGTGACCCCACGACCAACAAAATATTGAGCCGACGATTGAATAGAAAAATGTAGCGATTCAGCAGTTTTTGTTTATTCTTTTGTTAACGTAACGCAGTATTATTTCAGGGTCAACCCAAGCAGACACTTGCTGTCCTTACCCAAAATGTCCACAACTGTGAAAACCAAACACTCCGGGGCTTGCTGAATCGCACACAAGGCAGGAGAAATGCAGGCCGATGTGCTGGTCAGTGTTTCCAGCTGAGGACGTCTATATACCGTCACATTATGACCGACTTTCTGGCACCTGCAGCATGTAACTGAGTGCGCAGGACACCATTTACGAATATGCGTTTTCCTTTTGCCACAGAAGCACGATTTTGTGAACCGCAGATGCAGAACTTGCTCGGTCATCTGCATATTTGTCTCATCCTGTGTGACTGTTGCCCGTTGATGTGCAAGGGCTTAAACAAATGTGTGGTTCATAGTGTTTTTGTTCAATGCCTAATGAGCGAGGTTTTCGAAAGGCAGTGTAGATCGTCACCGTGCTTTCCTCTAAGAGCCGCTGGCGTACGAGATGTAAGAAAATGCCGCTGTACACGACAAAGTGCGAGAAGACTACCATGGCTAGCCATACTACATTTTCTCACACCAATCACTACACAAAACCGGTTGATCAAGTTGAAGTCCGACTTCTGGAAACTTCACTTTCAACACTCCAAGCAGTGAATGCTGACGTTTTATGAATGTTGGCGTTGAATCTTAGAAAAATAGATAACCATGAGCTCATAAATTCGATCACTGGGTTCGTGCTAACAAATTATGCATCGATTAATCCAAAAGCAATTTCATGCTGATGAATAACCATGACAATATAAATATTCCAGTTTCTATTAGTTGTCATCCAATATCAAAACGAAGTTGTTTGAAATACCTTGGCGTTACACTTGATGATGAACTCAACTGGAAGCTTCAAATTGAAAAGTTATGTTGTTCAAGTCAAGTCCCCACGGGGGCACTTTGGTGGGCTTGGCCCCTCCAAATTGAAAAATGAAACACTATAAATTAGTGGGATTTTTGTCAAATTTCAATCACAAGCCCCCCTGCAAGAACGTTAAGACCCCCTATTGACGACTTTCTGTCGACGGTTCTGGTTCAAGTAAAACAATATACCAACAGTTCAGTGCTCAAATCGGTTCATTTTGCTCTTTTCCACTCCTGTTTAACTTATTCAATACTCAACTTGAATTGCAGAATAAAACTGTGAGGATCCTTGAATATGACAAAACTAAAACAACTGTATTCTAAGCACAAAATTCCAAATACACCCGACTTATTTGAATTGTCAGCTACCAAATGATGATGGATTGCCTAATCACTTTGATAACTACTTTACTGAGATCGTACCAGTCCACAAACACAGTATCAAACAAGACTTGCTTCCTTGCAAAAATATCATTTGCCCAAAATGAAAACGTCCATGGGTCAGCTCATTGGTCCCAAATTTTGGTCTGATATTCTTGAAAATTTGGAATCTCTTTTGTCTTAATCACTTGGTAAACAGTATGAAAATGTCGTGCAATCTTGCCAAAATTTATATTGATTTTCGCTTCATATGCTTGTCACCTTTCTGTGATATCGTGTTGATGCCCCTCTTTTCCCTCCTATCTTTTACTTGTACAGTTGCTCACCCCAACGCTTGTACATAGGCTTGCTTATCCCCCATTGTATTTCTGTTGTTTTTTTGTTTATTTTATCTGAAGTTGATTCGATGCATTTTTTTACTTTTTCTTATTGTTTGTGAAACGTCTTCAATTAAAAATCGATTTGTGCTAGCAACAGCACTGGCTGAGAACTTGACCCATGTGGTCTCTCGCCAACCCTTTGTGATTCAACATGTTAGCACATGATCATCAACTTGCGAAAACCTGAAGTCTCACTGATGTTTTTGTATTCTCATAAACATAACATTAGTTTGTGATGTCTGATGTTATTGCCTTTGCTCTTGCTGCATTCGTGTTGCTTCGTGATTTGAGTCACAAAAATGCATGAATAAACCATAACCATACACTCAAGCCTCAAAGGTTTATTACCTCAAAAACATATCAAAAATAATCAGGCGATGTCATTCTAGGTCACAACTGCTGGTACTGATCTGTGTACAAATCACAGGACAGAATATAATACTGATTGATAAAAACTTCACTGATTTCTAGTGTTTCATATTTTAATTTGGAAGTGCTGAAGCTTTGTTTTGGGGCTAAGCCCACAAAGTCCCCCCGCTGACGACGGGACAGAATTTCTAGGCCCCCTGTGACAGCGTGTGCCCCCAATTGGGGGGTATGGATGGCGGCTGATACGGATCTAATGGTGGCGCTGACATAATGTGGTTTCATCAAAACCCTTGGTTTGTAACAACCTAATTTCCAGCAAAAAGCAAACGTGTTTCTTGTTGCAGGAAACAGATTGTTCGTAACCAACTGCGGAAAAACCCACGCAAGGTAAGTGTCATACAAACTTGGTGTGCCAAATTGCTGTAGGCTTTACTTCCTGTAGAATGCTTGTCTTGTCAGATATTTCGGTTGTGCCAGGCAGGGATGTGCCTTGTTTGATTCAAATAATCACTGAGATCGTTCCAAATTTTATGATAGCTTTGATGTGTTTGTGCCCGAATTACTAACAACAGTTCTGACATCATCGAACGTCTAACATTGTTTATTGCGCGCCCAAAACTAACCGACGATTCTCTACGCAAAACATCAGATCATAGATTTACCTCCTTTCTGGACGGACCCATTGACATCTGAAAAAATGTAATTCCTTTGTAGGAGCCCAGGTGTAAAGCTAGCCTGAAGTACTCGGTGCAACCTCACTGTTAAATATTTGTGAGGCCTATACAAGATTTATGAGTAAGCTTATTTTACACGCAATGTTTTTATTCTCCTGAAACATTGATGAATATTGTTGATTTTTCACATTAAATTGGTAACAATTACATCAGGTGAACATGTGTGACGGAAATTTAGTAATTTTGCATTTTTGTGGCCACAGTTCAACCTCACAGTTTACAAACAAAACGAGTATTTACCTTTTTTAATACTTTCAAACCCAAACCGACAGCAATAAGTTTTTCTACAATGGGCAATAGGATATTCCATCTGTAGGTTGACGCGGATGAAAAGTTGTAAAGCCTTTCTGCAACAGTTAAAAATGTTTCAAAAGGTTGCGATGATCCCAAAGCAGGTAAATGTACGCCTGCAAGGTCAAGCAAGTGATATCCGCGTGGGACAATAAATGCTTTTGAACCAATCTGCGTTGCACATCAGAATGGTTTCTCGCAGGGGCGGACTGAGAATGTTCCAGGTCCTTGGGCAGAAAATTCAATGGGCCCCTCATACGCTCTTTTCAGTTAAATGCCGAATGTAGAGGTGAAGCAGGTGAACTGTGCGTATTGGCATAACTGAGAAAGGGTTTTAGTTAAGATATACATGTGTTTTTATGTATAAAAAGATTTGAAAACTTCAAGCTCATGAAGATGTTCATGGACATACGCTGATAGTAACAACAAAGCATAACGACATGTCAAACAGTTTTTATATAATCACAACGAATTAACATATGGACAATGTATTCATTTCAGTCGTTCACAGATTACAGTAACAGCATTGCACTCATTTCAGCAGAGGATTCTGCAAATTTATCAATAATTTTGTCTTTGATTTGATTTCGAATGCCATGTCATTTTCGATAGCAATTAGCATAAGTGACTCAAGTTATTCTGGGTGAGTGACGTCCTTAGCCTTGTTTTCAACAGACTCAGTTTAGAAAAACATCTTTCACATGAGCGCTGTGTGCCGCTTAGTGTTACAATGATTTATATGCTGCATATAAATTTTCATATGCAGCTGGACACCCTGTATACTCTGATAGCAACTTGAAAGCACATGACAAACAATTCTCACATGTCTTGGCAGGTGATTCAGCAACGTGTATACTCCTCCTGACTCCAAGCTGTCTGAATCACTTTCATGGTCATTCATATTCTCTAGTAGTCCCTTCTTAAGGTCTTTGTAGCTCGATGCAAAGAAAATACCTTCGTCCTGTTGTGCCACTCTGTCAATTTCTGGCACTGCATTAGCAATCAAACTTAGCTCCACGTTTTGTGGAGATGTCAAGAATTCAGAAAAACTGTTTGGGTCAAGGCAGGAAATCTGATTATCTAGATTTTCATGAGACGAAAATCCAGCTCGCATGCAGGAGAGAACAGCATCAGTTTCTGCATTATGTTATGAAACGTCAATTTCTCTTCTGGTCTGTGATACCTTCTGGTGCTGAGCGACTAGATCTGACGGTTGATAAGCTGTTAGGGACAGAATTGTTCACCTCTTCAAATTCCAAATTTGCTTGAACAACAAAATTAAAAGCCGTTTCAAAAATGCCGCTAAATCTCTTGAGATTTTTTCAAAATTTTCAGTGATTTTGTCAATCATGCGCCAAGCTTGCATGATATCCGGGCCTGATGTCTGCAGATAACCTGACAGTGGTGTGGTAATCAGGGGTGTAGTGCTGAAAAAGGGTGTGGTAATGCCGTTCCCACACTAAGCAAAAAGGAAGACTGCACCAAAAATTTCGAGCATAAAGTGAGCTTTCGCCTGCAAGGATTTCTTCCACACTGGATCTACCTGTTTCATTATAGACTTTTGACTAGAAGTGCGAATTTGAGCGTCGCTAGCACATCTGTGAGGTCGCAGCCATGTTTTAATGTAATCTGGTGCAAAAAGGTGCAGGCACACGTTCCCACCCCACTACACCCCTGCTGGTAATATCGAAAATTCGGATGGATTTGCTGCTAAAATGGTTTCAAATTTGCGCCATTAAATGCCAAATTTGCGCCGCAAATGCCATTAAGGTGGTTTCAAACTTGCGCAGGTTTTCACTCAATTTCTGGTGCGTCATAGCGAACTGATTCTTTGAAATCAGGTGCTTCAGTTACTTTCTGAAGGATGATCAGAAGGTCTGAATAGAATTCCGATGACTGATCTGTGTAGTTGCCAAACAATTTTCGAAGTTCTCTACCTCCACTTGACCACCTCGTTCAACCAAGGCGCTCTAGTCTTAGGCGTTTCTTATTTCCTGGATTTGTCTGCATATGCTCTTGCCAGACCTTCATCCTTTTCTAAGAATCATGGAAAAATATAGATGGTTCAGTAAGCAGACCAGAAAGACCCACTGCTGCGACACATACACTGCTTGTACTGAAAACATCTCTGCATCTTTCACCTCCTTCACATTTTCATCTTTGACCATATCTGAAATAATATTTATTATCTTATTCACAGTTGTTTTTGTTAGGGCTTCTTAGACGGATCTTTTTGTTTGTCCTGCAAAATAACCTTCTGCAAATGTTCCTGCAGATGTGGATTGTATTCTGCAAGAAGCTTTACAGCCTCTAGAAAATTCCCACGACTGTCATGATTACTTTCATCAAATACAGTTGCAACAGCTTCTCTGTGCTTGCTGCGGTAAGGCAAGCCTTGAAAACCAATCTAATATATTACATCAATTACACACTTTAAAACAAAGAGACGCTGAAGCACTTGAGTTCTTAAGGAGAGCCGTTCCACTAACAAAATGGATCTTTGGATCTTTTGGATCTTTCACAAGCAGTCAGAAAATATGCATCAGTTGAATGTTTACGACAGTGGATCGTTTCATGTTCAAACAGTCTTGTTGTGATGTGTCTCCGCGCAGCCCTGGATTATCTGCATATTTCGACTCTTCTTGGGAGCATACATCAGACACAAGGAGCGCTGCAAAGTCTTGTTTTCTTCATTGTATGTAACACACTTTCTGTTAATGTTCACGCCTTGAAAGCGGTGTCGGTCATATACAACAGCACTATCGAACTTACGGACTGGTTTGGATGAAATTTCCAGAACATCTCCTGTTAAATAGAGGCATTATGGCTGGCATCTGGTTTAAGAAAATACGCACGTTTCGCAGGTGTAATCTGTGTACTGATTGTCATGGAATCAGGCCTTAAAACCTCAGCTGGTGGCCCATCGAATTCAGTCTCCTGGCGGGGAGAGACATTCTCATCTGGCTAGGAGAGAAATCAAGGGATTGAGCAGAATGAGGAGTAATTTCAAATTCAGAAGGTGCTTCTGCGACTGTTGATGCTTTCTCTTGTAAGCCCAAGTCAACTGCAACTTTGACTTGCTGGGAGGTTGTAGTTTTCTTAGAAAAAAATGTAGCAATTTTTTGTGTTGTCTTCCTTATCTTGGGCCCGGGTAAAGCTAGCCGACAGTTTAAAAAATCGCCCAAAGAATAGAAACTCGCCAATCCAGAATGGGACAAAATAACGTCTAGGAGACAAAATCAGGTTATAAAATAGCATGTACAAGGTAATAACGATGAATCTAAATAATTTTCAAGGTGAACAACTTTGGAAAATATTTTGAAAAAATGTTAAAAATATTTGTCATTTCAACCACAAAAATAATTCTTCCGGGTGCAACCGGACAATTTTTTCAACACATACTGATAGATTGTATTCATAACAATGCAGTAAACTCATTTTTAAAGTTGACAAATGGGGGAAAAGTCATGAATAGTCGTTACAAACTTTAAATACTTTTTGTGACAAATCGTGCGTTGCCATGCCAACATTTCAGCTTCATATTCATTCCATCCGGCTCATAACGGAAAGATTTTTCAACCCAGACTGATTCATTTTGTTCATACCAATGTAATGAACCCATTTTTAAAGTTGACAAATGGGGAAAAAGTCATGAATAGTCGTTACAAACTTTTTATAGTTTTGCAAAAAATTGTGCGTCGCCAAATTATAAATTTTAGAATCAGGCACTTACCACTAAATTGCAGTGGTTCCCTCCTGAATTGTAAACACCAACCAAGGCGTCATAATCATGCAACTGAACCTGCCTCAAAGATACAAGCATGCCAGTAACAGGGAATCCAAGAATTGCGTTGGTAAGTTATGGTTCGTCGCATTATTCCTTACCGCAGCTGGTACATTGCGGTGTGCAATCTCGTACTTCTCTTCCAAGATGCATCGAACAAGAAAGCAATTCAGGACGTAGATGTTGAGCTTTGCTTTTGCAATTTTTATTCGCAAAATGTAATCGATAACCAGAGTTGAAAGTATTTGAGTATAGGTTTCAAATAGGCTAAACAGTACTAGACACTGCAAGATCACACACCGGAAAAACTTTTTTGCGTAAGTTATTTTGTCCACGAAGGAACATCTATCCCACTCAGTACAGCATCTTGCCGCTTACGTCACCGTCGAGCCAATTGCTTCCGTACAACGTCTGGATCGAATCCACTCGAAGGATATGCTGTCCATGATCGTCAGTGCACATCGCAGCAATAGTCCGTGTGGCGGTAGTATTCCACAATTGGTCTACCTGATAACGATTGTAACGGCTTTACGATAATTCGGTCTTCGGTCATTAACAGCTTAACTCAAATAATCACCTCTTCTGTGTGTTTCTCTTTTGAGTGAATTGTGCTATCAGTGCTTGGCTTTTGGGAAGATTTAAACTTCAAAGGATACTTTGACTTTTGAAAATATGCTCTAATAATCTTGTCTTGCCCCTGAAGTCTTCTCCGCTCACACCATTTTTCTGTAGCAATCTCAGACTCGTGATGTTTCCACAAAATAATTTCATTATCCGTAATCTGACTAATTTATCAGGACAACACGGGCAAAATTATAAATGTTTGTCACTACTGTCTTATAACATTTTTCAATATTATAACGTTTTTCAATATTGTTCAGACACGAATTTTGTTAGCTTTTCAGATGAAAAGTGTAAAACTTGACCCTTCGACATTTTTGCGATAAGGAAATCCATTAAGCAATGAGGGGAGCTGGGGGGTAAGAGGGCAATGACTTCAATGCTGTTCCTTTCAGCACATTGGAATTCTTAAACTTTGGAAGTCACCTATATAGCCTACAGAAACTTACAGAGAAAGTGGGAAAAATTGAGAATGTTGGTTATGTTGCCATTAGTTTCCAAACGTTTCTGGAGAAACATGTAGTGTGATGAACGTTTTAGAGCAAGAGGATGAATTTTGAATTTTATGTTGCGCTTTAAACATTTAGATTAAAAAATCCCTGGACTAAACAAAAGCAGTGCGTAGCGCTTACCTTTCGTTTGAAGCACGTTTTGCGGAAGCCATCATAATATTCGCAAACAAGCGCTTTGCTGTGCTTGTGGTATTGCGCTGCAAATGTGGACAAGTCCTTGCATTTGCGATTTTCAAGCCTCTTACGCTTGAGCGATTTCTCCATTACACCTTGTGTTCTGTTGTGTTTCGCAAATGTCTGCTCCCTCAAAAAAAACAAGCACTGTTGCAAACAAACATAACAAAAGCCGGGTTTTCTGCGTTAGAAGAAATGCCACTCGGTTTTACCTGACAACGTTGATGGAGCTTCTTCGCATAGAATTTCGAATATTCCGCATATACTTCACTTGTGCCGAAGCGCCCGAAGTCTCCTGTGCGAAAGGGTACAAATATACGTCATAAAATTGCCACAAATAGCAATGCTTCTTTTCAAGGAAAGTCTTGTCTTTTAAACATACCAAGCATTACGTTAGATCACAGTAGCGCTAGCGGCATACAGTGCTGGATGAGACGTTCAGTCAATTGAGGAGCATGGTACTTATCGTTGCTTCAGAGGATTGTTGAACGAAAACTTTGACATCCAAAAATACTTTTGCAAAGCATTCGGATACAACTGATTTTGTACACAAGCCATCTGCTATCTCATCTTCATCCTACAAATGTATAAAATCAACATTTAAATGTATACCGTTAGGGTTGCAGTAACTCTGCGTCGGACATAAAAACATACCTCGATATTTTCAGCCGGCACATGTTCTTCTTCAAGAATAACGCCTTTCAGATACTCAAAACTGATCCTCGCTCTTTGCTCACACGTTGTGTTTGTCAGGACCGTCAGGTGAAAAAAGATCTGAGTTAAACGTGCGACAGAGTCGCAAAGAAGCATCGATCCAATAACGTGCATTCCAAATCTGGAATGCTTGTTAAACCTGCAACATTGTGTGTAATTGTGCGCTGTACCAGTAACTACTACCTTTTTAGCTTTTGTAATACGTTACAGCCATTTAGCCCATATTCCTATGGCTACAGAATTCAGATGCAGGTGAGGCAATAAGAGTCAAACAAAACGAAAGATGGCGGATGCAAACAAAGGTTGTCGTCTAGCAGTCATTTTACTGATCGAATGGTTCCAACGACACTTATGTGCTTCTTACGAGTTTCTTCACCGATTTCATAAAAATGGCTTGCACAAAGATGTAGAAAAGGTTCTGAGACGAATGAAGATTCCCTCATGCAATGTACAATCTCCCAGCGTCTTCGGAAATATCCTTCAAGGGACTCATTAAATATCGTGGTAACTATGGCGTTTATGAGCGCCATACTGCCATCGCACATTACAAGACGAGGATAAAACCTCGGTGAACCCTGCTTGTTTTGTGCGTGCCAAACCCGTTGTAAAAAGTGGGCAATTGAAGGAATATCGTGCGCCCACGTGATCATGCTGGCTACAGCCAGAGGCGGATTTCTTTCCATAGGATGACGGACCACTACTTCATACACATAGCAGTGCGATTGTCCTAGTAGTACGCTGTCGGTAGCATCGATATACATTATGTCCTCTTTGTAAATGCTACGCAGCACCCTGATGCTTTCCATGCTGTAAAACATCAACGTCGGTGGGTCCATTGTAATGACCTGCAGCGTTACGCTGGAAGGCGAGGCTTGATGTTGGTCCGCTTCGATTTTCTGTAGCGCTAACCATATATTGTCATCCTGCTTTCGCACCGAATCTGCTTTAACACATCCTTAGGTGGGCAACCATCTCTGCAGCCACTTGCGAGGGCCTCAGAGTCCAATTTCTTCATTTGTTCAAGGTAACGCAACCGTGATAGTTTGCGTTTTAAAACCTTTTTCATGGCTTCACGATCACTTCCACTGATGTAACGGCAAGCCTTCTCTGTATTTGCATGGCGAACGGTTCCTTTAAATTTGACATGCAATTGGAGGTTTTTGTCAACATGGCTGGTGAATGTTACTTTGCAACCTTTGACTATGCAACGCCCTTGACACGTGAAAAGAACCTCTTTCCCACTGTCGTCATTGCTAAGGGAAGCCCAGTGCCTTCTAAAAGCAAAGGTACAAACAGAATTCGCTCTTTTCAAGCCTCCAACTTTTGTCGGAGAATTGACGATGTTTCTGTGTAGATCTACACTTTTTCCACACCAACGGATCAAAGGCAACTTCCATTGTGATCCGTGCAGTGAAATAGCTCATGCTCCGTTCTTCAGCTGTGTTGAAAACCTCGTCTTCGAGCACAGTGGTTTCCTCTTCGTTTCATACAGGGCCACCTCATCATCGTGCTCCGCGGCTTCATTGGCTTCATCTACGAAAGTACCAGGATCAACTGAAAATGTTGGTGTCGCAGTCTCCTCTGGATTTCCTAATTTGTGTAATACCTACATACAACGACACAAATATATCAAGCTCATTGAAAACACATAAGGTCAGGGCTGGATTTAACTGATGCGAGGCCCTAGGCTAATCCATTTGTGAGGCCCCCTCTCTCATTGTTGAGAGGAAAAAAATGGAAAACGGTAATCAATATGCGAAATCCAAAAATGACGCTCTGAAAGTACGGCCAGTAAAAAGTTCTAAATCATTACTGGAGTACCCACAATCACTGTGTTTGTTGCTGCGTTCGACGCAAAAGAGTTTAATCGCGCGGAATTGTTGAAATCCTACTTGGCTGGCGGGAACGTGATTATTAACTGCCACAGGCAAACCAACCCAAATCACCACAATTGAAATAATTGACAAAACACATGGTCTACGTTTTTCTTGTAAGAATCACGTGTGTTTTTTCTTATCTGTATTAAAAAAAACGAACACACTGCACCTATATAGTATGTGTGGCGGCATAAAGACTTTAAAGCAGGGATGGGCAATTAATTTGGCTCGGGGCCGTTATTTGCCGACCCCTGCTTTAAAGCACAACGTGAGGACCACGTTGCAAGTAGCTTACCACGGCTGCAAAAATCTCACACATTGTAAATAAAATAAATTAGTGTGTTGAAAAATGTTTCCGTTCTGAGCCGGATGGAATGAATATGACGCTGAAAAGTTGGCATGGCGACGCACAATTTTTCGCAAAAAGTGTTACAAGTTTGTAACGATTTTTCATAGCTTTTTCCCCATTTGTAAACTTTGAAAATGGGTTCATTGCATTGGTATGAATAAAATGAATCAGTCTGCGTTGAAAAATCATTCCGTTCTGAGCCGGATGGAATGAATATGACGCTGAAAAGTTGGCATGGCGACGCACAATTTTTCGCAAAAACTATAAAAAGTTTGTAACGACTATTCATGACTTTTTCCCCATTTGTCAACTTTAAAAATGAGTTCATTGCATTGTTATGAATACAATCTATCAGTATGTGTTGAAAAAATTGTCCGGTTGCTCCCGGAAGAATTATTTTTGTGGTTGAAATGACAAATATTTTTAACATTTTTTCAAAATATTTTTCAAAGTTGTTCACCTTAAATTATTTAGATTCATCGTTATTACCTTGTACATGCTATTTTATAACCTGGTTTTGTCTCCTGGACGTTATTTTGTCCCATTCTGGATTGGCAAGTTTTTAAACTGTCGGCTGAGCGGACTGTCGGCTAGCTTTACCCGGGTTTATCTTGGATATTATTTTCTCTTTTGAGCGCAACTTCGATGCTTGTAGTCAGACATCATTACATAGAGTTTGGCTACCTGGTAACTTACAGCAAATCAGTTTTATGTATGCTATAATTGATACTATAGTACAGGGGTGGCCAACAAGTCGATCGCGATCGACCGGTCGATCGCCGAGTGTCAGCTGGTCGATCGCGCCTGATTTTGCATTGAATTGACAAGATACCAA
>Ga0210059_1006948_pt1 | contig 18075 bp, 7 predicted proteins | sample Ectturendosymbi2_FD_188042 | JGI IMG/M metagenome (GOLD analysis project Ga0210059, IMG submission 188042) | Ecteinascidia turbinata endosymbiont from Florida, USA - Sample 2 (SPAdes) (version 2) | ecosystem: Host-associated > Tunicates > Ascidians > Unclassified | place: Key West, Florida... | reverse complement strand
CCCTACGTTTAGAGCCAGCACTAAATGTAGGGAAATAGGAAAGGCAGGGCGAAGATTTTCCTTTTGTTTAGGTTCAGCACTAACTGCAGGTAAATAGGGAAAGCAGGGCGACGGTTATCCCTCCATTTAGGTTCAGCACTCAGTGTAGGGAAATAGGGGAAAAAAAGCGAACAGTTTCCCTACAATTCGGTTCAGCACTAAATGTAGGGAAATAAGGGAAGCAAAGCGAATATTTTCCTTTTGTTTAGATTCAGCACTGAATGTAGGGAAATAGGGAAAGCATGGCGACGATCACCCCTCTGTTTAGGTTCAGCACTCAATGTAGGAAAATTGGGAAAGCAAGGTGAAGAATTTCCCTCCGTAAGGAAATAGTGATAGCAAGGCGTAGACAAAACTCCAAGCCTCCCGAATTGAAGTATGAAGCACTATAAATAAGTTAGCCTATAGGTTTTGTTAAATTTTAGATTGCCAAGCTTTCCTGTGCAAACGTGAAGCCCTACTGAAGGTTTTATAGAGACGGTTGTGGTTCAGCCCTGAATGTAAATAAATAGGGATGGGGGGACGAAAATTTGTGCTGTTTCGGTTCGGCATTAATTTTTGGGAAAGAAAGAAGCGAATAGCTTTCCTCTACATTAGGCTCAATAATAATAATAGTAGTGAATGTTAGCTGAAACCTTTCAATGTAGGTTCAGCAATAAATAGGCTAGGTAGAAAAGCCGAAAACAAGCCAAGAACGTTCTTTGTGTTTAGGCTGAGCAGTTACCACGAAGTGTAAGATAAAGGGAAGGAAGATGCAAGACATGTACTTGAAGTGACAACATATTCGTTGAAATTATTAGGCTAAATAAGCGAGATTTCACGTTGTAATATCTACAACTTTCAACATCCCGATAGCAAGCATTTGTTTCCAGAGATGTATTTCCTGAAAGACGTTTGTTTCGAAAATTCAACAAAGTGAAAGACATTCTTTTAATATTGAGTTCAAATGTGTTTGTTGAACTATTGTACAATTTTGAAAGCAACAGCGATGTTTCAGCCAACTTAGCCTGCAGTAGGTTTTCATCAGTGCAAGTGGCAAAGGGAACAGGAAAGCAAAAGATGTCACTGAAAGCCCGTGATTGCATGACGTAATGATAATGACGGTGAAAAATCAATGTGAAAAAGTGAAAAAAAACGGTGAAAAAGCAATGCCTTATTTATTTCTTGAACAATGATGTGCATCACGCCGATACCTGGATATGTCCGTCGTCACGTTACGTCGAGCGAACAAGGCAAAGACACGATGAAAAGTTAAAAAACTTGCAAATGAAAAACAAAATGGCAACAACAATTTAAGACTCTATTAAGAATGCTATTTAAAAAAGCAAACCGGACGCAACTGTTGGCAAAGGAAGCAGTCACTGTGACCACAGGACTGGATACTGTTCGTAAAAGCAGCGTGCAGCAAAGGAACAGAATTGCACAAAAGTTAACTGGTCTTTCATTAAAACGGTTAATGTGCACATATCATGTAGCAAAAACTATACAAAAAATCCAGTTGTGTGTCTGTATTTTTGCTTCCCCCAGTAAAGGAATGTGCCTGGTATCATCGCTGCCACCGTTACATTTTAAATAGCTCTGCTTCGTTTCTACGTATGAATTTAATATAGAAACAAAAATCTTTTAGGCAGGCGGAAAAATATACACGAAGTATGAAAAATGTCCTGTAAAGACTATTACAAACGTAGCAGTTGGACGCGTTGATGAATGGGAACACACATAACTTTCCCGTGTTGGTTCAGTGATTGACTTGTTGTCTGCTGAAGCCAAGCACCAAGACAAATTTCTTATGCCGATTTCTTCACATTGCCATAGGAACGTCAACCAGGGCGTCCACAAAACAATGTTCTGACCGAGGCTAATGAAAAACTCTTGCCTCAGTGAAAATGATGAATAGCAATACTCCACCAATGAGCAACTTGGAGAATATTTCACAATTTTCAAAACTCTATTCCGAAAAGACATTGAAGCAGTCCCGTTATGACGGGAGGACTTTGGTGGGCTTAGCCCCCCAAACAAAGATCCACGCCCACCGAATTGAAATATGAAACACTATAAATAAGGAAAGTTTTTGTCAAATTTTAGAATGTCAAGCCCCCCTGCAAAGGCGTAAAACGTCCGTATTTAATATCTTCTGGTGAGAATTCTGCATTTAAAAAAAGCCTAAAGGAGATTTGAGGAACATGTTCCGGAAAAAGATCAGCTGTTTGTCGCACAGACACAGGATTAAGGTTCTCAATAACGCTTGATATGAGAAAAGACCACAAAACTCAGAAAAATTTCTTTTCAGTTGCGTAGCGCCACGATTACATTTGAAAAATAATGATAGCGCCGTTTGTTTCAAAGCAGCATTCCCCACTTCTAAACTCAAATTTAATTCATTTGTTTATGAGCAGACACGAAGTCCATAGTATAAACACACACACTCTGCAGAACGCAGGTTGATAAAAACAGACAAAACAGAACGTAGTACAAGACATTGCAGCCGGCGAAATCACAGGATTACAGACACTTTTTGCAATTCCATTGAAGATAGAACCATAGGGTTACAGACACATTCTTAACACTATTGTTAGTTAACACGTAACACTTGTTACAGCACTACTGCGGAGTAGGGCGTTAATTCCTAAATTGTTCTAGTCTAGGTAAAATGCAAAAGCATTGTGGCTTGACACGCCATCTAAATTTCTAATTCTATTCTCAATGAGATTCGTGCGAATGACTTAGACGCGATGATGTGCAGAGGTCATGCTTATGATAATGTTTCCACAATGTCAGGAATCCATTCTGAAGTACAACGCAGTATAAAGGAGATAAATTCAAAAGCAATATATGTTTTTGTGGGAATCACTCGCTCAATCTTGCAGGCGTTCATGCAATGGGATCTTCTGAGCTCTCTGATATCTTTGCACTCCTACTTCACGAAATGTGATATTATTAGTTCTTTAAGCTTCTATTGCATGTTGTGCTGTGTAAAGAGTTAGTAAACCGGTTGAAATCTACTGGTTGCAATGGCATTCTTCTCTCATCAGCATACACAACACGCATTTGGATTCTTGCACTGCGAGCAACATTATAAAAATATTTTAGCAGTTATCAGCTATGCTGCACAGCGTAGGATGGGGGCGGCAGATTCGCCGAAATCCAGGGCGGCAAGCTATGCTGCTACGCCACTGTTCCCTACACTTAGTGCTGAACCTGAACGTAGGGAGAGTCTTCGTCTTGCCTTCTCTATTTCCCTACATTTAGTGCTGGCTCTAAACGTAGGGAAAGTCTTCGCCCTGCCTTCCCTTATTTCCCTACACTTAGTGTAGAACCGAAAGGTAGGGAAAGTCTTTGCCTTGCTTTCCCTACATTTAGTGCTGAACCTGAACTTTGGGAAAGTCTGCGCCTTATTTTGCCAATTTCCCAACATTTAGTGTTGAACCTGAACGTAGGGAAAGTCTTCGCCCTGCCTTCCCTATTTCCCGACATTTAGTGCAGATCCGAAACGTAGGGAAAGTCTGGGCCTTTCTTTCCCTATTTCCCTACATTTCGTTCTGAAACTGAACGTAAGGAATGTCTTCGCCCTGCTTTCCCTATTTCCCTACATTTAGTGTAGACACTGAACGCAGGGAAGAAAATTTTGTGGGGAAACACTTCCCTATGTCCCTACGTCCCTTTTTCCCTACAATTAGGGTTGCCCAGTGTCTTGTTTATCACCTTTACCACCAACAGTTTTTTTGAACACTTTTTTGTGGAGTTATTATATGCGTGAAGATCACATTTAAATAAATAAAATTATAAAATATTTTCCTGCATGATGATCTGTGCAGTGTTAGTGTTGCATATTTCCATTGCATTGAACCAAGGGTGAACTGATTAAATACTGTGTGTTGAGGTGGACCTTTTGTATGTTAGGAATGTTTAAATAATTCAAGCAATGAATTGTTTGTTTTTGATAGAATGTCAAAATTTTCCAACATGGCTAAAACTATAAGTTTTGTTACTGGGAATAAGAATAAACTTGAAGAAGTTATGTCTATCCTGAAGGGAAATGAGAGCATTAAAGTGTGCAGCATTTCTATTGATCGTAAGTACATTTATTGGTTGCCTGTAAAAGGCAGAGCTCTGTAAATAGCGGAGCTTGGTTGCGGAGGTTTGATGATGTAACCGGAGTTGTTAAAACTGATATTTTGCATTGAGCGATGAAAACTAAACGGAAGTAAAAATAATTGCACTACAAAAGGTGATGTTACACTACGGTAAAAAAAGTTTGTTTTTAAGTTTGATATTTTTTGGTAATCTGAGTTTCACAACGGTTTGGGGACAAAAAATAGGTTTCAACAGTTGTAAACTTATAAAATTTTAAACATCGCAAACTTCCATGCAATCCATTTGGGAGAAACGCATAGTTGCAATGATACAACATTTATCCTTCACTCTTTTTACTTTTTTTGCTTTTGCAACGCAACTTTTTTCCACTCCGGTTACGTCATTAAACTTCTGCAACCAAGCTCCGCTATTTATGGAGCTCCGCCTTTTACAGGCAACCCATTTATTTAGTTGTTACTTTAAAAACTATAATAATATCTCATTTAATTATTCCTGACATATAGTACTGCACTTAGAACATTTTGTTAACAGTTAAGTGCAACTGGTATTTGACATTTTTGTGACTTAGCGAAAAGTTTTTGTAAAGAAGTTGTTTGAAGATTGCAATGCAAGGAGTCACTTTTGAAAAATACAAAGACAACAAAATATCGTAAAAAAACTAAAGTGGCTATTGTAACAGAGCAGAAATGTCTTAAAAAGTTAATGCATTTTTAGTTTTTATATCATTTGTCTTCACCAACATATTTTCCATAAGGTCATAACCAGTGAAATGTTTTTCACATTTACTAGCTAGAAGATTTTTAAAATCTTGACTATCTTTTTATAAAACTATGTTTTGTAAGCTTGGCTAGTGATGTAATATGTGGTATAACCTTTTGTCAGCTTGTGAGGGTCACTTGGGTTTGGGTCATTAGTAAAATCTGTTACACCAAATGTTCCTGTTTAGTACAGTATGGTTGCAGGGAAAGATTATTTCATAGCTAATATCTGTATGTTGGGATAAACATAAATAAATAACATGTTGTTTGTAGCTTTAAAAAATGCTACTGCTTTGGTCATGCCTGTGTAGTGCGCATCATTGAGTTACTATATTTAAAAAAGTGTTGGTTCTACACATAGCAATGCATATTTTTTGTCATTGTTCAGAATTCATTATAAACATTAAAAACATTATTGATTAAAACCTTAAGTGTTTATTATTTGAAAACACATATTTTTAAGGTTTGCTGTTTGGATTAATCTGTAGCAAATCTTTCCAGATAAACCTGTCTATTCTTGAAAAAAAATATAGCATGCTGTTGTTTACATCTAAAGATAAGTGTGAATAGTCTAATATTTTGTTTCTGCATGTGACCAGTTCATGAAATGTTGCAGTTTCCTTTTTATCACATGAAAAACTTGGTCTGCCCCATGTGTTTTTCCATAAAAGTGATTTGCATAGTTTTGTGATATTTTTCATTATAGTTCCAGAATATCAAGGTGAACCTGATGAAGTATCAACACAAAAATGTGCCCAAGCTTCTGAACAACTGAAAAAGCCAGTTTTGGTTGAAGATACATGTTTGTGCTTTAATGCAATGGATGGTCTACCAGGTCCTTACATGTAATACAAATTTGAATTGAAGTTGTCTTAAATGGCATAGTGATTTTCACAACTGCATGTGGAAACCAGTAAAATGCATAAAAATTTTAATTTGCAGCTTTAGAAACGCATTTCCATGTTTTTTTTATATTGTAGTATGAAATTTGGATGCTTAACTTAAATCATTTGTTGTTGTCTGCTGGTATTGCATCATAATTTCACCAAGTTAGAACAGCAAGTAAGTTCTCAGTTGCTTTGCTTTCCTCTACCCCAAAAGGAGTTCCTAAATGGTGCTTTGGGTGAGCTTAATTCAAATTAACATTTAAATTTTTAAAAAAGTTGTTTAAGGCATGGGTGCACCAGGGAATTTTTTTTCTTTTAACACAAAAAAGTAATTGTCAGGACCCAGAATTGTTTTATGTGGTACAAAAAGCACTTAACATGTAGTATCCAGCTTGAAAAGTATTTGCCATAACAGTGTTTCACACTAGTTACAATTTCATACTCAGATCATCAGTGATGATGCTCACAGTCCAGAGGACTTAGTTCTTAACTCTGATTTTGCAAAACTTGTGCTTTGAAAATGTAGTTTGTTATGCATGTTGTTTCATATTTTCATGGTGCAATCAATAAGGCACTTAAACCTAAAAATAAATTAGTCAGGTGCTTTTGAATGTGCTCATGGAATCATCTTCAAAATTCTTCAGACATATCTGTTTTTCAGATTTCCTCCCAGCATGTAGGTGCTGCTGACAAAGGTCTATATTTAATCTAGACACTTTGTGAAATACAACGAAAATTTCCCTCAGAGTTCTTCTTCGTCTTTTGAGCTAGTTGTTCAAACCACTGCTTGGCTGCACTAGATCTCAGGGCAGATGTTGAACAGTCATTTGGTTGTCTCATTGTCCAGAGCCATCAGGTCATGCAGTCCATGGGGAGGTTGATGGATTGGACATCAGAAATAGTGGTCACCAATCACTTCTTGCATGCTATTTCTTAAAATATTTACAATGGAGCCCCAGACTAATTTAACTCTGGTTGCTTTTCAGTAGCACATAACGACATCTCATAAATTCTACTAAGATGGTAAATTTACTTCACATTCAATCTATAACTGAATTATTTATATATATATATTAGAGTCCTGCACAGGGCGGGTTAACCCGTGCAGGTTGCAGGTACCCACATTTGCAGGTACCCACTGCTTTGCGTGTGGATATGGGGCAGGTGTGGGTTGAACTTGTTGGGGAGCAGGGCGGGTGCGGGTTGTACTTACTACGGGTACAGGGCGGGCGTGGGTTGAGAAATTCTTTGTGCGGGTAACTGAGTGTTGAGCAAAAGCACGTGAACTTAATCAGCTCAAAAATCGCAAAACACGTGGATGTACAGTACCAGAGTTGTTTGCCAGCATTGCGCTTAGGACAGTAGGCCTGCAGCAATCATAACGTTATGATGTAACAACCCAATGTTGCGAAACATTAGCTCAGATCCTTGCCATGTGGTGGGCAAGTGAACATTTTCCAATGCTACCATTGTACTAGGTGAGGAATAATTCAGTCTAGCAGCACTTCTAAATGGATAAAATAACACTTAACGCACAGCTAGTCACAACTGAACTAAAACGTATTTTGTATCACCTCAAACCTGTTGACTGCGAAAGATCAGATCTGTGGAAAGTTTTGGTTTGGTTATCAATTAAAAAGGATGAGTAGCTTGATTTTGCTGCTTGTTAGACTTGTTTTCAGATGTTATGACTAGGGCAAGTTTTTCAACTCTTTTTACAGCTTCTAAAATACTCAGGATTTATGTAGTACGATGAGCTGGTTGCAGGAATTTTGTATTGCAACTTTTTCCTTTTTCACATGCAACTTTTTATCAGTAGGCCTACTGTGTAATATGTAAAAGTGTGATTTAAAAAACATGCTTGAGAACTATTGCAGTATAGTTCTGTTCTCTTTGATAAACCCATCCCAACTGAATGATGACCTAAAAGCAATTGCAGAAATGACCCGGCCAAACAAACATCAGTACAGAACTGTAGGCCAAATTGTTAAATTGCCAAGCAACTTTCATGCAGTGTGGAGCGAAGCTTTAGCATGCTACGCAAACTGTTGGTAAACGATCGGCATTTCTCGCCAGATAATATTTGGAAATATTTAGCATTAAATGTAAATAAATCGCTTGAGTAAATCACTGTCGTTTAAAATGCTTGTGCATTAAATGCAACTTTTTACTGCAACTTTTGTTAAAAATAAATGCATATTTCTTACGATTTTATTGCAACAAAAACTTGCTCTAGTTATGAATTTTTAGTAGTTTTTGGACAGGTGCGGGTTTGAGACCGAAAAAGTGCGGGGCGGGTGCGGGTTGAGATGGTCTGCGGGGCGGGTTAGAAGTGTGAGGGTGCGGGGAAGGTGCGGACACAAAATTTTGACCCGTGCAGGACTCTAATATATATGTGTGTGTGTGTGTGCGACTTGCAACAAAGAAATTATGCATATTGCTTTGTACAACTGATTACTTTTCTTTTCCATTTACTCTGCCAAGTCAAATGCAGCAGTTTAAACTGATTTTTCTTAGGATTTTTGCAGGCATAAAAAAATATTTTCCTTAAAATAACAACTTCCTCGCACCTTTTATCATATAAAGTCCATGTTTCCATTGAAAATGAGAAAGTTGAACAGCTTACTGCAGGAAATAAAAATGTTTTCATATAGATGCTTCCAGTCAAGAACAATTTTTTTATTTCTGTAAAACAAAAAATGTCAAGATCAAGAATGATAATGACAACAAGCTTTGCAATAATTTATACTGAAATTCAGGTGATCCTTTCAAATGATCAACTGTAAACTTATATGGAATGACTGTAAACAGTCATTAATGCCCAGAGACCTGATTCATCTGGAAAGTTCATACGTGGTGGGAAAATTTTGCAGAAAGTGACTTTACTGGTACTTGTAGATTAGGTCATTCCATATAAGCTTGAATGGGAGGTGTAGCTCTTAAGTTTCAAAGTTTCCTTGCTTTTATATACGTTGTTGCCTTTGCAAAATGATTATTAAAAAACTTTTTAATATCTGATAAGGTTCTTGAGATATGGCCAGTTGAAATTTACACAATTTATGCATGGCTAGGTAACCGCAGAAAAGTTAGCAACTGCATGTTGTAGATGCAGTTGTTTCAAGTTGGTTGGCATCAAAGATTTCATTTGGCCTTGTCTCAAGTTGGTCGGCCTCAAAAAATTCGTTTGACGTTTTGGCTCCATTTTTGCTTTTTATACACTGCAAAAATTTTCTCTGTAGAAAAATATTTACTATTCCATTTTTTTGGCAACACTTTTGCAAAATTTTTGTGATAAATGCTGTATTAGACCGGCGCCCATGTTCTGATGTTGGAAAGATTTGAGGGATGCAAGATTTTAAAAAAATTTTGTGTAATCACTGGAAGGGTGCGCACTATGCAATATGCAATGTGATGTATGTGCTAAGCAGGCCCAATGCTTGCAGACAGGTCTACATCTCTGCCATAGGCATGTGGTAAAGACATCGAGAAAGTGGAAGGGCTCATATAATTCTGGTCATAACTAAAGGAGTAAATGGGGATGACTTTATATGGGTGCAAAAAATTGCTGATGGATCAGTATGCAAACTGTGGCACCATTGTACCCAAAGTGTGCAACCTCAGAAATCATAAAAAGTCAGAGGAGCATCAGGAATGATTCCACTTGAAGGCCAAACAAGACTTAATCTCATTTTAAATAAAATTTCCAGTGATATTCTTGTAATTTAGTTGTTTTTTGTGAAAAATGAATAGCAATACCACAAACAAAGTTTAAATTTTTTCTGGCCTTTAAATAATTCGTTTGGCCTTTTTTAGCACTGTTTGGCATTTTATTTAGATTTTCATCTGGCAACCCTGATGGTGGGCATTCAAGAGACGTCGTAGGCTGGCCGTTTTAACATTTCATTATAGCTTAATATTAAAATAAGGGAAAATGGAATACAGGATTTAACGGCATATTGGTATATTTTACTTTACATCCAGAAAGTGGTTTTTGAAAAAGCTGGGTCCTGAAGGCGTGTACAAAATGCTTGATGGGTGGGAGGACAAGTCCGCATATGCCTTATGCACTTTCGCCTATTGGGATGGCGAATCGAGTGAAATTCAACTGTTTCGTGGAACGTGTGAAGTGAGTGTTGATCGTTCGTTTTTTCCTTTGAAGTGACTAATGGTTTAATATTTACTACATTAAAATTGTTAATTGCTACTTACAGGGCACCATCGTACCACCACGCGGTCCCCGAAGCTTCGGATGGGACCCCTGTTTCCAACCCAAAGGTTTCAATTTGACGTAAGTATTTTAAAATACGATGTTTCGACTAGATTAAGGAACTGGTATGGGGCACGGGTTTCACGTACTAAATGTGTTTATTGCTCTTGTACAAGAGAGATTTAGCGATTTGGCAAAAAGACAAAAATCAAATTGATTTACTATTAGGCAGATCACAACGTTGAGATGCTTGCCTGTGGTCTGTGACGTTCAGCTCTTTATTGCTAAGTGTAATGAGCTAGTGTGTTTTGATTTCACATGCTATCCTGCCTGTGCAGCTGCAGTGTTTTGTGTATACTCGTTGAATCTTGTGGGAAGCTTTTTTTCGGAGAAGCTATACGGTTTTCTTCCAATGCTAGTTTATAATTCTATGCTGAGCTGTGACCAGTTGCAGTTGAGTCTTTTTGCGTGAGTTTTCTTTTGTGTAAGTCGTACTGTGGATCGTATGTTTCAATGTCATTGAAAACGCTTGTTCGCATCTTTGCTTTTATCGTACGTTTGTTTGACGTTCAAAGGTATGAAAGTTCGCGTTCGTCTAACACAGCGGTTCCCAAACTTTTTTGAGCGCGACCCAAATCTGAATTTGCTGAACGCCTCGCGACCCATGCCTCATACAGTGTATGATAAAAATAATCATTGTATGGATGATTTTTAGCAGTGAGTTGCTCAGTTCGTTTTCACTGTCAGCAATCTACTCTTTTCTCAAGTACCTGCACTACAGACAGACAAAGACAAGCAGTGGTAACGGTGGAAATATACAACCCAGGTTTAGATCGCCTCCGCGACCAAAAAAATGTGTTAGACACAGTTTTTGACTCTTTGCCACCCATGTTTGGGTCGCGACCAGGCCCGTAACCAGCTTGGACACCAGGAGAGGCGAAAAGTTTTCCGAGAGGGACCCAAATTTTTTGAACTATGTCCAATATTTTTAAACTGTGTCCAACACATTTTTCTAGGGGGGGCTTCGTCCCCCCCTGGTTACGGGCCTGGTTGCGACCCATACTTTTGGAACCACTGGTCTAACAGAATTGATAAAATTTTCATCGTTTTTTCGAGGCAGCTTGTTTTTGTTTTCCTGTCGAACGATTTTGCTGAACGCGTGGAACTCACTTTTGCGCAGGGCGAAAATCTCAGGTTGAGAAAATTCGTTTGTTGGTGACATCGAGTGCACCTTTCGGGTGGTGACCTCGGGTGCGCTCTTTGGGTTTTTATTAATCCGGGATCTGCTCGCGAAAGTATTCTGAGGGGTGAAACGGGTTTTGAACGTATTGCTTGACCTGTGAGGTTTTTGCAAAGTTATTAAGTATCGCCCGGGTATTTTTGCCCAACTATTTGTTTACGATGAGTTTCACATTAGGCAGGACTTTTGTGTTTTGGTGCGCCCATCTTCAAAAATCATTTAGACGAGCAGGTTTGACATTTTACGAAGATAAAATCTGTTATGCAAAATACTGACTATTTAAATGTTCCCATTTCCAACAGTACCTAACGCTGCGCATTGTGGCCCATTTAATTACAATACGTGTTGCGTTTCAACTGTCACTAGCCAGATACACCACAGTCTTAGCGAAAATTTCATTTATGTGAAATTAGTCCATCTTGAACATAACCGCTTATTCAAAATGGCTGTAAATAGCTTCGGGTGCAGGTTAAATTAACCATATCTACTCGCATTATTTTGAAGTAAGCTGTTGAAAAGTTTCCAAGTAAGTCTTTCATTGTTTTAGAGGTGCCTACGCAGAACGAGCGCTTTCTAGCGGTAGGGTTAACACGTGCAGTATGTTATTTTTTAGATATGCTGAAATGCCATCAGAAATGAAAAACAGCATTTCTCATCGTGGAAGAGCTCTAGCAAAGTTGAAGGAATATTTCAGTTCTACTGCAAACAGCTAGCGTGTCAATTGCCGTCATGTCAACGCAACAATTGAAGACAGTCTCGCGGTAAACAGATGCAATATACGGTTGGGGGACGTTAGGAGAGGATATGCCGCCGTTGGCTACCTTCCAGAAACTTTGTCGCATACGACATTTTAATTGTTGTGCGTACTCATCTTCTTTAACATTTGCGTGTAATACAGCTGAAACGTTCAAAACCAAGTAGTTTTTTAGAAGAAACTTTTGGGTTTGAAGTGAGATAGTTTTGCCCCATCAGAGTAAAAAATTCTTACGTTTCCCATCGCTTCATTGGATACAAATTGGGAAAACTTGAAAAATTTGTTTGCGCTCTTCATTTCTGTTTGTACACGCATTGACTCGCTTGAAAAAGTTGATACTATGAAATTTTTTCATCACGCTTATTAATGAGGTTGCTACATTTTTATGAGTTCAGAAGAAGTCGCAGTTGCGAAAATGACAAGCAATTTGCAGCTTATACAAATTGGATTTAAATATTTGCTAATTATCGTCCAAAAATGGGTGAAATCTGGCAATATGTTTTTGTTTCGGTTAACCGTTTTCTAATTACAAACATCAATAAATGATAAAAGTTTGTTCGATGTCTTCTCACCCATATGCAACGAAGTACAACCCATGCGTATGTGTTGCTCACAAACACCACACTCATAGATGACGCTAACATGCTAACTTTGATACTGAACATCGCTATATGTGGCTGCAATAAGGCCCAAGCGAACCGATTTGTAACAAAGAGAAGCTACTTATAGCTTATTAGAAGCAAAAGTAGTTTAATAAAATATGAGTAAAACTCTGTTTGATCCGGAATATGAGGTTTTAGGCTAAGTGCGTAATGCGTTTATATGATAAATGGAGTTACGATGTCAAGAGATGCGCTGCATGTAGATTTAAGAGCCTAAAACAATGGTTCTTAAAGGGGTACCCAGAAGGAATGCGAAAGTAAACAACTTATCCACCCTTCAGTGGCGTGCAGAGAGGGGGCGAACGGGGTGATGGCCCCGGGCGTCCAAGGCAAGGGGGCATCCAAAGAGTGAAATTTACAAAAATTTTATTTTATTAAAATGCTGTGACGAGATGCTTCGTATTGTTAAGCTACCAACACATACTGCATGGATCTGATGGAAACTTCCGTGAGGGGGCATGCAAGCCTAAGTTAAGTGACCCGAGGGAGAAATGAAGCACTGCCATCGTCACCTTAAGGCCTTACATTTTATGTCTTTCCCCCTTGTAGGCTGGCCAAATCCTAGCCTAATTTTTACCTGCATCTTCAAAACACAGTATCTTTCAATTTTCTCCAGAGCAGGGGTCTCAAACACGTGGGCCGCATGTGACCCGCGAAGGCCTTTTATGCGGCCCGCGACGCTTTTTGGAAATTTTCAAATCGTTTAACAGTTACGTTGCCAAGTGCCTTGAAAAGATGCCGCGAAATAAATGAACCAATGCTGAATGATACCCAGTGCGGAGACAATTTCACTCTGCAGCAAATTTTTGAGAAATGTTGGGAGTATGCCAAAAACGTCTACACATGTTTTGTCGACCTCGAGAAAGCATACGACCGGATTCCTCGTGAAAAGCTTTGGGAGTGTTGCGGGAGTACGGTGTTGACGGTCGCCTGTTACTGGCCGTCAAGTCACTGTATTCCTGCTCAGAAGTTTGTGTCCATGTCAGGAAAGTTAAATCACGACCGTTCACCGTTGGTGTTGGACTCCGACAAGGGTGTGTGCTGTCACCGCTCCATTTCATAGTCTCCACTCAGTGGCGTAACAGACGGGTGGTCAGGGGTGCGCGCCTGCCTCCTGGCAAGCCAAATGTAAAAAATGGGCCCCCTCTTGGAGATTTCACGAACTACAGAATGTTAAAGTTGTGCTGAACGCAACCATCAGCAACCACTGGTTGGCTTTATTAAACTAAGAATCGCTATACACTCTGAAAAGCAGAACGAAACAGAGTCAGTCCACCAGCACGCCTTCAAGGCCACACACGAGTAATGCAAGACGAGCAAGGTAAGTCAGGCACCAACCACGGAGTTTCAAGTAATCAGCCAATAAAGCGCGGGTGCAAGAAACCAATTAAACGCACAGATTTCATCACACTCTTCCCCCCAAAACAGAGACCGGGGTGCAACGTCCCAAAACAAACAAGTAAAGCACAACTACGAATACGGAACTGCGCCGCATCTCTCGACTGGTTTCAGAAGGCGTGACGACCTGCGCAACGGTACTGTTGCAACCTCTCCGGTGGTGCTTCCTTTAGCCTAGTGCGTATGTGCGCAGGCAAGCCGCTTCTTCAGTACGTTGTGCTCAGTGTCCTTCGCAACAGATTTTGTTTGCCCATCCTCATCTGGCGTGATCGCGTCACTAATATTCGGCCCTGCAGATCCTGGCGTTTTTTCTTAGAAGCTTTGCGCTTTTCATAGCTCTTGATGGCATTACAGGTTTCGGCATCGCGCAAGCTAGACACTGCAATCTCGTTTTCTGTTCTTTAGTTCTACGAATCGACTGATTGAAACATTTTCTGACGGACCACGCAATAACAGGTGGTGTAAAGGTGCAAATGGCTTGATTAGCTTCATATGTTTATGATGTAACACAACGATAGTAACCATCGGAAGAAAAGTGCGTTTCCACCACACGTTACCCTTTGTGAGGAAACAAAGGTGTATTTCGGCTGCAGCTACCTCGAGACTACACCAGAAGTTCGGGATCATTGATACCAGTGTTGCCACTTCCGATATTTTAACATGACATCAGATGTGATGTTCTCAGATACATTTATGATGTCTGATGTTTTGGCGACAAATCTGATGTTGACAGGGTTGTTTTTTTCTCATTTCCTCTCATTTTAGGACGAAAATAAAATATCTTCATGATTTTTAAGTTCCTTTTATCAATCTCTCGCCCTAATGTGTGCTTGGTTATCGTTTCAAACTAAAGAATCTGTCTTCGCTGCGTTGAGACTAACATTTTACGTAAATTACAAACGACTTCTCCATTCAATGGCGACATTTCGCTCTGTTTCAGATTCAACGAGGGTGATCGCGCTTTGTTAGGTATGTCAATAGTAGCATTTAGCTTCTAGGAAACGGTAGCGAAAAAATTTGACATTGTCTGATGTTGAAGAAGGCAACAATCTGATATTAACGAGACTGATCCCAGAGGCAACACTGATTGATACTAAACAGCAGTCAGCAACCACTAGCTTTAGCACGCAAATAGTAACGTTTTCGTGACATTTGTGAAATCGGCGTGATGCACGAGCAGAGAGTCATACCCCCCATGCCAAAAGAAAAGATTATCAGGAAAACGTTACCAGCGTGTAGTGGTCACACAAGTGCCACTACATGGAATTCGGCTAAGTCAGAGGGAACTGCATCAGATGAATGTGCCGGATGTGAGGCGCAGATAGCGAGCAATTGGCATTAATCACTTCCTCGGTCGGAACTTCGAACGGCAAGCGGGGCAGACCGGGTGTTCCGCTTCAAGCGACATCAAATATATTTGCATCGAACAAGACCGAAAATACTTACAGGTTTCTCAGTAGCGATTACTAAAACTGGTAGACAATCAAACTTGTAGAGAAATCGGTTGCTGTTGGGGGCGCTTGATACTTAACGCAACATAGGAATATAATATAGAGTTGTATTCTTGTATTGCTTCTGAATCACGAAAATTTTTCAAACGAGTATTTCATTTGTAACAAATAAATTTCATCACGGGGGCCCTCTTGCAGCGGGGGGCCGGTAGCATTTGATCGCACCCATGCTCTACGCAGATCAGACGGTCACAGCCCGTGAACATCACTGGCTGCTTTCCCTTATGCAGATTATTACATATGTCGTTTCTATGTTTTGATGATATCTGTTTCTTCCGCAAATATTGCATTGTCGCACGGTCGCCATATCGTTTCAGATCATCCCATTATCACCAATTCTCTCTTGCGAGGTTTCGCCGAGTCATGCTCTTCAGCTCCTGCCTTTGAATGTATTTGCCAGTTCCCTCTGTGTTTTCTTCTCTGTCAGTAGCTTTTTTTCAACCCTTTACCTTCGGGCTTTCATCTTTCCTTTGATGTCTGTTCATCACACACAATTACTGCTTTTACGATCGTCTAACTACAATTTCACTTTCCATGTGACTTTTTTCCAGTCAACCGCTGTGCACGGCACCACTGACGAGTCCATTCCTTAACGTTTCGGATCGATTTTTGCAGTCAACGGCACAGATGCTCCCATAATGTTGGGCGTGTCGGTTGGCATTTTTTACTTTTTCCTATTCTAGGTGTTGTCGCTGAACACATTACTGCTCATTTTCCTCACTTCACCAGCTGCTGCTACCTTTCAACACGCATTCTTACCCAGTTGGCCTGTACGGAAAGTACGGTAACATTCTTACGTTCCCTGCAGTATGGCTCGAAGTTTGGTCTTCGGCCGCTCTTCGCTTGTCAGGATCACACTCGCGGGCGAGTGCTTGTCCAGCTGTACTCGGGCAACGTCGTCTTTTTTGGCCCGCTTTCTCTAGAGGAATACCAAATGCATCGAGTTCATCGCTTCAACATTCAAGGTAGAAATTATACTTACAGTAATTCCACGCTGCACTTCAGTTCTGAGCCTATGCGACAACTTTCGATGTCATTACCAATGACCAACTTGGCATGGTATGGTTTAATCATGCATTTTTGTGACTCAAATCACGAAATAACGTGAAGCAGCAAGAGGAAATACAATAACATCAAAGATCACTAGTTGATTATATAGTGATGAAAAAATATAAAAAATAATAAATTTCACGTTTCGCAACTTAGTAATCGTGTTCTAACATATTGAATCACAAAGGGTTGGCGACAAGACCACCTGGGTCAAGTTCTCAGTCAGCCCTGCTGCTAACACAAACCAAATTTTAATTGAAGACGTTTTACAAGCAGTGGTGGGTTTAGGGTTGGGGGGCCCGAGGCAAGACTAAAAAGGGGCCCTCTGATGACGTCATCGTACTCAGCCAACCGTGATAATCACTTTTGATTTGCCTAAGATACAGCCACCCAAGGGTGTGTTCCTGAGACTACGGCATAACTGAAATAGCAGAAGGAGAAAATGCAAAAGGGTGTTCGTGATACACAACTTTGAAAACACTGAAAATTGGGAAGACAAGGCTGGCAACACATAAAAGTTAGGCAATAGCAAGTTGGCATCGCCCCTACTTCTTTAGTTTCGCGCCCCATTACTCTGCATTCACCATCAATAAACTACCAAGTTTACCCCTTTGAAAGTTTCACACCTTCCCCCTTTGAAAAATGGTTGGTAGTTGGTTTCCTGAATTTGTTCACATTCATGTCTTTGTGGTAATCCATGAAACTATAAAAAAACAACCAAGAAGTTTTTAAAGCACTAAATCTGTTTTAAATTTTATCCTTTTAACGGCAAGAACATAGCATACAAAAGCATCCAATAAGAGACTTGTTTTGGAAAGCTTTGAGGCTGGATGAGTCAAAGCTGCCCTCATTTTGCATTGACACTGGTTGTTTGAAAAATGTGCAAAAACAGGAAATAATTCATCATGTACCTTATCGAAAACATTTCTACTACAGCAAGTAGCCTACACAATTGTATAAATCTGTGCTAAGAAAACGGTTCAAGTTACATTGGCTAAGAGCTGGCAAAAGAGGGTAATCATCACCTACCAAGTCTGCCTTAAACCAACCATTTACTAGTCAAGCTTCAAATAACCTGTGACTTCAACCATAGGCTAAATCAAACCACCTAAAATATCTGTAGAAAAAATGAGTATTCATAATACCCAGAAATTGCCATTTCTGCTACGTGATAGGAAGCATGAATGTAGCCTTGCTTATTAACAGTCTTTGCAGCGCAAAATCAATACAGTGCATCCTCGATTATCCGGCCATGATGGGCAACCTTTTTCCAAAATCTTGGCCGGATAAGAAAAGTATCTATCGTAGGGTGCCCACCGTCCACCACCTACACCACACTTAAAAGAACCTAAAGAAAAAAGAACGAACTGTGTTAACTTTTCCTCACTTCTCAAAATATCGTTTAAAGTAGATTTCCCAATTTTGAATTGGTTCATTAATACAGATTTAGGTACGTTCTGCTTTGCCAATCTGC